>Ga0315295_10000775_pt1 | contig 27126 bp, 25 predicted proteins | sample YL17G14_0_MG_FD_204453 | JGI IMG/M metagenome (GOLD analysis project Ga0315295, IMG submission 204453) | Sediment microbial communities from Yellowstone Lake, YNP, Wyoming, USA - YL17G14_0 | ecosystem: Environmental > Aquatic > Freshwater > Lake > Sediment | place: USA: Wyoming | collected... | reverse complement strand
ACTGGAGAAAAGATGCTCCCTTATCAAAAAAGAACCACATTCAAAACTGATATTGGAGAAGTCGCTGTGAGGCAGATTACAAGTCTTTTTGCCTCTCGCATAGAGGTATTTTTAAAACATGGAGAAAAGGCTAAAAAAGGCCAAAGATTGGGGCGTGTCCTGGCCGGAAGCACAGTCGTTTTAGAGCTTCCAATGAATATTAAAGTTCTGGTTAAAAAGAATCAAGAAGTCATGGCCGGCGAGACCATCATTGCGAAGTATTAGGTGGGAAAGAGGGCGGCCTATGAAAAAGAGTTTTAAATTGAAATGGTCATTTCCCGGATGGATACTGTGGGCAACAACCGTATTAATCATGGTTTTCCCTTTGCTTGGGATTTTCTGGTTCTTATTTCAATTTAATTTACCCTTTTTTCACGCCGGGGATAAATGGGTTAGTGTTTTATTAATTGGCATATGGTGGTTGTCATGTTCAATAAATATATTTGGATGGAGCTTAAAGACATAATAATGGCTTTAAGAGGAAGAGATAAGTGAAATATTATGATTAATAAAACTGGCGAACAGGCCCACTTCGATCAGCAGGTCAGCGGAAAGAGTAACGAAATAATATTTTATGATACACCTTTTCTTCAACGTCTCGTAGCAGATATTGAAAACTTTGCGATTAGTCAGTTAGGTGATTTAAGTGAAAAAAAGTTGCTTTATTTCGGTTGTGGTGTAAACTTTAAGCCTGTCAAAGAGTTCACAAATCGAGGAGCGATCAGTTATATGATAGATATCTCCCCAAAATCTATCGATATTCTCAATGCTAAAATCAATGAGCTGGGTATAAGCGATCGTGTTTTCCCTGTGATTATGGATTGTGAGAACCTGATATTTAGTGAAGGTGAATTCGATGCAATTTATGGAAGGGCTATACTTCACCATTTAAATCTGAAGAAGGCAATCGATGAGATTTACAGAGTACTAAAGAAAGGAGGATGTTCTGTATTTATAGAACCACTTGGTATGAATCCAATGATAAATTTCTACAGAAAATTGACTCCAGAGCGTAGGACAACTTCTGAGAGACCCTTTAATAAAGAAGAGCTAAAGTATTTTAGTAATGCGGGTTTTTCACAATTTAACCATTATGAATTTACCCTTTTTTGTCAGGTAGGAATTATTCTGAATAGCATTCTTAAAATCAATAATCGGGATATTATCAGTTATAAGGGATTGAAGAGATTAGATGACCTTATTTTGTCTCGCTTAACTTTCCTGAAAAGGTTTTGTTGGAATACAGTATTGGTCCTAAGAAAGTAATAAGTTAAGAAAATTACCTATTAAAAAATCCAAGGCATAAAGCGAAAATGAGATGTTACCTTTAAAAATAATTCTATATCTTGTTTTGTTGTTCTTTGGCATGGCAGGCAGTGTTTTCTACCATCCGTTTATCGGCATAATAGGATACCTTTTTACTTACAATATTAACCCAGTAGGTCATTGGTGGGGAGTTCCTCTCGTTGATTGGGGCATTCGTTATTCCCTATTTTTAGTTGTGGGCACCGGGATAGGAATTATTATTTACCGTTCAAAACTAAAATTTAAAAGCCTCTTTGTAAGTCAAGAAATATTACTGATATTATTTTTAGGAATTATTTGGCTTTCGATCCCATTTGGGTTGGGTTTTAACTCTGAAGATACGAATGCGATTAAAATGACAAAAGTTGTCATTATTATATTAATGGCAAGTCATATTATTACGGACTTTAAAAAATACGAGATCATGCTTTGGACACTAATCATTGCTGGACTTTATTTGGGATATGAGACTTATCAAGCGCCCGATTGGATGTTTGAAGGAGGTCGTATTGATAGAGGGATTGGTGGTTCAGATTTCAATGAAGGTAATTTTTTGGGTTCGCATTTTGGCATCCTTTTACCTTTTATAGGCGTAATGTTTTTAAAAGGTGGCTGGAAAAATAAGGTTATATGCTTAATATCCGGTGTTTTTGTGATAAATGGTGTTATCCTTTGCAGATCGAGGGGTGTTTTTCTTGCAATTTTATTGGGTATAATCACTGCTATCATATTCTCAATCAGAGGAATGAGAAAAAGAATATTATTGGGAATAATTATTGCGATGTTAGGATCTGTTTTTCTAATAGATCCTGGCTTTTGGAGTAGAATGGAAAGTATTGAAATTGATACCTCAGAAATGGGCCCTTCAGCTCAGGGAAGAATATTGGCATGGGAAGCAGCTTTATCAATAACATGGGATTATCCCCTCGGAATAGGAGAAGGAAATTTTAAGAAATACGTTGGGCAGTACAATCCAAATATCCCAGGTAAAGATACCCACGATACATTTTTAAGATGCTTGGCTGAATTGGGGGTCCAAGGTCTTTTTATATATATGTTATTAATTGCAAATGCTTTTAATATCTTAAGGAAGCTACGTACTCAAGTAAGAAGGATGGCCAATGAAACAGATTTCCGTTGGCATATATATGGTTTAACTGTTTCAATTATCATCTTTATTAGCTCTGGTATGTTTATCACCCATACATATATTGAAGAATTATACTGGTTATTACTTTTTCCAGTCTTTTTAAAAAGGTCCGTAGAAAATCAATTATCTACCCAACAACCAGTATCCAGCAAAAGGCAACAAGCAACCAGCATATAACAACCATCAACCAGCAACCAGAAACTATCAACAGGAAACCAGTATGAAAGAAATGATTAACGAACTGATCCAGTATCGCCACTTGCTCTATATGCTTGCATGGCGGGATATAAAAATTAAATATAAGCAGTCAGTGATGGGATTTATGTGGGCCATTTTTATGCCAATGATGATTGTTGCCGCGGGGATTCTTGTAAGAAAAGCCTTTTCAATGCTTTCCGGAAACCCGATGGATATAAAAGAAGTTGCCTCTGTTTCTGTGAAGGCTATCCCCTGGGCCTTTTTTGTTGGCTCTATCCGGTTTGCCACAAATAGCTTGACCAGTAATATGAATTTGGTTACAAAAATTTATTTCCCACGAGAGGTATTTCCACTTTCCGCCGTATTAGCTAATCTCTTCGATTTTATTGTGGCTTCAGCGGTTCTCATTGTCATACTTACTATTGCCGGTATAGGTGTAAGCATCCATTTGGTTTGGATTCCGCTACTCCTGATTCTACTTATTTTATTAACAGTGGGGCTTGGAATGCTACTTGCCTGTGCAAACCTTTTCTTCCGAGATGTAAAATATATAGTAGAAGTTATATTGACCTTCGGAATCTTTTTTACCCCTGTGTTCTATGAAGCCGAAATGTTTGGAAAATGGGCTTCAGTATTGCTCTTGAACCCCATTGGAGCCATTCTCGAATCTATCAATACTGTTGTCGTGCTCCATCATCCCCCGGATATGTTCTGGATTGGTTATAGTGCTTTATGGGCAATAGGTGGATTAGTTTTTCCATGGATCATATTTCATAAGGCTGAGTTTACTTTTGCAGAAAATATTTAGAGGTTAATGGTTAGTTCAAGGGCAATCGAAATGTTGTCAGGAGAAATCGTTAAAAATAAGCCCTTTATTTATGCCAGAAAATGTGGTGATCAAATAATAACAAAGGGTATACATAGGTGTTTTTTAGGTCATAAAATAACCAAAAGGCAGGATAGAAAAAGCGATGGAATATTTGTAGAATGGCAATGGGAAAGGGATCGTCTAACATTATGGAACGACAGATATGGTATTTATCCCATATATTATTGCCATAAGGGAGATGAGATCTGGATATCTCCTTCAATTATTAAGTTAATTAAGGAGCCCCAACTGAACTTGACTACACCGGTTTATCTGTTTTTTTACGGATGGGTTTTTTTATTTTTAGGTTACAGGATAACAAAGCATGGAGCAATTAGTCGAAATTAACTGGCTCATAAATGATTACTGCAATTTCAACTGTGTTTATTGCTATCCTGGAAGCAAGAAAAATGAGTTTATTGGTATAAGAGATGTCAATAAAATTGTCGATGGTTTTAAAAGAACAGGCATGAGGTGGTTGATTTACATGTCAGGAGGGGAACCTTTTTTATATCCTAATTTCCTTGAATTGTGCCAGAAACTTACCGAAGATCATATCATAAGCATCAATTCGAACATAACTCATAGTGATGTTTATCGCTTTGCCGATCACGTCAATCCGGAAAATGTGAGATGTGTTCATTGCAGTTTACATATTGTTGAGAGGGAAAGGTTAAACTTAGTTGATGACTTTATTAAAAAATATAAATGTTTAGAGAGTAAGGGCTTTTATGTATTTGTTTCGTATGTTTTATATCCAAATTTAATCGATAGATTTAGAAGAGATTATGAATTCTTTAAATCAAAAGGAATTATATTAAGGCCAAAAATATTCAGAGGCACTTACAACAGGTTTAGTTTCAATATAGTTAATTTGCCCTTTTTTTGGAGATTCAATCCTTACTGGATATTAACGTATCCCAAAGCATATTCTTCCAAACAAAAAGAAAAAATCATTTCATATATAAATCAGAGCCAAAAAAATGGAAGCTTCGATATAGATCATAAAGAAGATTTATGGAAAGGGCGCCTCTCTAATATATATCTTGATAAATCTTTTATTGATGGGTTTCCTTCTTTTAAGGGAAAATATTGTCTGGCTGGAAAGACATTTGTACGCATGACGCCAACGGGAGAGGTCTATAGATGTTATGACGATAATTATTATTTTGGAAATTTATTCGAAGGATCGATAAGGCTATTTGAGAAACCAGAATTATGTACTTCCGTTTTATGCACGTGTCCTTACATTGGTTATAGACATGTTTTAATAGAAAACAAAGAATTAGATGGCGATAAGTATAAGCCTCTTTCGGTCAACCTTGTTGGAAGAGAATAATTGTTATCCAAAATAAAAATGACGATTGGAAATAAATTAGACTGGTTCATTTTACGAATAAAGCTATTCATAGTTATTATTGAAAACATTTTTATGATTGAATGGGATAAAAGAAAATCCATAAAAGAAATTGTGCAAAAGAACAATATTATTATTATAGGGGGAGAGCTATTTAATAAAGGCGCCCAGGCTATGACGTTTACAGTTATCGACCAAATAAAAAAAATAAAACCACACAGCAATATATTCTTATTTTCTGGCCGTGATTTCTCAAGAAAAGATGAAGAAAAGGCTATTTACGCCTTTACGATTATACCTTGGAATATAGAAATAAAAATATCACTTTTGGATTACTTGAGAAATATTTTTATAAAAAACAATAAGAATAGCTTGAATCACTTTTTAGAAAGGATTATTAAAGAGACAGAATATTTTATTGATGTAAGTGGATATGCATTAGGGTCAGAATGGGGGTGGTTTAAGTCGGTTGATTATTTAATAAATATTGCTGTAGCTAAAAAATATTCTATTCCCTACTATATTTTTCCTCAATCTATAGGTCCATTTAAATACAATCTTTTGCAATATTTATTAATATATATTTTAATAAAAATATATTTAAAATATCCTAAAAAAATATTTTGCAGAGAAGAAGAAGGCTTATCCAGTTTATGGAAATTTAAAATAAATAACGTTGAAAAAGCTCATGATATCGTTTTGCAAAGTCAGGAATATGATCTAACAAATATTTATGTAAAATACCCATGCTTAAAAAATATAATAATAGAATCTAATTCAGTGGGTATAATTCCAAATACGAAAATTATTGAGCGCATAGAGAGAGAAACCTTTTATGGGGTTTATATTTCAATGATAAATAAATTAATAAATGATGGAAAGAAAATATACTTAATAAGACATTCCTTTGAAGACTTAAATATATGTCATAAAATAAAATCTTATTATCATGATAATGGGATTGTAAAATATATAAAAGACGATTTAAATGCAATTGAATTGGAAGTGATTATAAAGCAATTCGATTTTATTATTACCTCCAGATATCATTCCATAATACACGCTTACAAAAATGGAGTGCCTGCATTAGTAATTGGATGGGCTATAAAGTATCCAGAGTTACTAGATACTTTCGGACAATCTGAATATTATTTTGATGTAAGGGAAAGCATAGATAAAGATAAGATAAATTTAAAGCTCAATAAGTTATTAATGTCATATAAAGTAGAAAAAAAGGAAATAACAAAAAAAATGGATTCTTTAAGTGAAAGCAATATTTTCAAAGCTTTCAAATTAATAAAAAATGTAGATTAATAGATAGAAGCATTTAATCAGGTCTATGCGGACAATTCGAAAAGGCTCAACGATAATTTTATATTAAAAATCCTATACTTAATGCTAAAAAGATCAGATGTTATTGTTGATTTAAATTCAAATAAAATAAGAATAAAGAGAAAATAGTGTGGATATTTCAGTCTTATTAGCTACATGGTACCGTGCTGATATTTTATATCGGACTTTAGAAAGCTTCTGCTCATTAGATGCGAAAGGACTTAAATGGGAGGTCTTGGTTGTTGATAATGCAAATGATAAGGAGACCCAAAAGGTTATCGATAATTATCGAAACAAATTGCCGATTAAATATTTATTAGAAACTAAAAAAGGTAAAAGTAATGCACTTAATAAAGGAGTTGAAGTTGCAAAGGGGGGACTATTTGTTTTTACTGATGACGATGTTATTGCCGATAGTAACTGGTTAGTTGAAATGTGGGAGGGAGCGAAACGCTGGCCAAATTATTCAGTTTTTGGGGGAAGGATACTTCCTAAATTCCCTTCAGGAAAAATTCCAATCTCTGAGGGGAATATCTTTTTCAAAGGCGCTTACGTAGTCGCAGATTGGCCTATTCAGGAAGGTCCATATGAAGCTAAAAATGTCTGGGGACCTAATATGGCAGTTCGGTCATCTATAATCCATCAAGGATGGAGGTTTAACCCCAATCTTGGCCCAAATGGAACTGAATATATAATGGGAGATGAAACCGAATTGACAACAAAATTGGAAAAAGATGGGATAAGAGCTATCTACTTGCCAAAAAGTTTGGTGTATCATCAAATACGCCCCGAACAAATGGATATTAAATGGGTATATAGAAGGGCATTTATGGATGGTAGAACGAGAGCCTGGAATGCCGGTTGGCCTAATGTACCTCGGTTATTTGGAGTCCCGAGATATTTGGTGAGGGAAGCAATTGAAGCCAGCATGAAGCGAATATTATATTTTACTGATAACGCTAAATCTGTAGAATTTGGTATAGAATACTGGATAACAAGAGGTATGATTTATCAATATAGGAAAGGAATATAACATTTGCCAATAGGAAGGTTAGCATGTCTGACATCGTTTTAGAATTCAACCACGTTTGGAAAAAATTCAAGAAGGGAGAAAAATACGATTCCCTTCGTGATCTTATTCCCGCCATGGCTAAAAGGCTTTTTACAGGAAATAACCGTGGAGAGTTACAAGAAAAAGAGTTCTGGGCGGTTAAGGACGTATCATTTCAGGTTGAACGCGGAGAGGCACTCGGAATTATTGGTCCAAATGGTGCGGGTAAAAGCACTATATTAAAACTCCTTAGTGGCATTATGAGGCCGAATAAAGGGGATATAAAAGTAAATGGGAGATTAAGTGCTCTTATTGAAGTTGGTGCAGGGTTTCATCCCGATTTAACTGGTAGGGAAAATATTTACCTCAATGGTGCTATTCTTGGAATGAAAAAAAATGAAGTAGATAAGAAATTTGATGAGATCGTTGATTTTTCAGGCGTTGAGGAGTTCATTGATACACCAGTGAAACGGTACTCCTCTGGAATGTATGCCAGGCTCGGATTTTCTGTGGCGGCTCATGTAAACCCAGATATCTTGTTGGTCGATGAAGTATTGAGTGTCGGTGATTTGGAATTCCAACAAAAATGCATAAACAAGATGTTATCTTTGAAAGGTCAGGGAATACCTGTTGTGTTTATTTCTCATAATTTGCAGTCAATTCAGCTACTCTGCAACAGAGCCATGCTTTTGAAGATGGGGAAAATCGTTAAAGAGGGCAATGCAGAAAGGGTCATAGTGGAATATCTATCCCCGGGAAGTGGAGCTTCCGACTCCTCCAGTGGGTGTAAAATCACTAACGTAGTTTGTTTTAATGATCGTGGAGAAAATACTTGCGTATTCCAAGCCGGAGAAAGAGTTATTCTTAGATTTGACGTTAAAGGAAATAGACCGTTGAATGAATACTTACTCGGGTTAATAATTCGTAGCGCAAAAGAAGGTGTTTTACTCGGCGATTATCACATATCGCTTTCGCCGCTTGAGGAAAAAGGCGATGATGTTAATGCTTTTTTAGAAAAAAGTGGAATTCTAGAATTTCGACTTAATGTATTACGTGGCTCGTACATAGTTAGCCTACATCTATTTCATAATTTATGGAGAAGAGATGTATGCTTCTCAGAGAACGTAGCTTTAACTTCTGAGGAAAGACTAAGCTGTGGAGGGCTAACGTACCTCGACCCAAGACTCCGATTGGGCTAAACCTTATAATTTGAAAATAGATCAGTTCGTATTCGGCCCCCTTAAGCCGGCCAAACGGCATTTTATATTAAAGGAAAATAGCGAAAAGGCCATTTTCAGTATGAATTGGAAGAAAGCGGGAAAACACTTTAAAGAAGGGGGCTATTTAGGACAGTAAAAACCGATTTACTAATGAGTCCATAATTGAAATGACATACTCTTTCGAAAATCTCTCCTACTCCCTCTTTTTTAAAGAGGGGAAGTGTCTACACAATATTGGACTGACTAATGGGTTCATATAATAACATCGCTAACTAAAAATAGTATATATAACCTCTAAAAGAACTAATGAGCGATTCCTGCGGTATTATCACTGTGAGAAACCTCACAGAGGGCTTACCCAAAAAGAGCATGGCACAAGATTCCCTGGAGTACTCAGAGGCCCCCTCTGGAAGTCCCTCAGGCATTTGCCAGAAGGTTTTACCATCGAAAGATATATTGACCTCCAATGGGAATCTTAATATCCCTATCGCAAAAGAAAGAGTCTCTTTTATCAGGAAAGTTGATTCTCATGGTAAAAATGAGGTTAACGGCTCTACTTATTTCATTAAGAGAAGACTTGAAGGTCAATATGTTGTTGCTACTATCTTTACTCATATAAAGAGACTGGTTGTTAAACAAGAAAATAAGATTATCAGATCTTTCTCTTTTCCAATTAAGGATCGTGTTGTTACTCCTACACTCCCAGTTGCAAAGAGAAGGACTTAGTTTAGTTAACGATGTTATTACACTTTTGAGCATTAGAAACTATGTCGGATCTTTTTCAAGAATTCAATAAGTTTTATCTTAATGATTTCTGCTCTGCTCCTAATTCGGCTACAATGGCATATGAATCTATACGGGTTCTAGCAAGGAAAGGATGGGGGAAACTGTCTATATTAAGGGACCTCAATTTATCAAGGATTTATTTACCACTTTGGTATCCAGTCGCATTGAAGTTTCTCAGGTATTAAAGCAGAATTACCATACTAAGTCTATCTGAAAATATCTGGTGTAATAAAAGAGTCACCCAAAAAAGAGTAATTGCAATAAAATGAAAATAACTTTTGTTTTGCCAACATTTTCATCACATCCAAGTGGTGGCTATAAAGTTGTCTATGAATATGCAAATAGGTTAGCAGAGTTGGAGCATAAAGTTACTATTGTTCATTGTGCTTGGGCACTTCTTCCTGAAAATATTCTAGCCCCTAAAAGAATTAAGCAAAAGATTAAAAATTATTTACGTCCTTATAAATATAAATATTTTCCTATAAAAATGGAGCCGAGTTGGTTTAAGTTCACAAATAAGGTGAATTCGATCTGTGTTCCATATCTTATTGCGACCTATTTACCTAAATCAGATGTCATTGTTGCCACAGCTTGGCAAACAGCAGAATGGGTTAGGACTTATCCTAATATTTTAGGTCATAAATTTTATTTAATTCATGATTATGAGTATTACATGACAGCTGATTATGTTAATAAAATGAGAATGCATTCCACATATAATAGTGGTATGTTCAATATTGTAACATCACCCGCTACAGTTGAAATGCTCAAAGAATGTGGTGCGACAGTAAACGAATATATTCCTAATGGAATTGATTTTAAAATATTTAGATTAGATACCAATATTGAGAATAGATCACAAATATGTATTGGGTTTCCATCACGTAGTGAGAAATTTAAAGGTACCGAAGATGCTATTGAAGCTCTTAATATTGTGCGTTCTAAACTCGGGATCAGTCTTAACGTATGGTCATTTGGGAGAAGTCGGTTAAACTATATCCCTGATTGGGTAGAGTATTACGAATCTCCTTCCGATGATTTACTTCGCACTCTTTATAATCGATCAAGTATCTTTGTTGTTGCATCTCATTATGAAGGTTGGGGATTACCAGGGGCAGAGGCTATGGCATGTGGAGCAACTTTAGTATCTACCGATAATGGTGGGGTTAGGGCTTATGCAGACCACGAGAAAACATCATTATTGTCTCCCCCAAAGGATCCTGAGACCCTCGCAAGGAATATTATTAGATTGATTCAAGACCCAAATTTACGTACACGGCTTGCAAAACAGGGTAATCAAAACATTCAACAATATACTTGGGAACACGCAGTAGCTGCCTTTGAGAAGTGTTTAAAGCAGAAACTTTGATTATTGGAACTATTAAAATAGGATATTTAGTTAAAATATTAACCTGAAACCTGTGCCATTTTTTGAAATACCGAGAAAAGTCAGTTGTTTAGTAAAAAGGAATTCGAGAGAAAAGATTTTGAGATAGTAAAGAAAATTGGGGGTTAAAATATTAGCTAATTATATCTTAAGAGAGGAGTGACAAGAAATGAAGTGTGCGCTTATTACAGGTATTACTGGTCAGGATGGATCGTATTTAGCTGAGTTGCTTTTAGAGAAAGGATATAAAGTTTATGGAATGGTTAGAAGATCAAGTACAGAAAACCTTGAAAGGATCGAACACATAAAAGAAAAGATTGAATTAATACAAGGAGATCTTCTTGATCAGTTATCCATAATTAAGATAATGGAGGAGGCTCAACCAGATGAGGTCTACAATTTAGCTGCCCAATCTTTTGTTCCCACTTCTTGGACAAAGCCTATCTTAACGAGTGAATTTAACGCTTTGGGAACTACGAGGGTGCTGGAAGCAATTAAGCAGGTTAACCCTAAGATAAAGTTTTATCAAGCTTCAAGCAGTGAGATGTTTGGTAAAGTGGTAGAATCGCCACAGAATGAAAAGACCCCCTTTTATCCACGGAGTCCATACGCCGTATCAAAAGTATATGCGCATTCTATAACTGTTAATTATAGGGAAAGTTATTGGATGTTTTGTTGTTCCGGGATTCTTTTCAACCATGAATCTCCGAGGAGGGGGAAAGAGTTTGTTACCCGGAAAATAACTGATGGAGCAGCGAGGGTCAAGTTAGGTATGCAAAATGAGTTGCTTTTGGGTAATTTGGAGGCAAGAAGAGATTGGGGGTATGCGGGTGATTATGTTGAGGCTATGTGGTTGATGCTTCAACAGGATGAACCAGATGACTATGTAATAGGGACAGGGGTTTCTCATACAGTTAATGATATCTTAAAGATTGCTTTTGAAAGTCTTGGTATTGACTGGCAGAAATATGTAAGAATTGATAGTAAACTTTATAGACCAGCCGAAGTTCAAACTTTGTGTGCCGATGCAAGTAAAGCAAAAAAGAAATTGTCGTGGTATCCCAAGACATCATTTGAAGATCTTATCAAAATGATGGTCGATTCGGACTTAAGAACGCTTTCATCAATTGAAAAGAGAATTTATGATATTGAAAATCAATTGAAGAAATTAAAATAAATATAATGAGTTTCTAATCTTAAGTTTTGGTTTATGTACTATCCTAAAGTCTTCATCATCATCCTCAACTGGAATGGACTTAAAGACACCTTGGAATGTTTAGAATCTGTCTTTAAGCTTGATTATCCGAATTTTGAGGTAATTGTGGTTGACAATGGTTCAACAGACAATTCGGCTGAAATCATCCCTAAAATGTATGCCCAGGTAATATTTGTTGAGAATAAACAAAATCTCGGATACACGGGGGGTAACAACATTGGAATGCAGTATGCAATGGACAATGGAGCCGATTATATTTGGCTCCTTAATAACGATATGGTTGTTGAACCTGATACGTTAAGCAAACTTATAGAAACTGCAGAACTTAATTTTAAAATCGGATTAATATCTCCAACTATATATTACTATGATAAACCAGAAAAGATTCAATTTTGTGGTAGCTATATAGATTGGGAACATCAGACAATTATATATCCGAAAGATAATGATGAGCCTGTAGCTGAGAAATTCAAGACTTCGACTGATGTTTGTCTCTGGGGAACGGCTTTATTAATAAAAAGGGCATTGGTTGAAAATATAGGATATTTAAATGAAAGATATTTTGCTTACTGGGAGGATACGGATTATTCAATAAGGTCACTAGAAGCTGGATTTAAAAATTATGTCGAAAACCAAGCAAAGATTAAGCATAGGAATCAACTCACAGAGGAAGGAGTCCCAAGAAAGGCTATTCATTATTATTATTATATGGTCAGAAATGAATATTATTTATGGTCTCAACATCTGGAGGGATTTAAGAAAATAATATTTTTTAAAAAATACATAATTAAGGTAATAGAGACTAGCGCAAATTATCGGTTTCATTATGGGGAAGTATATTCGGATGCCTGTTTTAATGGTGCATATAGCGCCATACGTGGAGCAGATGGTCCATGGGATGAAAATATTAAAATGCCATTTATTTTAAAAAAAATACTATTATGGCATCCATATTTATTAGGAAATATGTTGAGAGGGGATATTTTAAATATCTTTACCGAGATTACAAAAAGAGTTAAGAAAAGGTTTACGAGAATGTCAAAAACTATTTAGTCGGTGAAGCATATTTGTATGAATCCAACAATGTCAGTCATTATCCCAGCTTATAATTTGACTGAATATATCATCGAGGCTGTAGAATTTATAAAAATATGCCAGAATACCCCCCAGCTCTGCTGGGGGGATGAATGGCCTTCCCTCTCCCCTGGGGGGAGAGGGTTAGGGTGAGGGGGCAATGATCTTATCATCACCCCCACCTTACTCCTCCCCCATCGAGAGGGAGGAGAGTTTTTTGAAGAATTGGATACCCCGCAGCTCTGCTGCGGGGTACTTCATTTCGGAGCAGACTTTTAAAGATATTGAACTTTTCGTTGGCGACGACGGGTCAAAGGAATTTACCGAATGGACGAATATTGCAAAGTCTCACCCAATGTTCCGGGGGCATTACCAGCCACATATTCCTGCCGATTTAGGATTTTATGATTTGAGAGTGCCGGAAACGAGAATTGCACAAGCGGAAATGGCTAAAGAATATGGGATAGAAGCTTTTTGTTACTACCATTATTGGTTTGCAGGTAAAAGATTACTCGAAAGACCTTTTAATGAAGTTCTAAAATCTGGTGAGCCTGACTTTCCATTCTGTTTATGCTGGGCAAATGAAACATGGACTGGTATATGGCATGGTAATCCTGAAAGAGCATTAATAGAACAGACCTATCCAGGGCTTGAAGATCATCGATTACATTTTACGACGTTATTAGAAGCATTTAGAGATAGACGCTATTTAACTGTTGAAGAAAAACCCCTCTTTTTAATCTATCGTCCTCAGAATATACCTGATTTGGAGAGAGTGATAGAATTGTGGAGAGAAATGGCATTCAGGGAGGGTTTGAAGGGGTTATACGTGGTCGGTGCGAGTCCTATTGTTCCGGGAAACGGCATTGATGCGTTTGTAGTTCCTAACACGCCGCAAATAAGAGGCAGGGTCTCTCGATGGAAGCCCTTAAAATGGTTAAGGGAAAAATATAATGAGAAGGCTGGCAAGCCAACTATTTCCTCCTTTGAAAAAGTAATGTTTGACCTTCTTATAAGGAAAGTTCCGGGTGCCGAGAATTATCCGTGCCTAATCCCTAATTGGGATAACACCCCAAGATCAGGGTCTAATGGACTCGTATTGCACCAGTCGACTCCTGAGCTTTTTAGATTACAAGTAAAAAGGGCGAAGGAAATGGTTCAACATAAGCGTACAGAACACAAAATTATTTTCATAAAATCATGGAACGAATGGGCTGAGGGAAACCATCTGGAGCCCGACCTGAAGTTTGGGAAAGTGTATTTGCAAGTTCTAAAAGAAGAAATATTTTCTGGATAAACCAATATTTTATGCCAGGAGTTTCGGTCATCATTCCAACTTATAACTGTGCACAGTATATCTGTGAAGCCATAAATTCCGTATTAAATCAGACTTTTAAGGATATCGAAATTATTGTTGTCGATGACGGGTCAACCGATAATACGAAAGATAAACTCACACCTTTTATTAAAGATGAACAGCTTTTATATCTCTATCAAGAAAATAGAGGCCCATCCTCGGCTCGAAATTTTGGTATTCGTGAAGCGAAAAGTAATTATATCGCCTTTCTGGATGCTGATGACAAGTTTCTTCCTCAAATGATAGAGCGTTGTGTGGAGGAATTAGACCGCGGTGAGTACGATCTTGTATCTGTGGATAACTATATTGCTTATGTCTCCGGCGGCAAAACCATAAAAACAGAGATTCAGTCTTACGAATGGATTGAAAAAGATCCGGGAGAATTATACTTGACCTTTCTGAAGGTCGGAGGTATTGGTGGCCCACACAAGGCCGTTTTCCGAAAGTGGGTTTTGGATAAAGCTGGTTGTTTTGACACCTCGCTTAAGATCTATGAAGACCTGGATCTGTGGATACGTATCGCTAAGAATGGGGCGAGATGGAAGCATATCCGAGAACCACTTCTTATATGTCATAGCGGGATTGAGAGTTCGTTATTTACAACGAGTTTGCAACGTAACCAGGACTACCGACTTAAAGTATTACAGAAACATAGAAAAGATGCAACAAAGCAATCTCCGGAGATGAAGGAAGTGTTTGCCCAACAACTCTGGAATTTCGGAAGAAGCTATGCTTTAGAACATAGGGCTTACAAAAAAGCTATTTATTGCTTTGTGGATAGCATGTGTACCAACCTGAGTATTGGCAGAATGACAACATCAGGCTATAACCTTCTTCAATCCATGATCAATAAGCGAATTCGACCAACCTCCCACCGTTAGATAGACGGCTTTAACGATGGTCACTATTCATCCTTTAAGGATTTTATATTACTCAGAGTATACTTCAGTTCACACAGGTTCGCCCCGGGCTCTGATTGATTTAATAACGAATCTTGATGCCCAGCGATTTAGGGCCTCCCTCATGCTTCCCCAAGAGGGAGAATTAGGAAAAGCTTTAAAGCCATTTGTTAGAGATATTTATATCAGAAAGAGCGTCAGCTTATCAACTCGCTCCATCCCGAAGTTTCTGGCCAGCGTCTCTTCTTTTTTGTTTTTTTACGGCCGCCATAAAATAAGCCTGATACACCTTAACGGCATCGGCTGGCGTGAGAGCTGCCTATTGGCAGCACGGGTCTTGAAAATACCAATTATATTACATTTGCACAATCCTTATCCTGAGAATGAAATCAGGGGGAATTTCAATTTGTCCCTCGCGGATCGGATTATTGTAGTGTCAGAATCGATGAGGAGTAATTTCAAGAACCATCCCAGAATTCTTGAAAAAATAGTCCCCATTTACAACGGAGTAGATTTGAAGGACTTCTATCCGAGGGAGTCCTTAGTGGCGCTATCGTTCCATCGTGAAGAGAGGACGTTCGTCATCGGCTTCGTGGGGCAAATCAGCAAACGAAAAGGATTAGACACGTTAATCATGGCTTCACCTGGGATTATTGCAGAGTACCCTAATGCAGTCTTTGTGGTGGCAGGAGCAGATGCTGTTGAAGAAGAAGGCTTAACCAAAGAGATGCAGAAAATGGCCGCCCGTTTTGGTGTATCGGATTATTTTACTTTTCTTGGGAAGCGACAGGATGTTCCCCAGGTCATGAACGCAATGGATCTTTTGGTGGTTCCCTCACTGGCGGAACCGTTCGGCAAAGTGATTATTGAAGCCATGGCATGCCGGAAATGCGTCATTGCATCGAATGTTGGAGGGATACCGGAGATCATTAGAGATGGCGAGAATGGAATACTGGTCCCTCCTGGAGACTGCAAGAAGCTGGAGCAATCCATCCTAAGCATAATGAGAAATGACGAATTGAGAATGAGATTGGCAGAAGCAGGTTATCAGACTGTGAAAGATCGTTTTTCGATAGAAAAAGTCGTAGAGAAGACAGAAGACCTCTACGTGGAATTGATTTCTCAAAAGAAAGGTAATAAAGGGAGGAGCGATGTCGGCCAGAAATAGCGGAACCCATTTCTATTCTTTAAGGTCTGAAGGGATCCGGTATGAAAACCTGGACATTTATTACCGTTATAGAACTGTAAAGGAATTAATTTCGCCAGGAGAAGGACGCTGCCTGGATGTAGGGGCACGAGATTCAAATCTGAAAGAGTTTATGCTAAAAAACGGGTATGACTACATCGGATTAGATATATCCTTACACCCCTCTTTAAATATTGTTGGGGATGGCCACCGATTACCATTCAAAGATAAGGTGTTTGACAAGATTATTCTCTCTTCGGTCTTAGAACACGTCATCGAACCGCAACCCTTTATGAATGAAATCTATAGAGTATTGAAGAAGGAAGGTCAAGTGTACGGCGTTGTTTCTTTTTTAGAACCATTTCATAATTCTTATTTTAATATGAGCCATAAGGCGATTGAACATCTATTAACTGCTTCAAGATTCGAAAACATTTGCATTCAGACCGGTGTAATGTGTCAGGTTTTAATTTTGGCACGAATCATTGGAATTGTGGGATCTAAACAGTTAACCCTTTTTTCTACCCTAACGAAAATAATGTTCCCAATCAAGCTAATCTTGAAGATGCTCTATATCCTATTGAAAACCAAGAACTTGCTTCTGAGGAAGAATATGATCGAGTTCGAAAATAATTTCAAGGATTTTTATGAGGGAATTGCCTTGACTTTTGCCGGACATTTTCTCTTTAAGGCGACCAAATAATCATTCGACTATGTTTGAATCGTACTTAAATCTTATCCAAAGAAACGTTGACAAAGACAGATGTGCATTCTATTCGGTAAATGAGAATCAGGTCACAAGAAGTCGTGAGAAAGAGCATTCAAGATATCACCTTGTCCTGCTTCACACCTATCCAAAACGATGGAAGACTCTTAAGGCAGTAGTTGAAGAAATAAAAGGAAAAATGGAACCCGGAGGGGAGATTCATATCATAATCTCGCCGCAGGAGTCACAATTGCTGAATTTAGGGACGATCGGAACATGGTTATTTATGAAAAGAATCTTAAGGAAATGCAAGTTTAGCCAGATGGAGACGTATGGCATTTTCCCAAGTGCCCGTTCACCGAAGCTGTTTATTCCTTTTAAGAAAAATGTTTACCAGTTTGTGCTAACGAAATATTTTAGAAACAACAATTATCCTCTTAAGCATATGATCAAACAAATCATGGTGAGATATTTGGGGAGTATTTTCTGGAGAGGAGATTTTGTCGTGGTAGGAAAGAATGGATAGGAGCGTTGATTTCTATAAGGGAAATAAGTATGAAGGGTGGCTTGAGGAAGAAAGTTTACAAGAAAACTTCTTCCTAATTACGGATAGCCGGCGGATTGTGTTTATCTTTAGGAAAGGAGATAGAGAGCCGAGGGCAGTAAGAAAGTATGGTAAAAGGGCTGAGATAGAAAACGAATTTATTAATCATCAAAAAGCTTATCATCTATTTCCAACGAAAATTCCCCCAATATACTTTTTCAGATTGGAAGGCGAAATGGGGGACTTGTGCATGGAATATGTTAACGAAAGTCACTTAAACAATATTGTTGCCTCGGTCTGGACAGGAAAGAAGAAAAAGTTCTTGAAGGAAATGCGGGAAACCTTTTTATTTTTGATGGAAATACTTAAAACCTTACCCATTCATGAAGGAAAAGTAGAAGATTCGTATTCCTATCAAATCGCGAAGTGGGCGATGGATAATGATATACAAAAGGTCAACCAGATGAAGGAAACAAGAAGAGTAGAAGAGATCATGAAGGAAGTCTCTGGAATACGGCTTCCATTGTGCATGCAGCATAGGGATTTTTGTCTGCGGAATATTCTTTATTCTGGTATGCAGGGGAAGATGATCATCGATTGGGAAGACTCCAAAGAGGGTGAGTTGCCGATGGTCGATTTTAATATGCTTTTGGTTTCCATAATCCAGGCTTATGAAGAGTTATTTAGACGGGAGAAGGAAGAGTTTTTTAATGAAAACAATATAACGGAAATGGTGGAGGAAACAAGAGAAGAAATAAGACAGTACCTTGGCCTTGAAAAAGGAATCTTTGACAAGATTTCTATACTGGCTACTTTTTCTCTATGGTCGCAGAATCTCAAAAAAGAAAGGTTTAAAACAGCCGAGGAGATATTTTCTTTTCTGAAAAAGGAGCTTTCCTGAATCGAGGAATTCTTTTTATGAAAAAGTCCTTCCCGATCCTGTTATTGATGTTTGCGGTCCTTTCCATATCTTTATCCTTTGGAGGAAAGGATGGGGTAGAGAAGTTTAGCAAAACCTACCAGGAAGAAGCGCTTTCAACGGGAGAAATGCCTCAAATTATTTCATCTCATCCTCGCTTGCTCATGCGGAATACATCGTGGAGCCATGGTCCCGATTTACTGTCCCTCAAGGCCTTGGTTCGGGAAGAACCCCTGAAATCGTATCTCAAGGAAAAGCCATGGGACCCCAACCCTGGGCTGGAATGGGCATTTAGATATCTTTTAACGGGGGATGAGAAACTTGTACCACCTGTTGTAGCAATAATGAAAAAACAGGAAGGGTACTGGCCGGGATATTTAACAAATTTGGCGTTGCTTTATGATTGGGTTTACAATAGTCCAAGTTTTTCGATTCAAGACAAAAAGATTGTAGAAGATAAAATGGTTGGATGGGCGGAAAACGCAATTGGATATGGAGAACGTTATTCGGATATGTGGAGTCATTTTGGCTATAGACCTCCAGTCGATATCGCTGCTGCCGGACTCGCATTGCATGGTCATAGAGAGGAAGCGAAAAAATATATAGCCCTGGGGGGTGGTTATATAAAGAAGAATATGTTCCCAGGCTGGAAATTGAATGACGGTGCATGGCAGGGGGGATGGGCCTATTATGGAGATGTCTCTAATTTATTTCGGTTCGTAGCGATATGGTCAAGTGCGACCGAAGAAGACTTATACGATAAGATAGGGAAAGAACAGAGCAATTGGCTTCGGGATCATTTATATTACTTGATCAGTACTGTCTATCCTGATGGCACCCCTTTTGATAGCTGTGGTTTTAGTTATTCTCCATACCGCCCGGGGGAAGTATTTGCCATATTAAGTTTGACCCGTGCTCTAAATGATAAAGACGGAATGATCGCATTGCGGAAGATGGGATTGGATTCAATGCAATGGTGGGCAGGGATTGATCAGTTTATGTATTACACACCTCCCATGAGAAAATTACCGTTAAGCAAAGATAATCGTCCATTAAGTAAACTCTGGGGCCAGAATGGAGTCGGTTATGTTCAAATGCGAAGCGGCTGGATGAAGGATGATACCATTATTGAATTTAAATGCGGTGATTATTTCTGGTCTCACCAATTTCAGAATCAAAATTCATTCACCATTTATAGAAAAGGACGATTAGCCATCCAAAGTGGTCTGTATGATGCTTATTTTGGTAACCACATGCAATTTTATTACCGACCCACAATTAGCTCAAACTCCATCCTTGTTGCTCAGCCAGGCGAAGTGAGTTGGATTCCCCCCGGAGTTGCAAAGGAAAATAAAATACCTAATAAAAATGGGTATATCTCCGAATGGGGGGGGCAAAGGGTATGCTATATACATCCGCAATATGGAAGCGCTGAAACCTGTTTTACTTTTAACAAGTATCTTTACCGAAAGGACCACGAGCAAAATTTTGAAACCGGCGATATCAAAGCTTTTGAGGCCACTGATCGCTACTCCTATGTTTTTGGCGATGCCACCATGGCTTATAATAACCCAACCTTTAGTTATCCCGGGAACAGTCCTAAAATTGATCTTTTTACAAGACAACTCGTTTTCATAGATAAAAAATACTTACTTATTTTTGACAGGGTGAATGCTTTAAATGCCGAATATGAAAAGAAATGGTTATTACACTCCATTGGAGAACCTCGCTTTGAGGAAAAGCCTGTAGAGGTCGAATACCCGTGGCATCGAGAGACGTATAAAGCAGGGTTGGTCCGCATAGATAATAAGGAAGGAACTCTTTTCTGTCAAACGTTATTTCTTGATGATTATTTAATTAAGAAGATAGGTGGAAGTGCTACGGTAACCTCTGCCAAACCAAATCCGGCTAATAATGGAAAATCAACTCTCAGAACTATAATACAAGGAAAATATGAAAGGGTAAGTCCTACCATTGCTTCTGATAGCGCCCAAAAAGAAGACTGGACTGTTGAATTTATTGACTCAGACCAATTCAAAATCAAAGGCTCAATAACGGGTGAGGATGGTATCGGATCTCTAAAGGAAGCGATGTTTATTTCAAAAAGTCAATCTATTTTTGTTCCAAAAGAAAATTGGAATGGAACCCCACAAATGGGAGATAAATTATATTTTTCCGTAACCAGCCCATCCCACCGATTCTGGGTCAATGGAAAAACCCAAAATCCTTCATTGCAGAACATGGTTCATTTTTTAAAAGATGGTTCGCATATTGATCCTGGAAATTGGCGGATAGAGGTATTTCCAAAAAAGAAACAGAAATATGATACATTTTTGCATTTATTGTATCCGTGTGACCGAGAAACAGCCAGTTCACCTGTGGCCGAAGGGGTATTGACATCAGATAATATCATGAAGGGAATAAACATTGAAAATTGGATGGTCTTTTTTGGAAACAAAGGCATTATTAATCAAAAAACTGAATATGTCATTAGAAACAAAGGGGAAACAATAAATCTCCTTTTGGATATGAAACCAGAGAAACCTTATATGATAAACATCCAAGGGTCTTCAGGATCTAAAAAACAAAATATAATTGCCTCTAAAGAAGGAACTATTTTCTTTACTTCATCTGGTTTGGGTCGTGTTGAAATAACGCCCCTCTGATATTTCCCCATTTTATGTTATTAATATTTAAATCAACATGAGTAAAAACAATAAAAACATCTGTATTGTTTCACCCTTTCCACCTCCTTATGGTGGAATGGCGATTCAGGCACAAAAACTTGTCTCCCTTTTAAGGGAAAGTGGTTTTAAAGTCATAGTAATTAAAACCAATGCTGATTTGCCAAATAGCATTAATTTGCTATCTAAGATCAAAGGTCTAAGGACAATATTAAGGCTTTTCATATTCTTAATAAATCTCCACAAAACTCTTCCCCAAGTAGAAGTCGTTTACTTCTTAACCGGATTCTTCAATTTCTTTTTTTGGGTGACTTACCCAGCCTTGATCTTAATTAAATTACACGGGAAACGGGTTGTTTTGAGTGCAAGAGGCGGTGAGGCCCAAAAGTTTTTCCAGCGATATGGTGTTTTGGTAAAACCTATTTTGAAAAGGGTTGATACCATTTCAGTCCCGTCTGGCTTTTTACGGGATGTCTTTATGGAAGCTTTCCATATAAAAACGATAGTTGTTCCAAATATTGCTGATCTTAATCAATTTAAATATCGTGAAAGGCTTTCTATTAGACCGAAACTTCTAACGACGCGTAGCCTCGAAAAGATTTATAATGTAGCTTGTGTCATTAAAGCGTTCGAGAAAGTTCACGGTCACTTTCCAGAAAGTTCACTTGGTATTGTTGGTGATGGAAGCCAACGGACGAAATTAGAACATTTGGTCAAAGAACTTGGTTTAAATGGCCGTGTTACTTTTTATGGAAGAATTGAACACGCAGATATTCAAAATTATTATAACCAATATGATATATTTGTAAATGCCTCCGATGTCGATAACCAACCTGGAGTCATTCTCGAAGCATTTGCGAGCGGTTTGCCTGTTGTTTCAACAAAGGCGGGGGGGATTCCATACATGGTAGAGGACAAGGTAACGGGTCTCTTAGTGGATAAGGGTGACTGTGAGGCCCTTGCAGAAAAAGTGATTCAGTTGTTAAGGGAGCCGGAACTGGCTCAGGGGCTGGCTAAAAATGCCAGAGCTGAGTGCCAAAAATACTCATGGGAAAACATAAAAACTATACTATTTCCTCTATTGGAAAAGTTGTAGCTCATGATGGAAAAAATTAATGTTTTTATAACGGTAGATACCGAGCACAGTATTGGAGGGGCATTCAAAGACCCAAAACTTAAACCTGTTGGCAATGGAAAAAGGATTTATGGGAAAATAGGGGATAAATTTTACGGTATCCCTTTAATGATGGATATCGCCGACCGTTACGGGATCCGCCTCACCTTTTTCGTTGAAGTCTTAAACAAGTACTATTTTGGAGAAGAAGAAACCAAAAAGGTATGTGAGTATATCCTGAATCGTGGACACGATGTTCAACTCCATTTGCACCCAAATTACCTTAATTTTAATTCTCCGAATCCTTGTCAACAGAATTATTCTGATTTTATCGGGACTTATAGCCTGGCAGAGCAGATTGAGTTAATTAGTGAGGGAATCAAGGTTTTAATCCAAAATGGAGTTTCAAAACCAATTGCTTTTAGAGCCGGATGTTTCGGGGCAAATCAAGATACTCTAAAAGCTTTAAAAGAGAATGGATTTCTTATTGATTGTTCTTATAATCGGGCCTACATTGGAGAAACCTGTTTTCTGAAAGACAATGGAATAAATGACTTGGCTTATTTTAATGGAATTTGGGAGTTTCCAATAACCAATTTTATCGAATCTACAAAATTGAGAACCAAACGATTTATGCCGTTAGATATTAATGGTGTGAGTTATCAAGAGATGAAATATTTCCTAAATAAAACAAAGTCTGATGGTCCTCGAAATATAACAATCCTTTTACATTCCTTCAGCTTTATAAAACCTTACGATGTTCAATATAATAAAGTCAAACCCCGTTGGCAGGTGATTAAACGGTTTGAAAAACTTTGCAAATATTTAAAAGATAATTCGGATTCATTTGAGGTAAGGACTTTTGGATCAATTAATGAAAAGGAACTAACACAAATGTCACTGAATTCTCTTCATGTCTTTCCCCGTGTTCCTGCTAAGTTTTCCCTTATGAGGGGGTTGCAACAACTGAGAGACAATTTATTTTAAAATCGAACCATTTCAGCATACATTGAGGAAGTTTAAAGTCGGGTGAAACGGAACCCGTTTGGAGTTGAAAATTATTTCTTAAAGGAAACGATATGAAATACAGCCCTGATACTTACATTTATTGTATCGGAATTGTCGGTACTGGTTACATCGCCGATATGCATATGGAAGTATTGAAACAGTTGAGAAATGTTCAGGTCGTGGCTTGCTGTGATACGAACCATATAAAAGCGGTTGATTTCCAAGCCAAATGGAATATAGCTGTTGCTTACGACAATTTGGGTTCCATGCTATCAGAACAGAGGCTGGATGTCGTCCACGTATTGGTTCCGCCAAACTTCCATTATCAGGTTGCCCGGGAAGCCCTTGAAGCCAAGATAAACGTTTTCCTCGAAAAACCCATGGCTGTTAACAGTACGGAGTGTTGGGATCTTATTGGATTCGCTGAGAAAAATGCAGTGACCATTGGTGTCAACCATAACGCCAAATTTCATCCACTCTTTCTCAAGCTCAAGGCGGACCTTCAGGAGGGTCGTATCGGGAAGCTTAGGCATCTCATTTATTATCAGAGCGGCCCCTTGGGTCAACTGGATATGGGGATGTATTCACATTGGATGTTCAAAGAACCGAAGAACATCATCTTTGAGCAGGCGCCCCACCCTCTGTCTCAAATTCGTGATCTCCTTGGAGAGATTCTGGAAATTCATAGTACGGCTTCGGGTCTACGAGAATTAGGGAAAGACCAGTTATTTTATAACCGCTGGAACGCAATCGCACGATGTCAAAACGGCGATGCAATGATACACCTTTCCTTCGGGACACAATACTATCCTCAAAGTTGGATTTACGCCAGTGGTCAGGATGGGGCAATCCGCGCAGACCTTCTTCAAAATCTCTATCTTCTGCAGGGAAAGTCCCTTTTCCCGGATTACCTGGTTCCTTTAGCAAATGGTATGAAGTATGGTAACGGGATAATCAATGGAATCCAGAATTTTTCCAATTACTGCCTTTCAAAGGTCAAAATAATTAACCGCGCCGACTCGTTCTATGTCAGCATCAAAAATAGCATTAAAGCTTTCTATGAAGCGATGGCGGATAAAAAAGAACCTCCTGCTACTGGCAAGGATGGTGCAGCAGTAGTGAGAACCTGTGAAATGTGGGTGGAATCGGCTAAACTTAGAGAGAATCCCAAGGCAACACAAATGACTAAACTATCGAAGAAACTTCAACCCGAAATCTTAGTTACGGGTGCGACGGGATTCATAGGAAAAAACCTTGTAGAAAAATTGATAACTCAGGGGAAATCTGTTCGTGTATTTGTTAGGAACACTCAAGGATTGTCGGAAGTGTTTCATTCGCCACTGGTGGAGGTGTTTCAAGGAGATATCACCGACCCGGACAAGGTGAGAGAATCGGTTAAGGGGATTCAATACATATACCATCTGGCTCATGGCGGTGGGCAAAACTGGAAAGCCTTCGAAAGAGCTAATATTGAAGCAACGCGTTATTTGGCTGAGGCGGCCATCAAGGAGGGGGCTAAGTATTTCATCTATACAAGCACCATAGCGGTTTATTATTACAAAGCGTTCCAAAAAGGGATAAAAATTAATGAGGCAATGCCAATTGATTGCATACCCGAGAAGCGAAATTATTATGCTCGGTCAAAAATTTTTGCTGAAAATATGCTTAAAAGTTTGGCAGAGAAAGACCATTTACCGTTAGTAATGTTTCGGCCAGCATTGGTGGTTGGAAGGGGAGGACGGCCTTACCATGACGGTGTTGGGCTTTGGACAAGGGATAACGTCTGTGCCTATTGGGGTACGGGGAAGAATAAACTTCCCTTCGTCCTCGTAGAAGATGTCGCAGATGCGCTTCTAAGTGTCCTGCCGAAAGATGGTCTTCATGGTGAGATTTTCAATTTGATAGGAGATGTTCGCCTGAGTGCCAGGGAGTACCTGAATTATCTCAGAAGTGCATCTGGCAGGCATATAAAGTCATTCCCTTACCCTGTTCAACTTATGTTTATAGAGGACTCCTTCAAGTATCTCATAAAAATGGTCATTGGTGAACATAAAAATGCTCTTTTGAGTTATAGAGATCTTAGTAATCGATCTATCATGGCGGATTTTGATTGCTCTAAAGCTAAAAAGGTATTGGGATGGAAGCCATGTAGTATTAAGGAGGAATTTATAGAAAAGGGGGTAAGGTGGGCGTTTACAACAATGAAGACTCCTGATTCCGAGGATGAAACTAATAACTAATCGCCCGTAGCTATAAAACTGGGATTATGAAATACAATCTATTGCAAGTGGTCTTGGACCTTCAGTTCGTCGGTGAGAAGGTAGTTGTTGCTTTGGCAAAAGAAGTTTCTGAAGAATATAATGTATTCTTCTGCTGCCTCGATCGGGTTGGGCTACTTGGTGAAGAACTACAAAAAGAAGGTTTTTTTGTTAAGGCTCTTGATCGACACCCGGGAAGAGATTGGACGCTCCCTACAAAAATTGCAAAATTGACCAAGGATTTGAATATCGACATCATCCATGCCCACCACTATACGCCTTACTTTTATAGCGCTCTATCCCGGTTAATCTATAGGCATCCGCGTCTTTTGTTTACCGAGCATGGACGTAATCTCCCGGACATAGTCAACCTTGACAGAAAGTTTGCCAACCTTGTCCTGAACTTAGTTACAGATAGAATCACTTCAGTCTGCGAGGATTCAAAGAAGGCACTCCACGGAAAGGACTGGCTACCTTCTTCTAAGATCTCGGTGATCTATAATGGCATAGAACCAGTGGAACAGAAGATTGCATTTGTGGATGAAAATACCCGAAGGGTGTTGGACTGGCTTGGCCCAACAGATACTGCCGTTGGATTTTTGGCAAGATTAGATCCAATTAAAGATCCAATCTTACTGATAGAATCTTTCCGAATCGCCCTGGCAAAGGTTCCTGAGGCAAAACTAATTGTAATGGGAAAGGGCCCCCTGCATGAAGAATTGGTGCAAAGGTGTCAGAGTTATGGAATTTCCCAAAATGTCATGTTTTCAGGCCTTTTAAAAAATCCAATGCCAGTACTTCCGAGACTTCGGGCGCTGGTGATGCCCTCCCTTAGCGAAGCCGCATCGCTTTCAATTTTGGAAGCGATGATGTGCGGCATTCCGGTGATTGCGAAGAGCGTGGGAGGAAACCCTGAATTGATTATAGATCAGAAGACGGGTTTTCTTATTGCTGACAGTTCGGCCCCAAGCTTTGCGGAAGCGATGGTGAAGGTTTTGAAAGATAAAAGTCTTTCCGAAAAAATGGGGCAAGCAGCCAAGAAAGATGCAAACGACAGGTTTTCGCTCAAAGTGATGGTGGAACAATATAAATCTATTTATCGAAGTCTCCTAAGTTAAAAAGGGACGGGTTCATAGGTCTATGTCATCATAATGAAATAGTTTATGAATTTATCAGTTCGACCAGTGATTCTGGGGCAATTTGGGCCACCGACGCTTGCCTGCATTCGCTCATGGGGGACCCAGGGCCTGCCTGTTGGGATGGTATGTATCGGATCTAAAAAGGAGCCATTACCTGCTTCAAAATATTTAACGGACTTTGTGACCCTCCCATCCGACAAGTTATACACACCGGATGGTATCGAGATCATTCAAGAGTTTCTAATAAGATTCGGTGCAACGGGCATCACTTGTGTCGCAGAGAGCATAGCCTGTTGGCTGAACGACCATCGCCAGATGTTTCCAGATGA
>Ga0315295_10000774_pt1 | contig 27154 bp, 30 predicted proteins | sample YL17G14_0_MG_FD_204453 | JGI IMG/M metagenome (GOLD analysis project Ga0315295, IMG submission 204453) | Sediment microbial communities from Yellowstone Lake, YNP, Wyoming, USA - YL17G14_0 | ecosystem: Environmental > Aquatic > Freshwater > Lake > Sediment | place: USA: Wyoming | collected... | reverse complement strand
CGAACTTATAAAGGAGAAGAAGCCCGATATTATTATTTTGGATTTAAAAATGCCTGGAGTAAGCGGCGAGGAAGTATTGGCTCTCTCAAAAAAGGTGCACCCAAAGACAGAAGTTATATTTGTAACGGCATACGACGACGGCGGAAAAACAAAAGCAAGGATGCTGGAAGCAGGAGCATACGCATACTTGGATAAGCCATTATCGTCTTTAAAGGATTTGGAAGAAACTATCTTAAAGGCATACGGGAATAATAAAAACCAAAAATAAAATATCAAAAATATAAAATACATATTAAAAATGCAAAAATATTTTGTAAAATATGAACAATCAAAAGAACAATTTTAAAAATAGAATATATAATTATATAATCCGATTGATTAAATTTTTAAATATATTACCGAAAAATCAGATAATACAAACAATTGTAGGACAACTCCTGCGTAGCGGCACCAGTATCGGCGCTAATTATTTCGAAGCCCAAAGCGCAAGTTCAAAAAAGGATTATCAAAATTATTTTACCCATTCATTGAAATCCGCGAATGAATCTAAATTTTGGTTTAACATCATTCGTGACAGCAATTTACTGCCTATTGAATTAGTACCTGAATGTAATCAACTGTTACAAGAAACTGCGGAATTAGCGAATATATTCGCATCTAGTATATTAACGATGAAAGGTAAAAAATAATATTTACATTTTTTGTTTCTATATTTTATATTTGATATTTATTTTTGATATTTAATATTTGATATTTGATTTTAAAAGGGGGTTTACAAGATGATAAAGCTGCTAGTTGTGGACGATGAAGCGGATGTCTGCGATTTTGTAAAGAAATTTTTCGAAGACCGCAATTACACTGTTTATGTAGCCCATGACGGAGAAGAGGCGTTGAGGAGTGTAAAAAACCGTAAGCCGAACATTGTCTTATTGGATATACGCATGAAAAGAATGGACGGTATTGAAACACTTAAAAGAATTAAAGAGCTTGATAAGGAAGTTGTCGTAATAATGGTTACTGCGGTAGAGGATAAAGATAAGATGGAGGAAGCCCTTAGTCTCGGAGCCAAAGATTATATTACAAAACCTCTTGTCTTGGAAGATCTGGAGCGGACAGTTATTGAAAGATCTAAAATATTTAACGATAAAAATTAAATATAAAAGATAATAATATGTATAAAGAAGTAAAACCAAACGCTAATTGGTTTAAAGTCCAGTATTGGATGATTGATAAGCTTGCAAACAGCGAAGGCGCTTTGATTCCTTTGGATAAAGACGCGCTTACCAAAAGGCCAAAGCCGCAAGTTGATTATCAGGTGATTCTTGAAAATGCATCCAGAACAATGATTCGATTCAAAAAGCCCGAACACCTTATAAAGATGGTAGTGCGGCTTATAGATGAACAGGTTAAAACTACACATACGGCAGTTTTGCTTTACAAAGAGAATAAAAATGCATTTGTTCTTATTGACAGCAAAGGCGAAGAGGGCGTAAAAATCCCCGTTAATTTTATAAGAATGACTTTTGATAACCCCCTGATTAAAATATTCAATACGAGAAAGAATTACATATTGTCAGATACGGGAACGTTAAATTATACAGAATTGAAAACCCTTCTTCTGAATAAGGACGCCTTTAAGAAATTTCCTGATTTGCACGAGATGGTTGAACTCGCGATTAAACAGATGGACTTATTAAAAGCGGATGTATGCATACCGTGTTATTATAAGAAGAACCTAATCGGCGTTCTCGTTTTAGGCGCGAAATTATCGAAGCAAAAATTCACAAGGCAGGAAATAGGATTTTTTATGACACTTGCTAATGACGCGGCAATGGCGATAGCAAATGCCCAGCTTATCCAGGATTTGCACGAAAGGGTTGAGGAAGTAAAGGATTTGTATTTGAGAGAGCATAAAATATTTGTCCATACAGCAATAGCGCTTGCAACCGCGATTGACGCAAGGGATCCGTATACACACGGCCATACGGAGAGGGTTACGCGTTATTGCCTTGCCATAGCAGAAGAGCTCGAGGATATACCCGAGGCGAAGGCATATAATAATTTCAGAGAAACATTGCATTTGGCGGCTTTATTGCATGACGTAGGGAAAATAGGCTGCCCCGATTGCGTTCTGAACAAAACTACAAAACTTACGAAAAAAGATATTGAGAAAATAAGAGAACACCCCTCAATAGGCGCCGCAATTTTAACACCCATTAAAGAGCTCGGGGATATTGCAAAGGAAATAAGATATCATCAGGAAAGATATGACGGAAAGGGTTACCCCGATGGCATTAAAGGAACCGAGATTCCCCTGATAGCCAGGATTATAGCTGTATGCGATGCGTTCGATGCTATGACCACAGACCGGCCATATCGCAGTAAAAAATCACTGGAAGAAACCTTGGATGAAATTAATCATAATTCAGGCACGCAATTTGACCCGATTGTAGTAAGCGCATTTCTCCTCGCCTGCGAAAAAGGTAAAGTTGTTAGCAATAATAAGATAAGAAATAAAGTATTATAGCGAGGGCGGGCTTGCTATGCATATAAGCACAGCGTCCTTCTTTTCATTGTTGTTAAATATATGTGGAAGTGATCCATCAAAATATAACGTATCGCCGTCATTTAATTTGTATTCCGTTCCTCCGATTTTCGCCGTGATCCTGCCCTCAAGCATGTATATGAATTTTTCGGTTCCCGGCTTGTTTTCCTCCTTATGCGTCTGGCCGCCTTTTTTGATGCGTATTAAAACAGGCATCATCTTTTTATCCATGATCCGCGTTGTCAGCATTTCGATACTGGATTTTTTCGGATGCACAAATGCCTCATGCTTTTCTTTCTGCTTTATGAAGGAAATTGTTTTATACTCGCTTTCCAATTCGCGGTAAAAATCAGCAAGCGAAACACCCAATGTTTTGCAGATATTCATATGCGATTCAAGCGTTCCCGTCATAATATCGTGTTCCATTCTGCTTAGGGTTGCGATTGCGACGCCGCTTTTCTCCGACAATTCTTTGAGAGTCATTTTCCTGTCTTTTCGCAACATCTTTAATTTCTTACCTATTTTCATTGGACTCCTTTCAATAAAATAGATTACAGAGATTGAAGATAGATTACCATTAATATAAATATACTAAAATTTTAACGATTTGTCAAATTGATTTCGCAAATAATCAAATAATTGTTGACACATAATATAACCAGCTGTAGGATTGTAACATCACAACCTCATAAATGACGGCACGAATGCCTATACCTACGATGCCGAAAACCGCCTCATCGATTCCCTCTCCCCCGAAGGGGGAGAGGGGCAGGGTGAGGGGGCCTATGAAAGAAAGGAAAAGGAGTCAGACCTCGAAATTAGAATTTAATTGACAGCCACCCAACCACACCCCTGGGGTGTGGTTGGGTTCATCATCGGTTCATTTAAAAAATCACTTGCAAATTGACGAAAAATAGCGTAAGCTTTATTTAGATAAAAAGTATAGATATTTAGGTATAACTAAATATAACAACTTATTATATTTATGGTAGGTTTAAATTCTTTACAGTTGCGGGAAGTATTTCATATAGAGTTCCTGAGATGGTTGGGCAGGAAGGTAAAGGCCGAACATTACGCTGTTAAGGGCGGGGCTAATTTAAGATTCTTTTTTAAGAGCTTTCGTTACTCAGAAGATATGGATCTGGATGCTCGAACCATAAAGGTCATGGAGCTCAAAGAGGCCGTTATGAAAATACTCGATAGCAGAATATTCCGGGACAATCTAACGCCTTTTGGAATAGCAAGAATAGCGGCGCCTGATATTAGCCGGGCAAAGCAAACTGAGACAACCCAGCGCTTTAAAATTCATCTTTTTTCCTCTTCCGGGGAGGATCTTTTTACCAAGATAGAATTTTCCCGCAGAGGTTTTTCAGGAAATGTCGAGGTTGAGCCGATTGATGGGGCGATTGCGCGTGTATATAAGCTGGCGCCTCTATTAGTGCCGCATTATGATAGTTATTCGGCTATCACGCAGAAACTTCATGCGCTTGCGGCCCGGACAGCAACTCAGGCAAGGGATATATTTGATTTGTATGCGTTGACCTCTCAGTATGTAACAGACGATAAGAGGTTTAAGGATATTAAGAACGGCACGCTTTCAAAGGCATATGAGCGCGTGCTCGAGGTAGGATTCGGTCAATTCAGAGATACTGTGGTTTCATATCTGTCTGATGAAGATCAGGCAGTATATAATAATCCTAACTCATGGGAAGAAATACAATTAAAAGTAGTTCATTTTATCGAGGAGATACAAAAATCTCATGCGTAGAAGATCAATTCTTTCAACTATCAATAAACTCAAGGCCCATATATTCACTACACGCGAACTGTCTTTGATGTCAGGAAAATCAATCTCAGCTGTGACGCAGTCCCTCGATAATTTGGCAAGAGAAGGGGTGATAGTTAAAATTTGCAGAGGTTTGTGGGCGCAAGAAGGGATTGGGTCAACAAGTCCATATGATATCATACCGTATTTGTTTTCCAGGCAGCGCGCCTACGTTTCATTTATAAGCGCGCTTCATCTTCACGGTATTATTGAGCAGATTCCTCAGGTAACGACACTTGCATCAACAGCCCACGCGCGGACTATCCGCACAAAAATCGGCGTTTTTCATGTTCATCGCATATCCCCATCGTTTTTCACAGGATTCGACTGGTATAAAGAAACGGGCAATTTCCTCATTGCCGAACCCGAAAAGGCGCTCGTTGATAGTCTATACCTTTCTGCGTATAAGAGAAAGCATTTTGGCTATTTTCCGGAGCTTCATTTTCCGAAATCATTCAGTTTCAAAAAGGTTAATACATGGGTAAATAAAATCCCAAGCCGAAAAGTACGGATATATGTAGCTAAAAGTTTGAAAAATATTCTTCTTTAACCCTCAGTTCTACTTTTTCTCCTTATTAATAAACCATTCACACTGTGGGAGCGTGTAAATGGTTAGTATGCAAAAAAGTTATATATATAGCATTGTATATTGTATGATATTATGGCATACTTATATCGGATGCATATAGAATTAACTATGCAGTTTTTTTAAGCAGACTTTCTAAGGAATTTTAAAAAGAAATATGCATGATTCTAGATGCGCTCTTGGGGAGGGAAATAAAGTGCAAGCTTCCAGATCTAGGAATATATACGGACGAATTAAAAAGGCTATAGCAACATGGTGTGCTGTAGCTTTTTTATTTAACGTTACGATTATAGATTATAGGGCCTGGGCTGTGGAAGAGGACTACTCCATGCTTACTGGAAGCAGTATGGGGGGTGGCGATAGTCCAGGCCTCAATGATTTAAACCTGGAAAAGATAGAATTGCCGCTGTCTTTAGGAAACGTTAAGAAAATTTATAAAGCCGATTCCCAAAAACCGGTAGTGATATATTTACAGGATGCTCACTGTAATTACTCCTGCCAGAAGAGCATAGAATCTATAATAGGATATTTCAGAAACAATTACGGTATTGACATTGCGCTGGTCGAAGGAGGGGCCGGCAACTATGATTTTTCGATATTTACCGGCATTCCCGACATTGAGTTGAGGGAAAAGATAGCGGATTATTTTGTAAGGGAGGGCAGGGTTACAGGTGTGGAGCTTTACGCAATACTCAATCCGGATAAATTAACGGTAAAAGGGCTCGAGGAACAGGATCTTTACGATAAGAATCTCAGCGTGTACCGCGAAAGCCTCGGTTTTAAGGAAAATGTCGATAAGTACCTTGAAATTTTGAAGCATTTTATTAGGAATTTAAAACCCCCCATATTCTCGGAAAAAATAAAGGAGTTCGACGAGAAAAAGTCCGCCTACGATAACAATAAGAATAACCTTAGGGATTACATATTGTATTTGGGGGACGTCTCCAAAAAGGAGAACATAAAAATAGCTCAATTCGGGAATATGAATAAACTTCTTAAATTAATGGAAGAGGAAAAAGGCATAAACTTTAAAAGGGCCGATAAAGAAAAGGAAATATTGCTGGATTCGCTTGCCAGGAAGCTATCAAAAATTGAAATGGCAACGCTGGTGGAAAAGTCAATCGAACTTAAGAAAAACGATATATCCGCCCCGGATTTCTATGAGTACTTTTTCAGAAAAGCCTATTCCTGCAGCATACCTTTCGAGGAATACGTGAATTTGGGCCAATACAAGGAATATCTTGACAGATACGATGCCGTCGAAAAGGACGTTTTCTTCGAAGAAATATTCGATGTGGAGCGCTATATTGCCGAGAACCTATTAAAAACCGAAGACGAACGCAGCCTGTTCTATCTAGACGATGATTTGTACATATTGGAAAAGCTCTTTTCGGCCTCTCTCACAAGGCAGCTTTATGATTATTATATCAAAAAAGAAAAAGAATTAAGCGCCGATAAATTTATAAAATTCATACAGGAAAAGGCCTCGTGGTACAAAATGCCCGCCAGCGTAAATCCTGATGTCGCAAAGTTAGATAGCTATAAAGATAAAATGGGGAAATTCTATTATTACTCGTTCGAGCGCGATAAGGCATTCATGGTTAACATTGATAAATATGCGAAAAACCAAAAAGCGATTCTTATCGTTACAGGCGGTTTTCATACCGAGAGCATGACAGACCTTCTAAAGCAAAACGGCTATTCATACGCACTAATAACGCCGAGAATAATCACCCAGAAAGACAATCCTTATTTCCATTTATTATCCGGCGGACTAAGCCCGATAGAGACACTGTTAAGCGAATACACAGCGGTGCTTGCATTAAGAAGTGTTTTCTCAGAAATGGGTATAAAAACGGAAAGCAAGGCAATGCAGGAAGCTGTTTCAGCTTTATCGGAACTTGTAGAATCGAAGAGAGATTACATTATTTTAGATATGCCGCTGGGAATAATAAAACTTACATTTATTAAGCCAACAGGGCAGGCAGGCGTAGATTATGTATTATTGAACCAATTAGGCGACAGGGAATTGTATGCAGTTCCTTTAGTGGAGCTTGAAGGAGGTGCTGTCAAAGTAAATAGCAAAGAAATAACGCACGATACTCTTAGTTACGGAGCGCATGAGGTATATGATATTTTACGAAGATGGGCTTTTGAAAAAACAAATGGTTTCACGAGCGTTGACGCACGAAATAAAGAACATGTTGTAAATATTGAAAGAATCCTTCAACATTTAGTCTATCTTGGAATAATAAGCGATGCTCAAAAGACAATTATATATAGAAATATACCATCTGAAATTGAAGTTTATTTGGCCGGAGAAGGCGCTAGAGACGCTTTTTATAGCAGTCAGCGCTTTGAGCTCGGTCACGCAAGTTACAGAAATATATGGGTTTCATATAGAGGAGATAGCAGCGAGGCGCTTGAAAAAATGGGAAGGAAATTCTTACACGAATTAGGCGCATATTGGGGCATGTCGTCGGCTTTTAATGATAATTTGGAAAAAAATCCCCAAGGAACGCTTCCCGAGCTATTCGGCGCCATTAAGAGTGGTGAGGCAAAGCCGCTTGAAGAAGGTCCGAAAGAAGGAAGGGATTTAGCGGGTGCAGTCGAATATCCGCCTACCTTAGAGCCGGAATCACAGCGTAAAGAAGCCCTTGATGAAGCAAGGATAGCAAATGTTGGAAAATATACGGAAGGCCAGATGTCTATAAGAGCTGAATGCGCAGCTGCAATAAGGCCGGGATTTAGGATACCGGTTATATTGGAAGTAAACGAGAGAATGTTTTATTCTACGGACGGGCTGCCGGAAAATATGGCCAAAAGGCAGTTTGCCCAGCAATTAACAAAATTTATGGAAGAACAGGTGCAGTTTCTTACGAATTATGATGGTGAAATTGAATTAGTCGTTTCATATTCAAGAGATAAAACAATAAATAAGATAGGCGATTTTATCGGTGAAAATCGTAGGCCCGTTGTGTTCAGATTAGATGCTTTTACTGAAAGAAATGAAGAGTTAAACAGTCTTTTACAACAAAATCAGATACCGTCTCTTATGTTGAGACTTAAAGAACCGACGAAGGAAGACCCCTTAGGCAAATCAGCAATTGAACCATTCTCCTTGGCTCAATTAGCTATTCTTATGGATGCGTTAGATAAAGAGTCAAAAGAAGAGAAGCCTGAAATTAGCAGGATTAAGACACTCAAATCAGATATGGTTAAAATAATTGCGTCTCTTGAAATGAGAGAAATTCAAAAGGGTGAGGATGATTTTTCGATAGGTAAACTTTATAATAGTGAATTAGCTATATGGCTCCCGCGCATTACTGAATTAGGAACCAGGCGTATAGAAGAGTATCGCGATGCACTTCAGAAAATAGAAAAATCATTATAATATGAAGGCCGTTTTAACAGCAATAAATATTATCTTGATATTTTGCGCTTTTTGTTTTGTTAATCCGAATATTTATTGCAAAGTTTCAGATGAAAGATATGGTGATATAGATGAATTTATTTATCGAAGAGATTTTGATAAAGCAGAAAAGTTATGCAAGGAAATTATATTCCTTAATCCCAGAGATTACATAGCCATTGCGCAATTGGGCGAAGTTTATTGGGAGCGGAACAATCGGAGAAAAGCTATAAAGCTATTTAAAAAGGCCGTCAAACTGAATCCCGATTACCCGAACGCGCATTTTCTTTTGGGCAGGGCTTATATTTTCCAGAAAAAATACGAAAAAGGTTTAGGCGAATTTGATATTTTCAAGCAAAAGATGGAATCTTTATCAGGTATGGATGAACAAACAATTGATTATTATGTAGCGGCGCTTGGCTATATTGCTTATATGCATTCGACTTTAAAACAATATGACAACGTTATGGAGGAATGTCAGCACATACTTAAATTAAGACCGGACGACCAAAAAGCGCACTACAATCTGGCCATTTGTTATTATCTTTATTACCATAAACGCAATAACGCATACGGCGAATTGCAGAAGGTTATAGAAATCGACCCGGATACATATCTGGCAAAAAGGGCGAAACTCAATATTGAGTTTATGAGGAATAACCCCGACTCGCGCTTCATGGAGGATTTTGAGTTTATATATAAGGATGAATAAGGCGCGGATGAACACAGATGCGCTATGCGCTGTGAGCTACGAGCTGTGGGCTGCGAACAATGTAGTTGCTCCATTTATGGAGCCAAACGCCTTTTTTGCCCAATAAATTGGGCAACTACAGCTACGCGATAGCATCAGCCCAATACCCCTTCGGGGTACAGGTAAATTGGGCAACTACAGCTACGCGATAGCATCAGCCCAATACCCCTTCGGGGTACAGGTAAATTGGGCAACTACAATTACGCGACATCGACGGCCCAATACCCCTTCGGGGTACAGGTAAATTGGGCAACTACAACACGTGATGTCAATATCAGTTTTTGCGTTCCCGAATGTCTACTTTCGAAGTTACGCATAACGAGTAACGTGCCTCTTGAAAAGATGCCTTTTATCTGGTATAATTCACTGTAACAGGAGGATATAAATGAAGTTAATTTCTATACTATTGGTATTTTTTCTCGCGTTTTCTTCAGGAACAATATTGTGCAGCGCATCCGAAGATGATACCGAAATGCTTGGGGATGCAGTATTGGGAGGATTGCTCGGCGCGGGAGTCGGCGCGGCGATAGGAAGCGCGTCAGGCGAGGCGGGAAAAGGCGCGGCAATAGGCGCAGGCGCAGGCGCTTTGGGTAACATTTTATTAGGCACCATGAGGAGGTCTTCATACAGGGACAGGCATTATCCTGAAGACGGATACTATGAAAGGGGCTATTACAGGCCGTACAGAAAGTCCGGTAGAAAATATTCATATGACGATGGCTATTATAAGCCGGGCGTCACGAGAAAAATAATCCGCGAATATGATAAAAACGGCAATATTATTTCTGAAAAAGAAGTTTATTACGACGGAGAAGGCGCGGAAAGGCACTAAATTATAAATATATAACTTAAATAAAACCCCTGTTTTAATTTAAAGACAGGGGTTTTTATTTGTAAAAAGAAATGTATGTGTTAGAATATAGTTCATAAGGAGTTAATCCTCCTTCGTCCGCCACTCGCCTCTCGGCGAAGCCGAGGGCCTACGGTGGCGAGACTTCGGAGAGATTTCGCCAAAAGGCGAATGGAAACTCTGGGCTTTAGCCCGGAAAGCTTCATATGCATAAAATCATAAATGCCGAAAAGATACCTTTTGACAGCCGAAAAAAGGTTAAAATATTTATCGAGAAACTGTTAGATTTACATAAAGAAAATGTTAAAATGATTTCTCTTTACGGCAGCGCCGCCGGCATTGACTATAGGCCTAAAGTATCCGATATTAATTTATTATGCATTTTTGAAGACGTTAATTTTGACGTATTGAAAAAATCCTTGAAGCTTGTCTCCTGGGGGATATCGAAAAGGATTGCCGCGCCTTTGTTTTTAAGTTCTGAATATATAAGAAGTTCGCTGGATGTATTCCCTATGGAATTTCTCGAAATGAAAGAAAATTACATACTGCTTTACGGAGAAGATTTATTGGATGGTTTACATATAGAAAGCAAAAATATCAGGCTTTTTTGCGAAGAGCAGATTAAAGGTAAACTCATAAGGATAAGGCAGGCGTATCTGGAAATAGGTTTAAAGAAGAAGGGCATGGAAGCGCTGCTCAAGGAGTCGCTTAACGGGCTTATCCCGGCGTTTAGAAATATTTTAAGATTAAAAGGCATGGTGCCGCCTATAGACAAAGAAAAAATACTGTCTGATTTATCATATACTTTTGGTTTGGAAAAAAATATATTTTTGGATATCCTGCGCGGTAAAAAGAACGATAAGAAAATCAGGCCGCGCAATATCGAGCATTATATGGAAAGATTCATAGAGCAGATAAAAAGATTGTCTTTAATAGTGGATAAATTATAAATAGTGGCAAAGGAGATTAAAAAAAAGAAAAGAAGATTTATTTTAGCATTAATTTTTGTTATATTCGCCGCATCTTTTGTAATAGCCCAAGATTTCCCGCAGCCGGCAGATTACGTAAATGATTACGCAAATATATTGCAGGATGAATATAAGAATAGGCTTAATGCGTTTGCTTTAGAACTTGAGAGTAAGACAGAAGCGCAGGTTGCCATAGTCACGGTTAATTCTATCAAGCCGTACGAGATAGAAGATTACGCGGTCAGGCTCTTTGAAAAATGGGGCATAGGCAAGAAAGGCAAAGACAACGGCGTCCTTATTCTTTTGGCAGTTTCGGATAGAAATGTAAGAATAGAGGTCGGCTACGGATTGGAAGGCGCAATTCCCGATGCTGTCGCTAAAAGAATAATCGAAGACGAGATGATCCCGTATTTTAAAATCGGAAAGTATCAGGAAGGGCTCGTTCGAGGTTCGCTTGAGGTGATGGGATTAGCTGCCAAAGAATATAATGTTGAATTAACAGGCTTGGGCCAGTATTACGGAAGTCTTCCGAAAGCCAAAGGGGGTTTTTTAATAACATTATTGAATTTTCTTCTTACCCTTTTTTTATTGTTTCTTTTAATCGGTTTTAGAACGGGGTTTTTATGGTGGTTTTTGTTCATGGGTACGGGAAGACGAAGAGACGGGTTCTGGTATGGCGGTGGATATAGCGGCAACTCAGGCGGTTTCGGAGGCGGCTTCGGAGGTTTTGGCGGCGGAATGAGCGGAGGCGGAGGCGCAAGCGGAAGGTGGTAACGAGATGACGGATGATAGACGAGAGACGAAGGACGACAGAGTCCTTACTTTATCGTCCATCATCCCTCGTCCATCGTCTATCGTAACATAGGAGATAATATGACTAAAGGATTGAAAATTCTATTAATTGTAGTAGCTGTTATTGTTATTTTCGGCATGTTTGTCATTAAAGGACTAAATGAAGTTGTTGTAAAACACGAATCTGTGGCTGCGGCATGGGCGCAGGTTGAGAATCAGCTTCAGAGAAGAAATGATCTGATACCGAATCTTGTGGAAACGGTTAAGGGTTATATGGAACATGAGAAAAACCTTTTAATTGAAATTACAAGACTAAGGAGCCAGTGGGGCGATGCCAAGACCGCGGAAGATAAAATAGAAGCTGCTAAAGACATGACGCAGGCCTTAGGAAGGCTCCTTCTTGTCGTTGAGCAGTACCCGGATCTTAAGGCGAATCAGAATTTCCTGACGCTTCAGGCGCAATTGGAAGGGACAGAAAATAGGATTGCAGTTGAGAGAATGAGGTATAATAGCGCGGTGCAGAATTTTAATAAATTTATTAGAACCATCGGAGGTTCTATAGCCGCCCGTTTAAGAGGTCTTTTAAAAGCCGAGGCATATTTTGAAGCGGAAGATGCTGCAAAACAAGTGCCGAGGGTAAGTTTCAAATGAAATTGAGTACAATTTCACGGGACAATTTTGCCAAACGCTGGCAAAAGCAAAATCATTCCTCGTTGCCTAATGTTAGTACGGGCAACTCGGAACAGATTTTCATGCCAACGCAAAAATCTGGAGGTGTAGTCATGAAATGGTTTCTTGTTTTAATGGGTATTATTTGGATAGTAACGGGAACGCTTGTAGTGTTTACAACCGATATGATGAAAAAGAAATTTTTAAGCAAGTTCAAAAATATGAATTACAAAAAGTGGTCTTTTTTACCGATTTTAATAGGCATATTGTTTTTGTTATCCGTTACGGAAAGCTCAGCCCGTATTTTGATAGTAATTCTTGGCATTTTGGCGATTTTAAAAGGCGTTTATTTTGCCGTTACGCCGGGCGATAAGGTTGGTAAATTGGTTAACTGGTGGTTGAATGCCAAGGATATCGTTTATAAAATATGGGGTATTGCGGTAATAATTTTAGGGGCGCTGGTTCTAATTAATCTTTAGGGAAAATAAAACAGCGTATTATGCCATATGAAGAAATTGTTTTATTTATTATTTCTTTTTATATTAATATTTAATTCGCATTGCGGAGGTGAGGAACAAATGACGGCTATTTTATCAGGTAAAAAGGTGGCAATGATTATAGCCTCTAACGGCTACCGGGACGAGGAATTTGAAGAGCCAAGAAAGATACTCTCTTCAAACGGCGCTCAAATTACCGTCGCGTCAAGCAGCCTGAAAGAGGCGAAAGGTACGCTGGGGGGCAAGGTAAAGCCGGATACCTTAATAAACGACATAAGAACAGAGGATTTTGACTGCATAATATTTGTAGGCGGCGCGGGTTCATCCGAATACTGGAATAGTCCGGTTGCGCATGAAATAGCTAAAAGCGCTTATACTTCGGGAAAAATTATTTCGGCCATTTGCATTGCGCCAGTTACGCTTGCCAATGCCGGCATATTAAATGGCAAAAAAGCGACTGTATTTCCGTCCGAGGTGGGGAGGCTTAGGAATAGAGGAGCTACATGTACAGGCAGGGGCGTAGAAGTAGACGGTAATATTATTACGGCGGATGGGCCGAGCAGCGCTAAAAATTTTGCGAATACGATTGTAAATAAATTATCCAGCAAGTGATAGTAAAAAGCGACCCTGCCATTATTCAATCCTATCTTGAGGACTCGTCCAATATCAAAGGCGGTCATGCCGAAAGAGTTGTCCTACCCGAGAATTATGAAGAAGTATCCAAGTGCTTAAAGGAAGCCAACGATAAAAGAATCGCTGTTACAATTTCTGGAGCAGGCACGGGAACAAGCGGCGGAAGGGTTCCCTTCGGAGGTATTATTCTTTCAACGGAGAAATTGAATAGAATAAAAGGAATAAAAAAAGAAGATTCAAAAGGACTTATAACATGCCAAGCAGGTGTATTGATAAAAGATCTTAAGTCATATGCCGATGGAAACGGGCTTTTTTATACTTATGACCCGACCGAGCAGAATGCATTCATAGGCGGAACTATCGCAACAAATGCTTCAGGCGCGCGCTCTTTTAAATACGGCTCGACAAGACAAAGCATTTATGCCTTGACCATTGCATTGGCGGACGGCTCTATTTTTATTTTGAAAAGAGGCGAAATAAAAGCAAAAAACAATAGGCTTAGTTTTGACATCGGCGCCGTTAAATATGATATGCCTTTGCCGAGTTATAAAATGCCGAGCACGAAATCATCGGCAGGATATTTCGCGGATAATGATATGGACCTTATCGATTTATTTATAGGGCAGGAGGGAACGTTAGCCTGCGTCTTGGAGGCAACGCTGAAATTAAACAAAAAACCCGAAGATATATTAAGCTGTTTCGCATTTTTTAAAAGCGAAGAAGATGCATTGAATTTCGCGGTTACAGCAAGGAAACTGTCACAAAGCCGCAAGAAAAAAGATGAAGTTGATATTGACGCTTTATCTATCGAATATCTTGACGGTAATTCGTTGGAGCTTTTACGGAAGAAATTCGGCAATATTTCGGGATTTGCCCGCGCATGTGTTTTTTTTGAACAGGAGATAAATAAATCGAACGAAGACAAAGTAATCGAAAAATGGGAGAAATTACTTTCAGAATATAACGCACCGATTAAAGACACGTGGGTCGCTATGAATGAAAAAGATAGAAAGGATTTATTTGATAAGAGGCATTATCTGGGAGAGGCAATGAATGAGCTTACAAAAGCCAACGATATGGAAAAGGTGAGTACGGATATAGCCGTGCCGAATGAGTGTTTTTTAACAATGATGAATTATTATAAAAAAATATTGAGTGATTTGAAGATACAATATTATTTATTCGGCCACATAGGCGATTCTCATATACACCTGACTTTGATTCCCAAGGACGAAAAGGAGCATTCTAAAGCTAAATCCGCGGCAATGGCATTTGTCAAAAAATCTATTTCCTTAGGCGGGACTGTTTCTGCGGAACACGGTATCGGTAAACTGAGGAGAGAATACCTTAAGATTATGTATGGTGAAGAGGGGATTAGGGAAATGTTCGAGATAAAGAGGGCATTGGATCCTAACCTGATTCTTGGGCCGGGGAATATATTTAGTTATAAGTCGTAAGTTGTAAGTAATAAGTTTTAAGCATGTAAGCATGAAGATGACGTGTGTTGCGAATAATGTAGATAAGAAAGTGATTTCAAAATTAAAAAGCTCGTGGGGATTGTCGTTTTTTGTTTCCACGAATGGTAACAAAATCCTATTTGATACGGGTTCAAACGGTGAGGAATTGATTCATAATTTAGAAACTTTAGAAATAGACCCAGGCGAAATCGAATGTATTGTAATTTCGCATAAACACCGGGATCACGCAGGCGGTCTTGAGGGAATTCTAAAATTAAATAGTAAGATAAGAGTGATTTATCCCACGCGTGGAAAAATATATTTTTCCAAAAATTTATTTACCTCAGGAAACATTGGTATATGCATTAGGGAACAGGCGCTGTGCATTGATTCAGGAGGAAATATCATTCTTCTTACGGGATGCGCCCATCCGGGCATAGCAGCAATGGTTAAGAAAGTTATGAAGGATACCGGTAAAAGAGTATACGGCTTATTCGGCGGATTTCATTTGGAATATCATCCGGCATTTATTATAAATAAAATAATACGCTGTCTCAAAGATTTAGGCGTGGAAAAGGCTGGGCCTAGTCACTGTACCGGCGAGAAAGCGATTAGGTTATTCAGAAGCGCATTCAAAAATAATTTTTTGGAGTTTAATTTAGGAGATAAAATAGAGTTATAGACATGAAAAATCAGGAAATAGCGGAAATATTTAATAAAATTGCGGATATACTTGAAATAAAAGAGGAAAACATTTTTCGTATAAGGGCATACAGAAGAGCCTCTCAAAATATAGGAAGCTTGACTAAGGATGTAGAGGATATAATTAAAGAAGAAAAACTTGAAGATATACCAGGTATCGGAAAGGATCTTGCCAAGAAAATTGACGAATATGTAAAAACAGGCAAAATGAAATTTTATGAAGATTTAAAAAAAGAGATTCCGAAGGGCATGCTTGCTTTTATGGATATACCAGGCGTTGGTCCCAAGACGGCAAAGGTGATTTATGAGGATTTGAAGATTAAAAATATAGAAGATCTTATAGTAAAGGCGAAAGCGGGAAAGATAAAAAAGGTTTTCGGCATAAAGGATAAAACAATCGAAAATATATTAAGGGGCATCGATTTTCTGAAAAAATCAGAAGGCAGGACTCCTCTATATATTGCAATGAAAATCTCGAATGAAATAATAAATGAGTTAAAAAAATTAAAAGAGATTTCTCAGATTGAAGCAGCGGGGAGCCTGCGAAGAAGAAAAGAAACTGTAAGGGATATAGATATTGTCTCCGCATCTACAAAGCCGAAGGGAATCATGGATAAGTTTGTCAGCCTGCCGCAGGTAAAAGAAATCCTTGCGCATGGCCAAACCAAATCGAGCATAATAACTAAGGAAGAGATTCAGGTTGATTTGAGGGTTGTAGAGCCTGAATGTTACGGCGCAGCGCTTGCCTACCTGACGGGATCAAAGGAGCATAATGTGAAATTAAGGGAGATGGCTGTAAAAAAGCATCTTAAGATAAACGAATACGGTGTATTTAAGGTAAAGGCGGATAGGAAAATTGCCGGAAAAGATGAAGAGGGGATATATAAATCTTTGGGGCTTTCCTATGTTCCTCCGGAAATACGCGAAAATAGAGGAGAAATTGAACTTGCTATAAAAGATTCGCTTCCCAAATTGGTAGAACTTAAAGATATGAAAGGAGATTTGCATCTTCATTCAGAGGCAAGCGACGGCAATTTGAGCGTTCCTGAGATAGCGGAATTGGCGAAGGCTAAAGGATATGAATATATCGTTGTTACAGACCATTCTAAGACACTTGTTATCGCAGGCGGTTTGAAGGAAAAAGAATTAGTTTTACAGATGGAGAAAATAGACGCGTTAAATAAAAGAATTAAAGGTTTTCGCGTACTAAAAGGCGCTGAGGTTGATATATTGGCAGACGGAACCCTGGACTACAATGATGGTATTCTGAAAGAATTGGATTTTGTGATCGCGGCAATTCATGCAGGTTTCAAGCAGTCAAGAGAACAATTGACAAAAAAGATTATTTCTGCAATGGAGAATAAATATGTCAACATGATAGCACACCCTACGGGAAGGCTTATGGGGGTAAGGGACTCGTACGATATAGACATAGCAAAAGTTTTAAAAGCTGCAAGGGACACCAATACTGCGGTTGAGATAAATGCGTATCCGGACAGGCTGGATTTAAATGACATAAACTGCAAATTGGCTAAGGAAACAGGCGTTATGATTGGCATAGGAACCGATTCCCATTCGAAGGAACATATGGATAACATGATATTCGGTATAAACGTTGCCAGAAGAGGATGGCTTGAAAAAAAGGATGTATTAAATACGCTAAAAATAAACGATTTTTTGAAAAAAATAAAAAAATGACGCTCTCCGGGCTAAAGCCAGGAGTTTCCATTAGCTTCTTGGCGAAATCTCTCCGAAGTCTCGCCACCGTAGGCCCTCGGCTTCCCTCGGCTTCGCCGAAAGGCGAGTGGCGGACGAAAGAGGATAGATAAAAGACCGCATTTTTTTTATTAATTCCCTATTAATATAAAAAAATATGCGGTCTTTTATCTATTTCGTTTCGGTAGTATCTACTGTTTTTTGGCGCGGCACTGATTTTGTCGCGGATTTATCCTCGGGCGTATACCAGAATGTAGCTATTTGGAAAAGACCGCCCACGACTCTTGCAATACCCCTTCCGACATCGTCTTTTGTTTTGTCCGTGCAGTCTTCAAAGGCCGGCGTGCCCTTCGAATTGGTTTTATTAACGCTGTCGGGCGTTTCTATTCCGCCGTATGCGACGTTATTCAGGCCCTTGCCTACGTTATCAAGCTTGAAAGGAGCCGCTTTAACGGCTAATGAAAATATAAACATACAAATAAGTGCTAATAATAATATTTTTTTCATATTTCACCCCCTCTTATATATTGTTAAGTCAAATATACCCTAATATTGATGGTTTGTCAAGCGTATGCGCTTTGGGCTATGCGCTTTGGGCTATGAGTCACCTAGAAACCGAACATTTGTGAACAAGAAATCAGACGTTGACATCATATATTGTAGGGCCCTATAAAAATCTGAAAGATTTTTATAGGACTGTCCTATACAATTGCAAAGCAATTGTATAGGGCCCAATTTACCTGTACCCCGAAGGGGTATTGGGCTGATGCTATCGCGTAGCTGTAGTTGCCCAATTTATTGGGCAAAAAAGGCGTTTGGCTCCATAAATGGAGCAACTACATTGTTCGCAGCCCACAGCGCATAGCGCATCTGTGATCATCTGTGAAAGAGAACCGCAAGGCACGCCTGCCTGCCTGCCGGCAGGCAGGCGTGCAATCTGTGCTTAAAAAAAAAGAAAGTGAAAAAATACCTTGAAGCATCTTATAAATAATAATATAATCATATATAAATAAAATGGGAAAGAATGTATATATCAGAGTTTGGAAGGAGTTGGAGCTTTTTGATATGCAGAAGCACCTTCTTATAGTAGGTGACCTTATGGGGGATTGCTCTAATTGTAAAGAAGTCGGGCTCGATATATCTGCCGTTAAAACCTGCCCTAAATGCAATACTGAGTTTAAATACATTGCATCAAGAGCGCAGGGCAGTTCGCAAGGCAAAAGGCTTAAAACAAGGAGACCCGATTTAATAGCTATTGAATTCGCTGATTTCAAAGAAGCGCAGACTCGGGATGAGGCAAGAAAATTTTTGGAGTAAGATTTAAACATGAAAGAAACAGGCGCCAATCAAATAATTATTATTTTACTGCTTATGCCATGTTTAGCCGGTTTTGTCGAATCCGGCTACAATAAGTCGACAAAGAAAGACGAGTTAATATTTATTTCTACGGAACAGGAAAAAATCATGGGTGCTAACGTAGCAAGGCAGGTTGATAAGCGGTTTAAAGAGGTTGACGACCCACTTGTGCAAAAACGTATAGAGGATATAGGCGGGAAAATAGGAAATGCCTGCGAGCGAAAAGACGTTATTTATAGATTCAAAGTATTAAAGTCGGAAGAAAAGGATAATTATAATGCGTTTTCGCTTCCAGGCGGATATGTTTATATATTTGATACCCTGTTGGGCAAGCTAAAAAGCGACGATGATATCGCGGCAATCCTTGCACATGAAGTTGCTCATGTCGCGGCAAAACACAGTATAAAGCAATTGCAAACCGCTATGGGAGTTAATGCATTGATGATTCTTGGCATAGGCATGCAGACAGACGGCCGGACTTTCGCGACAGCAGGCGAGGCATTGACGCAATTAATGATGTCTTATTCGCGTGAAGCCGAAGTAGATGCCGACGCGTTGTCGGTGAAGTATTTAAAAGATGCCGGCTACAATCCCGATAGCGTGCTGAATGCGCTTCTTATGCTTAGGGAGTTGCGAAAAAAAAGCCCTATAAGGACTTATATGTATTACAGGTCGCATCCATATCTGTCGGAAAGAATCGCTCGGGTAAAATCGGAGATTAAAGGTTCGATGGATTTTGAGAGTTATATAAATATACCGAAAGACGAATCATTCTAATTACAATAAGAATAATTGTGTGTACTTTTCATACACAGATGATCGCAGATGGAAGACACAGATGATCACAGATATTACGTAAATCTACGCTAATTTATGCAAATGTATATACTTTTGTATTCGCAATCATTCTAAAGGAGAGTGAAAAAATGGCTGAAGAAAAGCAGGATGAAATAAGAATTTTGGTTGTCGATGATGAAATGGAGTTTATAGATGCGGTCAAAGAGCTTTTAGAGGAGAGGGGTTACAGGGTTATATACGCGAATGACGGAATAGGCGCCCTTGAAATCATAAAAAAAAGTCCGCCAGATTTAATGCTGTTGGATATCGTCATGCCAAATATGGACGGCATAACGCTTCTCAAGAAACTGAAGGAAAAGGAAGAGACCAAAAATATACCCGTAATAATGCTGACAGTAAAAGACGGGCAGATCAATAGGAATTTAGGGCTTGTAACAGGCGCTTATGAATACATTTCAAAACCGTATGATTCCGTAGCATTGCTTAGGCAGGTAAGGAATATTTTGGAAAAGACGGGCAGGCTAAAAACAAGGATTTGAGTTTATGAATTGCGAACAAATCGGAAAAATTTTGAAAGATTATATTGAAGTTAATCTCGACAAGGAACATCTATATATAGTCGCCAGCCACATAAAGAAATGCCCCAGATGCCGGATGAAATTGACTTTTGTGTCTTTTTTAAGAATTTTACCGCGATTAATATTGGTATTAATTATTACGGGCATATCTATATTTATAGTCGGAAAGGCAATAAATCATGGAAAACCACACGTAAAAATAGGCAGGGAAAAATTAGATTCCAATATTATTATTGAGGTGTATTCGAAGGATCCGGAGGGCGACGGAAAGATATTAAAAGGCCTTTCGGATAGTTTCGACGGCAAGGTGATAAGCGATAAGCCATTCTCTATTAAATTGGCTAAGAAAAAAGTGATGAGCTTAATCGGCACGCTGGACAATGTGTTGGTTTTTCCCGAAGGCACGCATAATAGGATAGAGGAATTCATAGCGCCGCTTAAGGAAAACGAAGAAATAGTTGTTAATATAAATATCATAAAAAAGGATTAATCGGATACGTGTTCAGGAGCCTATTAAAAAAAACAAGAAGCTGCAGAAGATTTAATGAAAATTTTAATATAGATAAAGAGATACTAATCAATTTAGTCGATTTGGCCAGGATCTCACCGTGCATGCGCAATCAGCAGGCGCTAAAGTTCACTCTGTCAAATAATCCAGAAAAGAACGATCTGATTTTTCCGTGCCTTTCGTGGGCTGCAGCCCTTAAAGACTGGAGAGGGCCTGCGGCCGGAGAAAGGCCGAGCGCGTACATTGTTATATTAGGGGATACGAAAATCTCAAAGGATTTCGGGCTTGACCATGGCATAGCGGCGATGAATATGCTTTTGGGCGCAACCGAACTTGGATTGGGCGGTTGCATGGTCGGCTCTCTAAACCGTGACACGCTAAGGTTAAATCTCAAGATAAATCCAAGTTATGAGATACTCCTTGTGGTTTCTTTAGGTAAGCCGGCGGAAAAGATTGTCCTTGAAGATTTAAAGAATAATTCAAACACAAATTATTATCGCGATAAAGATAATGTCCATCACGTTCCCAAGAGGAAACTTGAGGAATTGATTATCGCTTAGTTCATGAATAAAAAAAGAAAATTTTTGGTTTCTGTAATAGGCGGCCATGATACGAGCGGAGAGACCGCAAAACTTGTAGAAAGAGTCGGAGAAATTATAGCGGAGGAAAATGCTGTTTTAGTCTGCGGAGGATTAGACGGCGTGATGGAAGCGGCAGCAAGAGGGGCAAAAAGGAAAAACGGCGTAACTATCGGAATTATCCCCGGAGAAAACAAAAATGACGCGAATGAGTTCATCGATATTGTCATACCAACCGGCATGGGTTATTCAAGAAACGCCATCGTAGCGGTGGCAGGCGATATTGTTGTGGCATTTCCCGGCAAATACGGCACTTTATCGGAGATAGGATTTGCCCTAAATGCCAAGAAGAAGGTTTATGGTTTAGGCACGTGGGATATAGAAGGTATTATAAAACTAAAATCTCCGGATGAGTTAAAGAGGATATTGCGGGAGTTCAAGATATAATGTAATGTTTTCGATGTTCCATTATAATGTATATATGCCACAGATGATCACAGATAAAAGACACAGATGATCGCAGATGCGCCGTGGGCTGTGGGCTATGGGCTGTGCGCTATGAGCTAGGGATTGTGCAATGTTTTTAACATCCCGTTACATATCAATATAAAGCATAACTAAAGATATAAACACAAAAGGAGCGGCGAAATGGAAGAAATAAAAATTACAAAGCCAAACAATGTTGAACTTAAAAAGATGGGCATATCATCCTGGCCGATTTGGACCAAGGAAAAATCCACCTTTGACTGGCATTACGATGAAAAAGAAACATGTTTCATTCTTGATGGCGACGTGACCGTTACTACTAACGCGGGTAAAAAAGTGAATTTCGGCAAGGGTGATTTAGTAGTCTTCCCTAAAGGCCTTGACTGCGTCTGGGATATAAAGAAAGCGGTAAGAAAGCACTATAATTTTGGTTAAATTCACCATTTTTCCCAGTGCAATACTTCCTGGACGTTTCTTTTAGGTTTGGGGTCTAATCTTTTCTTCGGGTATCCCACAGATACCATGCTTACCAATTTATAACCTTCGGGTACGCCGAAGGTGTTTCTTACGGTTTCCGCATAATCTTTTTTATCGCCGGCCACCCAGCAACCGCCCAGGCCCAAAGCTTCTATGGCAAGCAGCATATTTTGCGTTGCCGCAGAGCAATCTTCGATGTAGTACTTAGTATCTTTCGAAAAAACCGCTATTAGATGCGAGGCGTCTTTAATGAAAGGGCCGTTTGGGCAGATACCGCATATATTTTTTAAAATCTTTTTGTCAGATATAACTATGAATTCCCACGGCTGTTCGTTTCTTGCAGTTGCCGCAACGCGTCCGGCGTCAATTATTTTTTTTATCAATTCCTTATCAACGATTTTATCAGAGTATTCGCGAACGCTTTTCCTGCTTGAAATTGCTTCAAATATATCCATGCGGGCCTCCTATTAGGGAAAATAGGGACAGCTACCTATTTTCCCTAATTTTTCACCGAAAAATAGGTAGCTGTCCCTATTTTCCCATGATGTGCTCATTTATTATAGAATATATCTTGATAAATTCAAAGAGGAATAATATACTAATATAATAAAATCAAAAATCAAATATCAAAAATAAAAAATGAAAAATTATCCCGAATATAGAATTTCAAAGAAAAAAATCTTCGGGATCCCGTTGAATTTCGAGAGCAGGAACTTCATACGGGACAATTTTAAATTTAAAATTAAAAGGTCAGTTTTAATAAGCTTTATTGTTTTTTCTAGTGTATTAAGTTTGAATGCAGAAGACGGGTTTATATATAAACGGAATAGTATGGTGGAAGAACAGATAGAAGCGCGAGGCGTAAAGGATAAAAGCGTCCTTAGTGCCATGCGCAAGGTGGAAAGGCATCTCTTTGTTCCGAAGGAATTGGAGGAAGCGGCATACGAAGATCATCCTTTGCCTATAGGGTATGGACAGACAATTTCTCAGCCGTATATAGTTGCGTATATGACGGAAGCAGCAATGCTGGGAAAAGATGACAAGGTTCTTGAGATTGGAACAGGGTCGGGCTATCAGGCAGCGATTCTCGCGGAAATCGCTAAAGAAGTTTATACCATTGAAATAATAAAGGAATTGGCGGATGAGGCGGATGATAGGCTTGAAAAACTCGATTACAAAAATATACATGTTAAACACGGCGATGGCTATAAGGGTTGTCCGGAATTTGCGCCGTTTGACGCTATTATAGTTACAGCAGCTCCGCCGGATATTCCTGACGAATTGGTGAAGCAACTTAAAATAGGCGGCAGGATGGTGGTTCCTATAGGCTCATTTGATCAGGAATTGTATTTAATTACAAAAACTGAAAAAGGTATAGATAAAAATAGATTGCTGCCTGTTAGATTTGTTCCTATGACTAGCGGTGAATGAATATGAAATATATAATTAAGAAAGACAATTTGGGGGAAGCGAGGTACAACATTGATTTTGCAAAGGATTTAAATCCAGAGCAGTACAAAGTTGTCACCGAAGCCGAAGGGCCGTCTCTGGTTTTGGCGGGCGCGGGCAGCGGCAAAACAAGGACGCTTGTTTATAGAGTCGCTTACCTATTAAGTAAAGGTATTCCGCCGCAAAATATATTGCTTGTTACTTTCACAAATAAAGCGGCAAGGACGATGCAGGACAGGGTTGAAATGCTTTTGAAGGCAAAGCCGAAGAATCTATGGAGCGGCACCTTTCATCATATAGGTAATAGATCCTTAAGGCTTTATGCGAAGGGGCTGGGTTATAAAGCCGATTTCGGCATATTAGATGAAGAAGACTCCTTGGATTTAATAAAAGTCTCTATGAAAAATCTCAATATTAAGTTTTCACAGGAGAGATTTCCGCGCCCAAAAGTAATAAGGGCGGTAATTAGTTTTTCGATAAATTCCGGCAAGTCAATCGACCAGACGCTAGAGGATCTATATCCTTATTTTTTGTCTTTTCATGAAAGCATAAAAGCCATACAGGACGAATACGAATATAAAAAGAAAATATCAAACGTAATGGATTACGACGATTTGCTTACAAAATGGCTGTGGCTGCTTAAAAATATAACTGAAGCAAAAGAAAGATTTACAAAACAATTCAAATATATTTTGGTTGATGAATACCAGGATACAAATCATCTTCAGGCAAATATTATCCGCTCCCTCTCAGAATATCATAGGAATGTCCTTGTCGTAGGCGATGATGCGCAGGCCATTTATTCATTCAGGGGAGCGGATGTATCGAACATCCTGCGTTTCCCTAATAGCTATAAGGATACTAAAATTTTCAAACTCGAATTTAATTACCGCTCGACTCCCGAAATTTTGGAGCTTGCCAACGACTTGATATCGCACAACGTGAATCAGTTCGAGAAACGGCTGCATACCGTAAAGGAAAGCCTTGACAAACCGGCTCTAATTGAAGTTACAGACCTTTACGCGCAGGCTTCTTTTATAGCGCAGCGCGTTTTAGAATTAAGAGATGAAGGCGTGTCATTGAATGATATAGCGGTATTGTTCAGGGCGCACTACCAGTCAGCAGAAGTCGAAATGGAGCTTATTAAAAGAAACATTCCGTATATAGTCAGGGGAGGCGTAAGATTCTTCGAGCAAGCGCATATTAAGGACGTTCTTTCTTATGTGAAAATTATCATGAATCCGCTTGACGAACTTGCCTGGATTAGGGCGCTTACCCTTCATCCGGGAATAGGAACGAGTTACGCGGGCAGGATATTCGATGAATTTGCCGAAAGCGGCTCTATAGAAAATGTTTTATCTCCGGCTTTTGATAATTCTTTGCCTGCGAGAACGCGCAACGGATTTAAGCAGTTCAAGAAAATACTAAAGTCTATTTCGGACAAGGAATTGATAAAAAAACCGGATGAAATCATAAGAAGGGTGGTCGAATCCGGATACGAGAATTACGTGTATACTCATTTTGATAACGCCAAGGATAGAATAGACGACCTGCATGAACTTATAAATTTCGCGCATACTTATAAATCTTTAAGAAGCCTTCTCCACGATATTACCTTGCGCGAATCGTTTAAAGGCGAGACTATAAACGAAGCGCCATCGAGGGATGAATATCTTGTTTTATCGACTATCCATCAGGCAAAAGGGCTTGAGTGGAACTCGGTTTTCTTGATAGGGTTATGCGAAGGCCAGTTTCCGCATCCGAAATCGATTGGTGAACCAGTGCAGCTTGAGGAAGAAAGACGGCTTTTTTATGTTGCAACAACGCGCGCGAAAAACGATTTGTACCTCGTGCACCCGATAACTCGATATGATTATAAGATGGGGACAGTTATTTCGCGAAAGTCGCTCTTTATCGAAGAACTGAATGCGGCGCTTTATAAGAAATGGGACATTGAGGAAAAAGCGCATAACGATGAGATAGCGATAGAGCTTGATTAAATTTAAAAAAGGAATAAATGGCTAGTTATACATTTAAATATATTAGAAGTTTTTTTAGAAGGGTCTCATCTAAAAGCGAATTAAAACGCATCATAAAAATATTTCATAAAGAAATGGAGAAAGGGCTTAGGGGGGAGAAAAGTACGCTTGCCATGATTCCCACATATTCTATTCCTGCAACAGGCAGGGAAAAAGGCGGATTCATTGTTGCTGACATGGGCGGGACGAATCTTCGGGCAAGAAAAGTCGAACTCAAAGGGGGCGGCAAAATAAAAGCGGGAAATATTAAGGAAAAAAGTTTAGGCGTTAAGGAAACGAAAGGCGCGGCAGAAGATTTATTCGGAACAATAGCCCGTTTTATTGATAGTTTAGTATCAAAAAAGGATGCTTATGCGCCGATTTCATTTGTTTTTTCGTATCCCGTAAAGCAAACCGCAATAAATAGGGGGGTCTTGAAAAAGTGGACTAAAGGCATAGTGACTAAAGGAGTTACGGGGAACGAAATTGTTGGATTGTTGAAAAATGCTTTAAACAAAATAGGGCTGAATAACGCTGAAATTGTTTCTTTGGCAAATGACACGCCTGCGGCGCTGCAAGCGGGGCGATATATTGATTCAAATTGCGATGTCGGTGTTATTTTAGGAACGGGAACTAACGCGGCATATATCGAGGACGTTAAGAACGTAAAGAAATGGAAAGCGCCAAAAAAAATTAAAAAAATAATAATTAATATCGAATGGGGCAATTTCAATAAATTAGACATGGGGCAGTGGGATAAAAAGCTCGACAACTTGTCGTCCAATAGAGGAAAGCAGGTGCTTGAGAAAATGATTTCGGGCATGTACTTAGGCGAAATAGCGAAAATCATACTTCAAGGAATAAAGAACGGTTGGAATCTCTCCGGTTTTAACGCAAAAGACCACATGACGCTCATAGCTAAAGATAAAACAATGAACTTAAGATATGTTGAAATGGTTTTGGAAAAATTCGGAATAAATAATACAACGATTAAGGACAGGCAAATCGTAAAGGAAATTGTAGGCCTTGTAGCAGAACGAGCCGCGAGGTTCGGCGCGGCCGCAATAACAGCTGTCATAACAAAAACGGATCCCAGCTTAAAAAGAAAACATACGATCTCGGTAGACGGCGCAGTTTATCGGAATTATCCCGATTTCAGCGCAATAATAGATGATACGATAGAAGAATTATTCGGCAAAAAAGGAAAAAGACAAATAAAGGTTATTACTACCAAAGATTCGACAAGTATCGGCGCTGCGGTAATAGGCGCCGTCGCCTGCCTCATTAAATAGGTCCTATTTTTCATTAATATGTAAAGTGTCATGTCATAACTTATTTATTGACAAGGAGTTATGGCATGAAGGACCGTCCCCATAGCATTGAGGGCTTTTGACGCATAGCGTACAGCTCACAGCCCATATCGTCGTAGCGGAGGTTTAAACCTCCGCTACTAAAAGTTGCCCGCTATGTGCTAATAAATATATCGCAAATCTCATATCCCAC
>Ga0315295_10000773_pt1 | contig 27164 bp, 44 predicted proteins | sample YL17G14_0_MG_FD_204453 | JGI IMG/M metagenome (GOLD analysis project Ga0315295, IMG submission 204453) | Sediment microbial communities from Yellowstone Lake, YNP, Wyoming, USA - YL17G14_0 | ecosystem: Environmental > Aquatic > Freshwater > Lake > Sediment | place: USA: Wyoming | collected... | reverse complement strand
AATACAACGGATTGGCCTCATCAAGCATGAGTTCAATACTTGCTTCTGAATACATTGGCATTCCCATTTGATTAACCCATCCCTGTTTATGAGAAAAATCACATTTGGTAACAAAATATATTAGAGGTACTGATGCAACGCCATAACTAAATAATACTCTTGGATTTGGTTTAAATTGTCCATCAGAAAAACCAGTAATACCAACAGCTTGATTTCTTAACGCATCAAGCTGTTTTACAAGTAAGGCATTTCCTATTGTGTTATTTTTACTTAGAAGCGGTAGAGTAAAAGAAATTTTTCTATTGCCACCACCACCATAATTCACTGGTTGATAATTGAGTCCTGGAATCGCAGTTTCAGTTAAAACTATAGGTTTTGAATCTGATATATCTGAGGGAATAAACGGAGATAAAATCAACTGCAGATTATCAATGTCAAACATATAAAATGGTAAATGGTGTGCGAAGTTTTTGGTGTTTACAAATGAAGCCAATTACCACCTCCCCGAAGCAGATCCTTGTTTTTCTGTGGTTTTTTGAATTGATTTATGTACTGCTTTTGCCGTTTCGTCTGGATTTTTGCTACCATCAACCTGAATATATACATTCTGTTGACTGTTATCATTGACAGTATCTCCTTGAATAACGCTTTTAGCTTTTCCAATTGCTCTAACGGTATTTTGGGCTGCGTCCATAAAACCAGCTTTAATTTTATTTGCCCTTTCGGTAGTCCTTTGTTTAAAGTCCTGTTCAAGTTCTCGTACTTCTTCTTTAGTACCGGTAAGTTTAGCTTTCGCCCATTTTATCGCAAAAACCGTAGCATCTATTTGTTCAGCAATCAAAGACAATGCTGTAGATATCATAAAAAGAATAGGTTTTAATGTAGTACCAAGAATTATACCCAAAACTTTAAAGGCTTTCCCAAGCATTTCCGTATCTCCTAACACATCTTTTACCATTCTACCAATATCACTAAATGCATCAAGTATATCCGTAAAATTAGTAGATAAGTCTCCCGCACCTTCAGCAATTCCCTTTACCATTTCATTAAATAAGAACAAAATGTGTCCTATCATTTCACCAATAAAAGAAAACACTGGTTCAAGAAGTACTTGCATAAAAATGACAACTGCAGCAATCTTAAACAGCACAAGGTTTATTATGTCCATTATGCTCTGTGTGGATTTACCAAAGATCTGTTCAATCTTACCGGCTAATTGATCCCAAATTTTACTAAACATAGTAACGAAGCTTATTATTATCTGTTTTATAGTTCTAAAGACATTGGCTATGACATTACCCATCATCACAAACATAACACGATGATCACGTACCCAATTCAAGAGTTTTTGCAATAGTGGTATTAATTCCTTGCGGAGCGGATAAAGTAAATTTCTTTGTATGATGTCACCAGCAATGCCAAATGTCTTAGCAATTTCTGGAATACCACTTGATATGCCGGATTTTATGAAATTACCAGCTTTTACGGCAAGTCCAGTAATGACATTGGCTATAATCATGCCCTTAGCAACCATACCTGAAGACATCTTGCCCATGCCTTTTTCCATGCCACCAAAACCTTTAAGGACTTTGTTTAAAGCCTCCTCAAATTGGGCAACGTCCATGGTTAAAGTAATACCTGGTGATCCTCCGCTCGAACCCATTATTCTTCATCCTCTTGTGACTGTTTAGGATTTACTACATTTTGAATACGTTTTGCTTCGTTCAGCACTATTTCATATTCCCCAATGTCAAGATCTTTGATGTCCTTCAAAGTGAAACCACCTTTTGAAAAAAATGATATCAAAAATGATTCTTGTACGAAAGTATCAAAATCAATATCTATATATTCAAGCGACCCAACCAACCAAAAATTTTCGTCCCGATCTCCGTCTTGGTCATCAATTACCGGAGACCGGAAGCGAAAAAATTTGATGTGTTAACATAAGGTTGCCAGACCTTACCACATGCATGACACATTTTCTCAACTTTATTCTGTATACCATACTGATTCAACCAACCTGCAATCTGATCAGTCGTCTGCATCATGTTTCTATCTTCTTCGAATAGCTTTAAACCAAAGGCATTCCGGAATTTTGAATCTACCTCTACTCCGTCTACTTTGACGATACATTCGGCATATTGAGCAAGCTGCAGTCTTACTTTATCAGACCTGCCATACTTTTGAAATGCTGATATGCTATTTTCAAGTGTTGGAAATCTGAGTGTAACATTGCTTGCAGACACTATTATGTTTTTGGTGACTGCATCAATGATTTCTACCGGTTCTTTAAATTCAATAGTAAATTCCCCGTCATCACCTTCTAAATATTTGGTTGTCAACTGTGATATAAAATCCCTGGTATCATATTCAATTCCGTCTTTAGAATAGACTTCACTGATCACCTGAGTCTGACATCTTGGGCAGAAATAAACTCCTTCAATACCATCATCATCTGGGTTCATCATGACTACAGCTTTGAGTGCCAAAAAATCCGTAGATATAAAGGGCAGTTTTGGTATTAAGGATTTAATTGCTATTGGGTCATTGATAGTTGAATCATCCGTTTTAAATTCAACAATAGAACCATGAAGGAATGTTCGCATTCCCGTGAACAAATCTCCTGTTTGATCGATTACTTTTTTAGTGTCTGCAAGAACAGACGCTTTTGGTTTTTGTATTTCACAATATCGGTATGCTACTCCTTTGTGAAAAATAGGTACTGGCAATTTCATGTTAACTCCTTTTTATGATAATGTTATGATGTCCCATGGTATAATAGTAATTGTGATCTTCGCTGCCTGTGGGTTTCCTGCTTCATATGCAGGTTTTACTTTCTTGATACATTCGCATGATTGCCAGAGAATCCTTTCAAATTCTGCCCCCGATGCATCAGTACGGACAAGTATGGCATCTTTGATTTCGTCATTATCATAAAAACTGTTAAAAAATGCCAAGGCATTGTTATTTCGCTTTATGATATAATCAAGTTCAATTGCTGGAATTGTGGTTACACCTGATTGAATAAGCCTTTTTCTTTTAAATTCAGGGATTTCGATAGTGGATTTTTCAAGCGTAACTTCCTGTACTCTTGATAATCCATCAACCTCTACTCCATCCCAATATATTTTGGCTTTCTCAGCCATAGCGCGTTTCTGCACAATAAACCTCCATTTATCCTTATATTATCTTAATATCAATCCAACACCAATTTTTATAGAAGCTGCAGGAGCAGGATATGTAAACCAGCTATCAATATTGCGCTCTCCCGCATTAATATTTGCCTGTGGATTATTAAATAAATCTGCCTGTACTTGCACATGATCTTCAAATTTTGTAGCAGATCCGTCTGTATTCAAGGACTGACCAAAAGTTTCACCCTCCGGAACATATCCAGTAGACCCACGTGACCATAATAAAAGGAAAAAAGCCAATACTGCATCACGGCTTACTTTTATTCTATCAAAATTGTTTGGTTCGTTGATTGTATCTGCAAGTGAATCCTTCACAGAGACCTTGATGAACTCCCTCATGAGTATTCCGTTCGCAAACTTAAATTCCTGAGTAGTAGAAGGCGTATAAAATGAACGAACTGTATATCCAGAGCCTTTGAGATTTTGCGTAACGTTAATACCTGCATTACAGAGATCAGTACGATCTGTTTCATTAGGAAAATCCACACCAACAATCCCTGTAATTCCAAATACAGGTAATTGGACTACTGCAGGTATGTAGTGAATACCCAATGTTCCGATGCTGCGAATCCAAAGTCCCATCACATGGCCAACACTTGGAACATTTCTGTCTGGAGAAAGTGTGCTTGTAGAAAATGGATCTGTTACCGTGTACCAATGCGCCTGTATTACACCCAAGACATCATCACTTCTTTGGTAATTATTTCCTATTGTGATAAGTTGTGCTTTTGTGCGATTTTCAGCAATATTATAAATCGTTTTTGGATTATCATCACGACCACGGCAATATGTTTCTATTGCTTTTTGGATCGTTACATCTGTAGTTTCGCAGTTTGCAATAAATCTTACTGGAAGATTATTAAGAGCAGTCAAATCTGATGCCCAATGTGCAGCAGTGGTTGGTGCTGTTCCATCTGCGCCAGTAAGAAGATATGTTACTGTGGCAACTTCTGCTGGAAATGTTTCATTGGTTGTACTTGCAGATCCCAAGTCTGTAGCCATTAACCATTTATTTGACGAATGTACGTTGTTTACGTAAAAATCAGATATTTCGGCTTCCATGGTACACCAAACTTTACCAAGTTCAGTCTCCACTTCGGACACTACACCATTTATTGATTGACGGTAGGTTTTGAGCTGAAATCCCAATACTGTAACTGCGACAGCATCTGCAATAACCGCGCCTGTTACACCGGCAAAGGCAATTTTATTTGTCGCTTCGTCAACTCCAGTAACCTTTCTATATATTGGGCTAGTGTGTGCAACTTTGATAATGTCACCCACCTTTACACCAGCTACGCTATTTACTACCACGAAAAGATCTGATGCTCCTGTTGCACCATTGAGTGCTGTAGTAAATCTTGCTCCATTTACAATCTTATACCCTGTTCTGTTGCCGGAAACGCCATAGTCTTTTACAGATTGATAAGCTGATTCAAGTTTCAATGTGGATAGTGGTGATCCTGCCTGATCGACTAACGTTGCGAGTGCGACTACTGCATCAATCGCAGTGCCAAAGCCAACATGAGATTTTACGTAAAGCTTGCCACTCGTACCTACGATGTTGTCAAAAAATCCCTTTACTGCATCGTTACCATACCAAGACGATATGATGTTTGATCCAAAGATTTCATGAAATTCGTCCGGACTGTTGCAAAGCCATGCTTGGAGATATTTCCGTTCAAACTGTCCGATTATTCCACCAATAAGGAAATCACTTGGCTGTACTGTTTTTGATTTCTTCGTTGGTAAACTTTGAGCATATATACCCTGCTGTCTTAAATTCGCCATTTTACTGTATCTCCTTTATTACGAAATATTCTGCTACTTGAGGAAAATCCAAATGATTTACTATCCATTCTTCAACTGTACGCGTTTGTCTTGGCTCAAAATTGATACAAGTATTTCCAACATGCAGATCAAAACTGCGATTTTGTTTGAATGTTAAACTATACTTGCGATTTTTAGAGGGGCTGTAATTTGATTCTATTGCTCCGGTTTTGTTGGGTTTAGAATTTTCTCCAACTTCGTTTTCTTTGGCCATCGTTCCTCCGATGTATACTTATATATAAATTCTTTATTGCACTTCAGAATCTATTTTTATTGTTTTCGTAATAGGTAGTGTTTTTCTATCAAAAATGTCTTCCTGTATGCCCACTTTGCAGGATATTTCTACCTTAGGAATGTAATTGTAATTTTCAGCTGGTTCCATCTCTTTAGCAGATCCATAAAAATCTATTTCACACCGGCGACCACCAACCCAAACCACCCTACCGCCTATCATCCTGCGTACTACTTGCGAAAGTTTAGCTAAGAGTCCATCTTGTCTTGCTTCACAATCTATGAGCAACGTGTAATTTTGATATGATCCTTCCATTCTTTCAGAAAAAGTATCATCAGTCTTGTATGAATCCACAAGCATTGATATACCATTATCAATCTTTTCTTCTTCGGGTTCCATACCCCATATGGTTATAGAAGGAACAAGTATTTCCTTCTGTCTTATACCATATTCTATGGGAATAAATAATTCAATCGTTGCAGATGTGTAGGAGTGAACAAGGGATTTACCATCATAAAGATCAGTAAATTCAAACGTCAAGACATGCCGTATTGCGATTTGATGAATTTCAAAATTTGTTCCGTCATAGATCTTTATACAAGCATATCTATCAATGTATTCCACATCTGAAGGAAATATGATAGATGTGACCCCTGACACAAGATTGGCAAGTGTGCCCAAGGTTATTTTAGCAAGTTTATCCCTGTAGTATTCAATCTGTTCCTTTACGCCAATAAAAATATCAAGAGGAACATCCTGCTTCTGCAATACAAAATTGGATAGTACCAAATTATCTTCACCGGCCACAGTTTTTGTAATCTTAATTTTGTCTATAGTGGTGAGTCCTACAATATGCAGGCTGATGTCCGTAAATGTATCATATATTGGCAAGTAATATTCCTTACCTGATGCACCAAAGGCAATTTTATAAGAAAAATCTGCAGACGATCGATAATCCTGCTTACCGTGATTTTGACTGAACATATGAAAGATGATATCTTCAAATTCTCCGATAGTAATAGCCACGGGAAATACATACTCAATATACAATCCAGTAGCTGTACCGAAGGATGCCATAATTGCAGCAGTATTTATACCGGCAATCATTTCAGAAGTAACGCCAGTAAGAGATGCACCAGAGGATGCAGTCCATCCAGTTGTAGAATCAGCTTTAAGTATACTCTGAATCATTCGTCATGCCGTCCTTTTTGTTTGTATATTTTTATGTACTTTTTTATTTCAGATAATCCTTTTCCGTTATTTATGTAGTCGGCTTCGAGTCTTTGAAAAGTCTTTTTTGGGCTTTCTACACGTTTCTTGTAAAGCTCATAGGCCATGCGAAGTGCCGGTCTTTTAGGAATATTAATAATCGTACCATTTTTAAGGACAATCTTCTTACCCATTTCATGCATAGTGAAAAGATCAGATAATTTCATTCTTTTTGACCAATGATAACCATCTGATGCATGGATATTGTATCCACCTTTAGCGGGTCTGATTCTAAGCATGTTTGAATATGAAGTTTCCTTTGGTGCTTCATCACCATTTCCGTATAATGGAACTTCTGGTAAACTAAAATCCTGACGTTTTTTGGCTTCCACACTTTCGGGTTCAAGTCTTTTTAAATTGAAAGCATCACTTTGTATACCATCATGAAAGATCCGGATTATTTCTAGAGCATGAAATTTCATAATACCCATACCAAGTTCTTTAGTCATCTCTTTAAACTTTTCAGTCCGTTTAATTTTTGCTTTAAATTCCTTGGATAAAGTAGCTTTTATCATTTCTTAAATAACCCCAACACCACTGTTGAGTAAGTGTCTGCAATATGTCCAATTAAAGACTTATTTTTTAAAACGTACGTTTCATCGTTTACAATCACTTCAGCTTTTATGAGATTAAGGTCTTTTGTTGCATCAATCCCATTTAAATCCCAATCCTTTTTAGAAGTGGTTACCATCAAATCAACTTTTTCTTGAATACCGGCCTTTTCAAGTTGCTTTTCTGTAGGATTATATGTAATTGGGTACGCCTTTATTGTAAATACTTTGTTTGTAGGAGCAGTCTGTTTCTTCTTTATGGAATTGTAATCGTCTCTGGTAATAGTGTCTTCTGCATTAAAAATGATAGTAATATCATTACCATATCGATTAATCCAATATCTTTCATCTTCAATTATTTGATTTCTTTCAAGAGCAACTCCGGCATCAACCATTATGCACCAACTATAGATGTTGTATAACTTTTAACTAAGGAATGTCCCCATCTGGCTAAGTCATTTCTAATTTCAGTATACATCGAACGGTTACCAAATGATTTACTCACTTGTAAACCCACGCCGCCGCCGCCGGTACGGTTACCAATCATACCTAAAATCTGCTCTGCAGCAAAATATTTCATAGCTTCCACTAAATCCTTTGGAATGTCCACTGCACCAGTAGTATAAGTGACTTTTATGTTCATGTCGCCCTTAGCAAAGAGCGGATAAATGTTAGGATTGGTTTCTATGGATCTTCTTGCCTTGATTATTCCCAAATCCGGTATTACTTCAATAGCGTCTTTCGTAATTACCCAAGTATATGCTCCAGACAACACGTACCGAATTTCATCAAGTGATACTATCGGCTTGTAATTTAAAAACATTAGTCCATTTCCCTGACCTGAATGGTATTCTACATGCTGCTCAGTACGACCTATTGCAAAACCTGTCCATTTTTCTATAGTTGGGATTATGAAATTGTCAAGTCTGTCTGCAATCCACTGTACAGAACAAAAATAATAATCCTTTTTAGATAATGTTATAGTACCAGTACCGTTATCATTGAGGATTATCGGAATTCCAGCCATGGCATTTACATAGCTGAGTGCTACTTTTATGTGAAGAGGATCATCAATTATCGCATAATATGTTACACCTGCAACGAGTGGCAAAGGAGTATCCGCACCCGCAAGTACTACCATGTTTCCATCTTCATATGATAAACCGCCACCAACTGTTAGTCTACTCGTCACATAATCGGCTGTCACAACTTCAGAAGAGATTGTCTTTGTGGTTTCCAAATCGTAGCTTTCGAGTAGCTTTATTATGTCAATTGGTGACGGTTTAACTGGCATTATTTTTTCTCCTATTTTCACCATCAAATGGTTTAGCGTCTCGTCTACGTTCGCAGCGGTCTTCCATCATCTCTTTCCATTGTCGGAAATTTTCATAACCTGCAACAAGTGTGCTCGTCCGTTCACTGAGGCCATAAACTGTCTGAGTAAACCAGGATCTCCCAATGTCTCGTTCATGTATATTTGATTGATCGGTTTCGATAATACTAATTCTTTTGTCTTGTTTACGGAGTAAACGATATTGTTTGACAATGATTGCAAATGAAGCACTAGCAAGGCCAATGAAAGCACTACCGACACCGCCGATAATCCAAAACAGAGTATGCATATTTTTAACGAATTCACCGACAGTTTGGTTTTGCAAATCAGACATTTCATCTTTCTCCCTTTCCTTTCCACCTATTTATCAAACTTAGTCGCACCCGTGCGCTATATATTCTTGCGTCTTCGGTTCTGTCGTAGGTGCTGTTATCGAAAGTAAATCTTGTCGAATGGTCAATAGCGCAATCAATCGCCGCTGCAAATTGATCCGGATCGTCAATAAGCTTGTAGCATAGTAGCCCCATTGCGTTATACAAAAATAATTTAAGCTTTTTTGCCATGCCATAGCTCCAACCTCTTTAATTATGCATACTCATGATACATAAGACTAATGACTGCCGTATTTGATGTTCCCAACTGTGAAGCAATTTTTGCTTTGATTTGGGTGTTCGCCGGTATGACTGAAGTCATCATTGGTAGATGTGGTGTTGCTCCCACATTTGTCGTTCTTGTAAAGCGAATTCTGCCTACCTCAACTTCAGAAGCGTCTGCACCTGCATATAATACCAATTCAAATGTATCATTTGCATTATAAGCAGCAACATGTACATGATGAATGTCAAATGGTTTCGTGATAACATTTGTTGGAACAATGATAGCAAAAGCTCCCAATGCCCAGGCCGCAACACCCCCCGTGACTGTTACTCCATTAGCTAATGTAGGAATAACTTTTTGATGAGAATGGGCATGATCAAAGAGTGCATCGGATTTTCCAAATATAGAATTGGTTGATTCTGTGTCAAATGATGTCCCTATTGCATCTGCCATAACTGTAATTGCTGCAGAAGCTGAAGATTGACCTGTGACAAGTCCATCTACTTTTCCACTTATGACTGCAACGTCATTACTGAGAGTCGCAACATCAGATGTTGGATTATGTTCATGTCCCATTATTGTACCCTCAGAGTTATTTTTGAAGTGCCTGCATTAGCTTGTACCATTTTGATAGCTGTTACTGGTGCGAATATTGCGCCAATAGCTGTTGTTACTGCACCAAATGACCACGCAATCCAGGTAACCCCCGTTCCGGATTTAACCACACTCACGGGGTCTGTAGTTGTATGTATTGTAGCTGTAGCACCATCTGCACCTTGTGCAGTAACTGCGATGCTTTTTACATCATCAGGAATGAGCACTGATTTTGAATCTCCTGCAGCTGCTAACGATTCAGAATACTCAAATGCACTACTTTTATCTCCACCATCTGCAGCTTGTGCTACGTTCATCTCAGTATATTCGTATGCCATTTTAACTCCCCCAACTTAAAATTACTTTATTTCTTTTTTACACATTAAACATGTTTTATCTGCCATTATCTTACCAATACCCGCGTGCAATAAAATTGCATAAAGTCATAATACACTAAATCAGTAGCCGCTGCCGCATAAACCCCATCAAAATATGCTTTCAACGTGGCTTTTATATTTGACCATGTAACCTTTGACAGTACTGTACCTACTATCTTATAAAACGTAAACTCGTCTGCGTCGAGTGGCGTTGTTTGTGCGCCTGATCCGGTTATTATTGCCGCGATCCGTGCGGCCGTCTCATCGCCTGTATTTGAACCTGATATTCCTGAAAGTTTAGACTGTTCTGCTGTTGTATAATCATTTGTCGAAAGTCCTTTTCCAGTTTCTTTATCAACTTTATTTCCAAGAGTCGCCTCTCCAATATATGTAGTTACTGAGTCCACAACATCAATTATTATTTTATATAACCCCTGAGAGAGCACAATCGACCCGTCTTCATTTCCCAATGCTGGGATTGGATTACCTATGGGTGAATGTACAAATATATTGTTTATTCCCATTTTTTTTCCTCAAATAACTTCAAGAAAGAACCCGTACTTCCACACGGGTTCAAACTTAAAATTACTTTTGATAGTCGAGTTCGCCTTCAGTGAATAGGTCTACACTAGACACCTTTCCAGATGCCTCCGTTTTGACTTTTTCAACTTTTGGCTCTACTACAACTTCTTCTACTACATCATCTTCTTTTTTACCAAACATCTTAATTACCTCTTAAATTATGTTGGTGTTACGCCAAAACCACCTACTTTAGAACCAACTGGAGAAGACACCAGCACCTTTCCAGAAGCCGAAGCTGACCATGCATCACAATTGAAGAGAGTGCTGCCATCAATTATGATCTTACCTGCAGAAGGTACGCCCACCACTACTGCTGGTGAAGCATTCACTGATATAAAATTGCATGCTTCAAATGTAACATAGGCATAATCTCCGCCAAGATCCACATCTGCTTTTACTGGAATCATCGAAGTACTGGAAGTGTTTATGATAAACTTACATCCAATGAAGTGTGTACCAGCATTTAGACCACCAAACTCGACCAGTGTTCCTGCTGCAGATGCCCAAACTACCGTCCAATCTCCGAAAGTGCAACCACGGAAAGTTGTTGAACGAACGCCATTTGTGAGTACCAGCATGCGCCAAGCCTGACTTCCGCCAGATTCAGTTACATGAAGAGCACCATCAAAATGACATCCTTCAAAATAGTTGTAATGTGCTGTCGCCGTAAGAACGACACCGTTTACATTTGTGGTGCTTCCGCGACCAAATTGCCAATGAATGTTTTTAAAAACACACCCGGAGGCGTCAATTGTAAACATCGTTGTAAAATTTGCACTGTGTCCGATTCTAGCCCTTCCACCGAAAGCAGTATCTCCTGCAAGACCCACAAGGTGAGTGTAACTTTTCCCCCATGTGAACGCCACTGCAAGATTAAGTGCAGAAGCTCCACCAATAACAAAAAGGATTTCATTTTTGTTAGCAGTGAGTTTTGCATAAGCATATGGCAAAGTCTTGAATGCGGTTTCGGGAGAAAGACCGTCATAGTCATCATTCCCATTTACGGCATCAAGATACCATTTTTGTCCTAATTGTGCTCCACCGGCAAGAGCATTTTTCAATTTCTCGCCAACACCAAAAACTTGATTTACTGGCATTGCATTCGAAATTGCTTGTGCTTCTTCGGCTGATAAGTAACTGTTATTCATTTTTCCCTCGCTACTTTAAAATTTCTGTTCGTATCAGTAAAAATCCTGCTTTAATCATGTAATCTTTTATTCTCTCTTCGAAAGTCCTAACGATCGATTCAATTATTGGGACTGTAACCATTTCACCATCAAAATCTATTACATAATCAACATTTACCTTGTGATTTGTAGTAGAATCGGGGTGGAAAAGAACAAAACATTTTACATCTTCCTGCTCTTTCTTTACTGATATAGGAAGCGGGGTCTGAAACCCCGCCCTATCTTTGGATTCCTTGGCTTGGAGTTCTTTGTACTCTTTTGCCGTTAGGAGTTTCATTAACTTACTCTCAGACCTCTATACATTACGCTTGTGGCTTCAAATGAAGGAACAAGTGCTGCATAAGTCTTCACTAAGAATGGCATTTCGTCATCAACCTTAGCAAGTGGTTCTACCGACACTAGACCATTAAATCTTGATCCACCAGTATTGGTATACGCAAGCTTTCCAAGACCCTGATATTCATCCAAGTCCCAGAAGAAAATAGTTTCTGGAGCAATTCCACCAGTAGCAACAAGAGGCTTGTCTGCCTGACGTGCAGTAGGCACTGTCGTGTCTGCCGCTACGCTAAGCATTGATATTGCATTGTTGTAACCAGTGATCGTACCAGATGCATCATAAGTGAAAGCTGCTACTTGTCTAATGAGAGTGTGATTTGTTGCTGAAGTTCCATAATATATTTTATATCCGATTGCGCCAGCATATGCCGTAAATGAAAGAAGAATTTTTTGTGCTGTTCCCCCACCCGAAAGCGTAATTGGGGCATCAACACAAGCAAGCTCTTCACCATTATAAGTTATAGGAGCAACCATGAAATGGTAAGTACCATCAGAAAGTGTTCCAGTACCAGTACCTGCTGCAGTAGGTGTAACTGCAGACATAGTAGCCTTTGGACGACAAGCAGAAGAAACGATTATCGGAATGTCACGATAAGCATTCATTCTCCATCCACCTGGTACTTCAACTGTAGAAAGCCCACCACCAGAAAGACCCTGTGTAAGTCGAACGTTTGTAAGGAGTTGAGATACTTTGGAAAGCATCTGAGGACTCATTACAAAAGCATTTCTATGATGTGAACCCTGTCTTTCCTGGTTGGCATCAATCATGTTATCAAGGAAATTCAGATTTGTAGGCACTTTTCCACCGACAGCCTCATTTATGCGATTAGTAGTAATGAACTGGTCAAGACCACTAAACTCATATGGATTTGCTTCTGCATTTCCATAAAGCATGTACGTTGAAAGGTCAAATGCATGAGCAAGAAGGTGGTTTTCCATCTCCGCAGCTGCTGCATCAATAAATTTACCTGAAGCATCCTGCAGGAAGTTGGTCACAGACCCCTTTCTACGGATTACTTTAAGCGTTACGTTGTCCCGTGAGTATGCTGCACGTCTGGTTGGGGTAGTTGCACCCTCACCCATTGCACCACCGGCCTCAGGAAGAGAACTGAGTCTGTTAAACTCATGCAACTTCTGCTGGTCGAATTTTGTGCTTACCATCGCAAGTTCCGGACTGAGACGTACGATCGTGTTTGTGATTACTTCTTCAAGGTGCTGAGGAATGAGTGCTCCACCAATACCAGTAGAAGAATCAAGTGCTTTCCGGATCAGGCTTTTGCTAACATTTGCTGCCTGATTGAACTGTTTTATCACTTGTACCATTTTATTCTATTCTCCTTATCTTCTGATTTTTACTTCTGCACTATCATGAAAGGAAGTGCTTCTGTAAGCGACTTTCTAACATCAACAGGTGCTGAATTTTGAACGTTTCCTGAAGGTGCACCAACAAGTCGTGCTACTCCATCAAGAATGTCCTGTTTAAAGACCTCAGAGTTTACATCTGCAGATTTAGCGACGCGGCTATTTGCTGCTGGTGTTGGCAATGATTTTTTGATTTCGTTTGCAATACCAAGACCCTCTATAAGAGAACCCATGGCTTTTTGCATTTCGTTCTGATCCTGAACAAGACTTTTTACTACTGTGGTTAACTGGCTTACGGCTTTCATAAGCACTTTAGTGTCACCATTTTTTGCTACTTGTTTTTTGTTCACCGAAAGAACCCCTTTTTTGATGAGGGATTTTATCGCTTGAAGTCCTTCTTCTGTGATTGTTGGAAGGTCATCTTCCAGACGGGAATCTGCATCATCAGATGCTGTAGCTCCATCACTTCCGTCTGCCTTTTCAACCCCTTCTTCGTCTTCATTTGGGTCTTTAGGATCTTCTTCTGCTGCTGCGTCGGGATCTGTTTTGTCGTCCTGTGCCATATCTGCAGTGTTTGGATCTTCTGTTTCTGATGCATCTTCACCGTTTTCTATCTGCAACATTTGCTGAGCAAGCTGAGCAATGTTTGATAGCAAAGTCTTTTCCTCGCCACTAAGTGCCATAATAATTTCTCCTTTACCGTTTATTCATTTTTAAATCTGAGTACTGCTTAAGATTGTCATATAATGATTTGTAAAGTTGCATTTTCGTTGGCATGCTTCTAGCAAGTGCCACGCCACCAGATACTTGAGCATTTTGCTCGTCTGGTTGAAATACAGCTTCCGAAGCCAATATAAGTTCAATCATAATTTGTTTGTATTCATCAAAGACTGTATTTAATTGATTTGCCTTGTCCATATTTGCAGGATCACACATTACAGATTTGATTTCTTCACCAAGCGCATCATCTACCATATATCTTTTACGGTAATACATGTCTTTGATTTCGTTTTCCATGATTTGAGAGCGCATCCGACCAGCTATAGCTTTTGCTACTGCCCAGGGAGATTGTTCCCCCAAGGCCTTGTACACTGCATGAGCAATAGAGGTTTTATATGCTGGACGTGGAACGATTACTACTCCATCAAGATCTACTTGATTTATTACTCTCTTTCCACCCTGAGCCATCTGAGCGATTCCGCCATCGGGAATGTTTCCCTCTATAGAAAAACCTTTTTGTCTTGGCTTGGTGTACGGCGGCAAGCCTTTAAGTTGTTTCCACATCTTGTCCGCACGTTCAAGGGTATGAGCACCAACTCCATCTTCTTCATCATATAGGCGATATTCAGTCATCCAATCACCCTCAGGAGTGATATTAGCTTTAGTCATGATACCTATATCATCAGTACCACGAACGCCATGAAGATCTGGATAGAGGAGTACATCACCACTATTTGCCTGATTCATGAAACCTTTTATACATTCATCTGTCATTCGCTCGCCATGACCATCCACAGCAAGACCAGATGACACACCCCTTAAATATCTTCTTTTTTTGCCGTTTTCGTCTTTTTCGACGAGATGCTCAGACTTTACATCATTGTATGGTTGAAAATGGAAGGCTATTCTTTGTGTGGTATCAGGCATCATTGAACCCCTTATTCATAAATAAAATTAATATTTTATATCTTAGAAGATAAAGGTAAATTAAAGATACCATTTAACTCATCTTCCCAATTTTTATTTTTTGATTTTTCAATGCTCTTTTTAATATTTTTATTTGATGGTATTTCTTCCAAATCAATAATTTTGTATTCTAATCCATCTTCTTTATGATTTTCGTTAGACATGTTTACTTTAAATTTCATTTTAGGTATAATTACCTCTTTTTCTTCAGGGTGTTCTGACCGACCATTTGACCATATTGCCACCCCCTGAGTTGAATTTTTAATCCTCAATTTAACAGGGATTTTTCCATCAGTTCTATGAGGCATATCACTGTAATTACCACCTTTTGCGCTAAAACCAGACATTGCTCTTAATTCATATTCACCGGAATTTGTTAATTTGTTTAATGTATCTGGTGACAAAAATGTCTTTCTTGATACTTCACCTTGATATTTTGGTGCATTTTGCATCATGTCCACTAAAAGTTTATATCTTTCTATTTCTTTTTCCCTATGTGGATTACCAGAAATAGTATTACCGCCACTCATTGTTAAATCTTCGGGTTTTACACCCGAAAATATTTGTTGCTCTATATTTCTATAATTTAATTGTGCACCACCCTGCCAATATTGTAAGGCATTAGCTATTTTTTTATGTTTTGAATTGTCTTCGGAATGATTGCCATTTAAAGCTTCATCATAATCATTTTCTGCAAATAAATGTTGATTTTTAAGACCAACAGATTCATAATTCTTTTGAATTTCTTTAGTTATTTCTGCCGGTTTAGCAATATCTATATTTTTTTCCTTTGCAATCTTCTGTGCAGCAATTAATTTGTCCTTGTAATTCATTGCTTTAGGATCAAGACCATGTTCAGTAAGGTAGTTGTTGAGTCCATCTTTTGTCATGGAAAATACACCCTTGTCACCACGTTTCATCATTATTTCGTGTGCTTGATCTGCTGTCATAATACCCACAGATGGCTTCGTTGGTGTTTCCTTTGGCTTCTCTTGGGCATCTGGAGCTTTCGGAGTATTCGTGCCCCCGTCCACTACTTTAGTGTATCCGAAAGTACTCGTCTTTGTCCACTTTGTGCCATCAGGACGTGTAATTGTCTCCCCGATCTGTACTTTCGCAGCTTTCTCTACCGACATATCTACGGTGATTGGTTTCTTTTCAAATCTGTAGTCTATATCACAATTACACCCAATTACCTGCTCAGGAGGTGCATCATCTGAATGTGGATGATCCATGAAATCAAAACCACTGCTGTCTTCACGTTCCACCTTAAATTTTTCATGAACCCCGACAGTAATACCATTCAAACTCAAATGTCCCTGTCTTGGTTTTTTAGCTATGTTATTGTGCAGCCAGGTCTTTGTAACATCAAGATTGGGGTTTCTAATCATTACCCCAGAGATATATGCTTTTTTCATACCATTTACTGCAGACCGGATTTCAGTCACAGCAATAGTATGCACATTTGATGGCATACCATATCTTGGATTTTTCTTAGTGTAATTCTCAAAGGTCTCAGTAATTGTCTGCTGCAGAGCATTTACAACTTCCGGATTAAGTCTCCCTGCATGACGACCACGGAGTTTAAGTAATTCAGGCTTTTGTAGTACTTCCCTCAATTTTTTACTCAGGTCTTCACGTACTGAATCTATTATGATATGACCTTCTGTTGCAGCTTTCCGGAAATGAATTTTTTTGTCTGGAATTATCTGTGTAAGTGCAGGAAGGAAGATTTTTTTGCTTTGCTTCTGCATCGTCTTCTTTGCAATCTCTTTGAATTTTTCATCAGTAGTCCGGACTACAGTTTGAGCAACCTGCCAGGTATTGTGGGCTATGATATCGCCCATTAAATCTCTATATTTTTGACCTGTCCAATCGCTGTATTTCTTCTTTAGTCGGTCTATATGATATTTTGCCATCTATTCAGTCTCAACTTGTTTGAGTTTGGTATAGTATTCCCTGTCTTCACTAAGATGATCACGGGCAATCTTTTCTGCGATCTGTCTGTCATTGGTATGCTCAAACTCTACATCTATACCGGCCATGAGTTCCCTTGGATCTACGTTATGAAGTACTTTCATCTTCTGATCCTTCAGTTCAGTTATATTGCCGGTATTAGCTTTTTTTGCATGACGATCGGCCTCACTAAATGCTATGGCCAAAGCCTGCTTTTTATCCTTTACCTTTTCACCGCTACTACTCTTTAAATCTCCCTTCCCATATTCATGCATGACAGTTTCCATTTTCTTTTTTTTGGGAGATTCTTTAACAACTATTAAATTTTTCCTGAGTACCCTTTCAATGTCCATTATCGCAGTACCTCATTTATATCATGAATTATTTGGTGTTCTGTCTTGCCTTCATTTATCGCAGTATCAAATACTTTGTATACATCATCTGCAATTGCGTTGAAAATAGACACAAGGTCATCCACCATCTCCTGTGATTCCCCAATAACTTCCGCATGAATCATTTTTTGCCTTTTTTGATAGGAGTCATAGAAGTTTCAAGATCAGACATTTTTATTTTAGCCTTTTTAACTCCAGAAGTTTTACCCTTCTTTACTTTCACTTGAGATTTCAGAAGTTCCATTTCAGGACTTTCATTTTTCTTTGCCTTCACAGCAAGACGGGATTTGATTTTCCCACTCTCGATAAAATCAAGCTCCGGATTATTTTTCTTTACTTTTGATTTTACAACTACTGCAAATTTGTCACCAAACAAACTTTTAAATAATGATTTCATAGTAATTTCTTCTCCTTTATCCTTCTTCTTTCTTTTATTATTATTAGACCCTAAACCCACTAGTTTTTGTGGTACTAAGGCCTCTCCACCCGATGCCGTAGAAAGTCCCCCTCCATCTTTTTTAATTTTTGATTTCATGTAAGAATAACCCCTCAAATTTAGTCGCATAAATCCTTATCCATGTATTTGATCTCACTTTCTTCTGACCATCTTTTATCCATGAAGTAATTCGCATAGATTCGGGTATAGGAATAAGAGATACTTCCATTTTTATAAAAAATCCTGCAATCCACCTGAAGAACGGTTTCTTCCATATCCATTTTAATCTTCCCTGAACGTAAAATTCATTTTTAGTCCTGGACTTGGCTTTTGTACTCATCTGGCATCTCCCTATATTTGTAGTGTTTTTTGTTGTACATGCATTGGATCATCAGGTGCTCCGGTAGGTGGTTGTTGTCCTTGTGGTGCTTGTGGTTTATCAAATGCAGGATCATTTATTGGTTTTTCGTTGAGTTTCTTCGTCCGAATCTCATTTACCGAATAAAGTCCAGATTGTAGCATCAATTGATAAAGTTTAAATTCCTCCATTTCATTTTTACCAGCAATAAATTCAAACTTATAATCACAACCAAAACGGTAAGGAATTATGTCTTTATTCATCTGATCTTCGAAACGGGCAAGTATTGGAAGAGTACCTTTATTAAATTCGATAGCTTCCTGTGCATCACTTGTAGATCTACCACTGGTATTATCTGCGCCAGTGAGATTGACTTCCATGTTTGTAGCTCCAAATACCATAGCTACTTCTTCGCGGATCATCTTCTGCCTTTCCATCTGAATGGACATTGTATTCTCACGTGAAAGATCAAGGACTGTAGGCGTTCCATACCCAGACAACACTTTCACAGCCATCTTCCTAGCTTCATTAAATGCTGTTTCAATCCGCTGTTGTTCTTTGGCTTCTATTGGCATTTCCACATTAAGAGAAGGATCACCAAAAGGGGAAGGCTTACTAAAAAGTACCACTTTCTCCGGAGCTTTCGTTCCATCCGCCTGATCTGCCATAAGCTTATCAAACATCAAACTTTCAGCTACTTTGTTGATTAATGCATCTATTGGAAGAAATCCATAAGCACTTGCAGTATTTGGTAAGTACATTACATGACTTATTTCATCAGTGAAGTAAATCTTAATATCAAGGCCACCAGATACCTGAGCAAATGCATTATATCCACCAATATATCTGTTTTTTAGTGGGAAAACTGTTCCCCCAGGTAAGGCATAAAAGTTTTCAAGCTTACCGTTTAGTATTTCCTTGTATATTGACACTGCACCATGTACATGATAGTCGAATACCCATTTTTTAACGAAATCACTCCATTTATCCGCCTGATTTGGCTCAGATAACCAATCTTCAATTTCAGTAGCAGATCTTTTCTTTTCATTCTTTACCTTATTATACCAGCGCATGAGCGAAGCATTAAAATTGGAAAGATCTGGCAATACGTCCGTCAAATACCGTGACACTTCCCTTGATATGTTGTTACGTGCGACTACGTATTTTGTATCTTTTGAATCCTTGTATTCATCATAAATGTCTTTCAAGGATTGAAGGTATTCTGATTTTTTTTCTTCTACTTCAAACTTAGGAACTACACGCCACTTATATGCACTTATCTTCTGCGCACGACCATTTATTACACCAAAGATTGGTGAACAAAGTCTTGTAATATCTATTCTATCCTGGACTGATGTACCAACAAAAGGAACATCATAATTTGCAGTAACAATTACACCGTCTTTAGTACGACCAGCAAGAGGCATCGTCTGAGTAAAACTGTAAACGTTCAGTCCTCTTTTGTTTTTATCATCTCTTGTATATAGGTTTTCAGTACCGGCAAGGTGACTCATGCTCTTGTTGACATTATTTGCATTTGACTGCTCTATCATGTATTACCTCAAATTTGTGGATAGTCGTTTTGCAAGCATCATGTAACCGCAGGAGTGGAAATAATGGTCTGGTTCAGTTCCTTCATCCCAATAATACCTGTCTTTATCTTGATCATATATTCTAGTTGATACTGTCATCTGTAAATAAAATCCTTCTATACTTGGTGCATTCATTGGTAAATCAAGCTTCTGCAACAACACCATTTCTTTTATAGTATCAAGCTGATACGTACGATCAGTAGTTATAATCTTGTCTTCCATATTTATAGTGTCTCGTTTTTCCCCACCATAAAAGCACATGAACATCCCAGGAATGTTTGCACAAATCTTTCTGCTCATTCTGTTTTCGGGCATTGCATCAATAACCCCAAACTTTACATTATATCTTTGGGCAAGTTCTATTATTTCCATTTCCTCACGGACTTGACCAATAAAGAGTACCTGCAATCTTTCCCCATCAATCTTGGCGATCATCACATGCATCGTCTTTCCAACGTCTATACCCATTACACAAACATCATCACTGTGATCTGGTATGTTATAATCAACCACACATTCATCAAGCATAGCTACAGTAAGCTTTGCCCCCTCACTTTCATATGTCTGTCCCAAGTCTCCATTATAGAAACGCTCCATTATGGAATCATTTCCAAGTCCTCTAACAAACCGGTCTACAAGATCTGCTACTGTATTGTTTGAACTAAACATCTTAGATATTTGATAACCTGATATTAGAGCAGACTGATCTTCCTTTACCCATTCTCCTTGGGCAAATCTATCAAAAGGAGTACCACATTTATGACAATAACAACGAATGTCAAGTGGGCTATTTTTATCCCAATCAGGATCTATAGTCACCCAATGCAGCGAATCTACTTTCATTACTACATTTTTGAAGAAGTCGGGATTAATCCACTCCCCACAACTCTCGCATTTGATAAACCATTTTTTCTTATCACTTCGCCTATAGTGAACATCAATTCCTCTGTTCGGAAAGGTAGGATTACTAACACGGAACTGTTTTTTTCTGTCTGAATGTGATAGCCTTTCCTCGCCCATTGCCAATGTTGTTCTATCACATCGATCTTCCTCATCTACAATATAAGTGTCTGCAGGAAATTCAGTAAACGGTGCAGGAGAATTGCTGCCAGCATAAGCTATTACTCCCCTACCTACGTGCTTAAGGGATACTGATTCCGCCGATTTTGTCTTCCCTGCTTCCCTGTATAGCTGTTGATAATAAGGTGTATACAAGACTGATCTGTCCCATCTGTTTTGAACAAACCTGTTCTTGAGATCTATAGTAGGGAGAACATAAAAGACACTTCTTCCTTCCTTCGCCTCCACTAATGCCTTGACAATTAACCATTCACTTACCCCACATTGTACAGATTTCTTGACTGCTATGAAATCACTATCATCAAGATACAAGTCCCTAAGATATGCATGCCGCTCAAATGTAAGATGTTTGTTTTTATGAGTTTTATGATGATTGATAGCCACCCATAATGAGGGGTGGTTTTCATATAGGAAAGCATTTCTACTCTGTAGATCTTCTGGTGACAATACTAAATTCACGGGCAATCCTTTCTTTATCATATTCTGGTATTTGGAAGGTATGTTTTTCTTCAGTTATGGCAGTTGGTGCACTTATTGCCAACCTTATATTTTGGTGTGAAGTTTTTACTGTATCACTTGCATATTTTAAGGTTTTGACTAACTCCCTCATATTTTCAACTGTTATTGGATCACTGTCACCCTGTTCTATCTTATCTACCTGGTCACCAATAGCATGAATGATCTGTTCACTTACTGCTAATACTTCAAGATCAAGTACTGTTGCCCTGTCTGCAATTTCCTTCGCTTTGGCCGCCATATTACTATCAATTTCTTCTTGTACATTATTATAGAAATCCTTTAATTTAGCTTGCCATTTGCCTAATCTTGCTCTCGCTACTACTGCCCTTAGTGGTATATTATATCTTTCAGCAAGATCATTGTATGAAGATGATGTTGTTATATATTCATGTTCTACTACTTCCCATTGTACTATTTCGCCACTCTTTTTTGTTGGAATAACATCTATATCAATCATAATTTCTTCCTAAACTTTAAATAAAATCAGGAGGGATAAAATTTAAAATATGCGCGATTACGTCAACCGTCCAACTATTCCCTAATGCATGATATCTCCGTGAGTTTGAGACATGCGCCGTGTAGTTATCTGGAAATGTTTGCAATCGTTCACATTCTAGCGGTGTTAGTTTTCGCCATGTGATATTATCTATTGACGTTTTAGGTTCTTGATTTCCACCGCATACCGCAGTCAATGTCGGACTTTTGCCTTGCGTCGAATATATACGCTTTATTGATTCGTTGCCTTTAATGTCCGCAGTTCCTATTTGAATACATAAACTATCCTTTGCAACCGTTGACAAGCAATTTGATTTTCCAGTTTCATTTATTTCCAATCGTTGTTCAGTCGGTGCGCCGGTCGTGCGGTCTGATGAGTTTTCTGGATTACGTCCACGAAATGCGCCGCCGGTAATTTGTATATAATTGTCAGTAGATCCGCATTTCGCCATTCGTGAAGTTAGGCAAAATCCTTTTCTGTCATACGGTTCTTTATGCGGATTAAACTTTCCTTTCCATGCTGTTTTTTTGTTATTAAATCCATCTACTAACTTTTGAGTTATACTATATCCGCTTAGATTATCCTCAATTATATCTTTAAGCAAAATCCCTTTATCTTTTGGCTGATCTACTCCTTCAATATTTGTCCAGTACAACCGCCGTCTATTTTGAGCTGAAACCAACGCGCTATTAATCTCAATTGGCTCAACACCCATTAAATCAGATATAACTTTTTGATATTCTTTTTTCATTTTAACGTTTTCGAGCAAAAAATATTTTGGTTTATAATGTTTCAAAATATCAACGAATGTAAAAAACAATGCAGAACGCGGGTCATCAAAATTCAATTGTTTTCCGGCAAAGCTAAAACCTTGGCAAGGCGAACCCCCATAATTATATCGGGCTTTTCAATATTCCAATTTTTCCAATTCGTTATTGATCCCAATTGAATTATATCGGGATAATTATTTTCAGAAATTTTAATCGCATATTTATCTATTTCTGAGGAATAGAATTTTTTACTTTTACTCCGACACGTTCAAGCGCAACCCGCCCAGCAGATATTCCATCAAATAATGACAACACATTCATATCTTTGGTTCGTCCTCGACTTTAATTATTTTATATACTTTTTCTTCATATACCCAAATTCCTGCTTTTATTCTATCCCCATCCACCATTTTACAAGCATATATTCCCAATACAAAACCAACCACCGTACATAATATTCCAACTAAAAATATCATTCTTTTCCTCCCGTATATTTATCTGCTGCATTTCCACATCTTCCTCTTTTTACTGATACAACTGGACTTGGCCACATTGCAATCATTATACCACCACATTCAGGACAAACAATTACACAACCCATATCTTGTACATCCTTTTCCAATATATATTTACATAATTCACAACGAAAATCCAAATTCATTCTGTTACCCCATATCTACTATAAATTTATTTGGATCTTTTATATATTCTTCTCTTAATTCTTCAAACACTGGTAATAATATTTCACCCATCTCCTCATTTGTTAGTATCTTATTGTATAAATTACCTTATTCATCGCTACACCTTCTAAATCCATGTATTTCCATTACAATTTCCTTTGTTCTTTAGTCATGCCGTCTGATTGCCAGTGTTCGCAACATCTTGCTGCAATTGTTTTCATGCCATGTATAAATTCAACTTTTTTACAAGTTAATAACCATTCACAAGTACCGCAGCACTTCAGATTATCGTTTTCAGATTCAAGTTCGTGTATTCTAGTTAATTGTATTTCCAACTGACCATGCAATTGTGAAAGCATTATAATGTCTATGTTGCTCACATCCCCTCGCTTTTAGGCCAATAATAATCTTTATACCCATCAGTAATAAGTTTTATACTTCGTGTGCATTTAAGCTTACATCTATCTTGGAAATTGCAATCTACTTTGCATCCATTATCCCACGCCTCAAGTTCGGATATGGCTTTATCAATCTTGGCGAGTTCTTTTTTATAATTCCCAATTGTATAAATATTTTCATATTGTACCAAATTTATAATTAAAATCCCATATTGTTTTAATAGTTTTATCGTATCTTTATTCATGAGTTACCTCTTCATCGTCAATTTCCTGTTCGTAACAAACTTCACATACTATCCCACCATTTATACTTGGCAGACCGTCGTCAAAAATTTCAATTCCACATTCATCACATGTCATCCCCATCCCTCTCTATGATAATTGGTTAAGTATGTGCTTTATAGTTAGCTCAAACGCTACATCATCCACGTAATGAGTCGGCAAATCCGTAGCGTGCATATCATCCAGCAGTTTGCGGATATCGTCTGCTTTGAATAATTCATTCGGTAAATCTGGAGCTGGATATTTATCCGATTCTATCACCCTAAAATTCTATTGTATGTGTAGCTCTTCACCATTTCTCATCTCCTTTATCATATATGTTATATTTACGTTGAACAAGAGTAAACCAGTCTGGTGGGTACGGGTGCATCGTTGTTCTGTATTGTTGTAAATATCCGCAGTTTTGGCACGTTCTAAACTCTTTGTTTATGTCTATTGTCGATACATTAGTCCAGTATTTGAATCTATGCCCAAATATTTTACATAGTATATTGTTCATCTTCTCCCTCCGGCTTATCATCAATTTCGATACATAATGGGCATCTTGTAGTTGTCATATCACAATGTTCATTTTTTAAATGCTGTACGCTATAGTTACATGCTTTAGCATTTCCAAAAGAGCACTCTTCAGATATAGGACATATCATCATTTTCATATCACTCACCTATCCTTTCAATTGGTTTACCGCAATTACAAATTTCTTGCGCCGGTTCAACATTACCGTACGATATATTTAATCTACACTCAGATTTATAAAATGTTAATTCGCCATCATAGTCACTAAATTCCCACTTACAAGTCTCTACTGGCTTGTCGGTAAGTGAGTCGATGAATTCAATTACACATTTAAAAGCTGATTCAGAGTCTTGCGACCATCCTCGACTCTTACAATATTCCCGTATCTTATTCAGTTTATCTTCTGCTGTCATGGTTTAACCTCACATCCTTCTTTCACCACATCTATTATCAAAGCCATTCCTTGACAATTCGGGTGCAATCCGTCACCAAAATAATTAGGCCATGCCACGTCGGCTGTAAAATATTCAGGTACTTGATGACCTTCAAAAGACAACAATGTATGACAGTCAACAACCACAACACCAACATATTCCTTAAATGAATTCATAAATGCATTGATGTCTCCGATCATATTTATTTGGTGTTGTGTTGTTCCCTCTTTTTCATCTGGTACTAGATTTACTATATAAACCACTGTACCGGTCTTCAGTGCATTTTCCACTAAAGCAGTATAATGACTTGTTATGGTTTCAAAACCATGATTACACAACACGTCATTTATGCCTAGATTTATGACAACATATTTCGGATGTGATACAAATGCAGCTTGCCAATTTCCACCATTCACAGTGTCTTCTATACAATCGCCACCATGCGCTCTATTAGATATGGTAAGACTTTCGTCAAACCTTCTATACATGATAGAATAATTAGCCATATTTCTCGCAATACTATCTCCAACAAATGCAATTTCATTCACATGCTCTCCGGAGTATTCTTTTAATGTGACATCATCATCAAAAGTATCCCTATCCTGTTCAATACATCCTGACATCAACACCATGCACACAATTACAACTAAATTTTTCATATGTTATTCTCCTCAATCACTTGAATCAATTTTATACTTAAATTTGCAAATGTCACACGACACTTCAGTAACATGTTTTCTTATCAGTAAAAAATGTTTTGTGTGCATCAAAGTCATACACTGTTGTACTTCATCTGGAATCACTGACCAACCATTTATATAACCAAAATCTTTCTTTTTTATTTCTTTTGTTTGCATGGCATCTCCTTACAATTCACCTTTAAAATTTTATACATTGCGCCAGAACTGTAAAAAACTGGATTGTCGGTATCGCAAGAGTAGCATATTTTTATATCGGACAATTTACTATATACTCCATTGAATATCACAATTACACCCACTAAAAATACAAACACCAACACCAACAAACACAAATCATCCAACAAAATTTTGAACATGTGAAACCTCCAAATCATTAGTGCATTTACCACATGAAGTACATTTTATATTTGGAATACTTTTATTTTTATAATGATCGTTAGAATAACCCGTTAAATTTTTGCGTACAATACCACAAAATTCACATTTAGCATCGAAAGCATAACCCCTATTTGTCCAAGCATACTGTTTTATTGCCTTCATTTACACCTCATAAAATTTCATATTTTTTATGATTCTGCATATCATGCATTGTTTGCAAGAAAGTTTTAGCTGCTGGATTGATACTAATCAATAGTTTTTCATGGAAGTCTTCCCACAGTTTTTCATAATTTGTTCTTGTTTGACGTTTATACAAATTTCTCTCCCACCCACTTTCATTAAAGACATCAACTGAAGTCAAGTTCCCCCGTATATCAGTCGTGCAGGTTATTATGTTATTGTCCGATAAATTTTTATCTTTAATTATATCCGACAATTCATTTATTATTGATTTTGACAATTTCATTATTTTCCTCTCATTATATATTTATATCGAACAATTTATTATATACGTACAAAACACCACTATTAAAAACCAAAATACACACCAAAATTCTATAAAATCCCATCATAACACAACACTTCTTACATCTTCGCTTTATCCAATACCCATTTTAGCACCTGATATTCGAGTTTAGTTGTCTCCGGATAAAGATGTTTTTGTGCATTGCATTTTTTCATATACGCCTCTACTGCTTCATATCTGGATAAAATTTCCTTTTCAGTTTTCATCTTTATTCTCCTGTTTTTTTATTTCAAAATGCAGTAACATTAACAAATTAGTCGATGCATGAGCCAAATGAGATAACCCACTTTCAGCATCCACAACTTCTCCCATATGATGGGCATATACATGTCTAAGCAACGCATCATAATAACGACGCGGAGCATCATCTACTTTTTGCCAATTATCCACACCATATTTAATTGCCCCAAACTCAAGTACTTTAATTACTTCCATCATAGATTCTAATGGAATAAGGGAGGGTCTCATCTTTCCTCCATCATGTTTAATACCTTTTTCCATTGATTTTTCCTATGTCTA
>Ga0315295_10000772_pt1 | contig 27203 bp, 36 predicted proteins | sample YL17G14_0_MG_FD_204453 | JGI IMG/M metagenome (GOLD analysis project Ga0315295, IMG submission 204453) | Sediment microbial communities from Yellowstone Lake, YNP, Wyoming, USA - YL17G14_0 | ecosystem: Environmental > Aquatic > Freshwater > Lake > Sediment | place: USA: Wyoming | collected... | reverse complement strand
GTAATCCCCTAGATTCTTTCAATGTCTTCCTCGTATGGTTCTCCTTCTTCTTCCTGTTGACGAGCGAAGATGCCGACCTTTTTTATCTTGCGTGGAACGCGGCGTGCATCAACGACTATGAAGTCTTTGACTGCGCGGACTGAGGGAAATGGAATGAGAGCGAGGCCCTCCTTATCGGTGAGCAGTGTATCCGTCATGGTCTCGGTGGTTGGTTCAATCATGAGGGCGACAATCTTGCCATTCTTCTCATCCACCACAATGTCGAAAAGGAGCCCAAGCTCATGCCCCTGCTCTGCCACAACCATCCTATCCCTCAATCGCGAAGCAGCTATTTTTGCCAATAGACCACCTACTATTCTCTCAGGAAAGGATATATAAAGGTTTAGGTTATTCTTCTCGTCCATACAAACGATTCTACGCCGATTGCATACAGGGGATGGTACTGGAAGTGTGCAAAGGCTTATAAATATAAATGAGGGAAAGACCGATGTGAGCAGAGACGGGAAGACAGATTGGCTCGGGGAGGACATCATGTCGCGAAAGAAAGAGAAAATAATAATGGCGATGGAGGTACGTCAGTGAATAGAAAGCAGCTATTCCTCCTCATGCTTTTTCTCTTTCTCGCGATACTGACATTCATAGGCATGAAATGCTATACATTCTATTCGGGAAAAGAAATTGAGCTTCAGGCAGCGCCTCAGGAGCCACAGGAAATGGCAATGGCGGATCGCATTGCCTTGAGCTATGAGATTTCGAGGATAGACTTGAGGACGATGCCGAATGACGGGATATTCATCATGGGAGATGTCATATTTGCCACATTGACCAAGAAAGAGAAATACTGGACCATAGACAGGGTGAATCATTCTCCTTCCCTTCTCACCTGGGGGCAGGTGTGCATGAGAGGAAAGGTGACGAGTTCCCTCGGGGGACATCTTCTTGTTGAGTGGGGTATTGAGAGTTACTCCTTCTCTAAAGATAATAAGGCGGATTTGGAAAAATTGCAGAATGCGTCCGAGATCTCAGCCACAGTCTCTGTGAATCCGGATTGTTCCTGCGTTTTGAAGGGACTCGTGGTGAGCGGTGTGCCAATCAGAAAACCGCCTTGTTTCTCATCACATATTCTTGTCTGATATGGCGAGAGAAGGATATTCGCAACTACATTTTACTTTCGTTGTATTCCAAACCTTTTAAGGCTAAAGGCTTATAAACGCCAACTTCATAAAACGATGGCACGATTAGGATGCAAAACCACAGTCAGCATAAGATAAGAAGAAGGTTTTCACATGAAGATTTCTGGTAATACTGTTTTGATTACGGGCGGAGCCACTGGAATCGGATTTTCTTTGGCGGAACAACTTATCAAAGCCGGCAATGAGGTCATAATATGTGGCAGAAGAAGAGCCACCCTCATTGAAGCCAAAACAAAATTGCCCCAAATGCATACGAAAGTGTGCGATGTGTCAGATCCCAAAGATCGTGATGCGCTGCATCGCTGGGTCGTCTCGAATTTCAAAGGAATTAATATACTCATAAATAATGCGGGAATTCAAAGAATGATTGATTTAAAAGGGGGGATTAAAGAACTATCACGAAATGGGAATGAAGTTGATATTAATCTTTCAGCAACGATATACTTATCCGCCTATTTTATTCCCGTTTTTTTGCGACAGAAGGAAGCGGCGATTGTGAATATGTCTTCAGGATTGGGCTTCATACCTCTCGCATTCCTTCCTGTATATTGTGCGACAAAGGCAGCCATTCATTCATTCACCATATCATTGAGGCATCAATTGAGAAATACGTCAATAAAGGTTTTTGAGATAATACCTCCTGCCGTTGATACCGAGTTGGACAAAGGTGCGCGAGACAGAAGGGGTCAGACACACAAAGGGATTCAACCGTCTGAAGTTGCCACGTCAGCTTTGAAGGCTTTTGAAAATGATGAATTCGAATATGCAATCGGCATGGCAAAAAACTTGGTAATGGGTGCACGGAGTAATCCAGAGCAATTTTTCGAAAACATGAATCAATAGGTTGCCCTCGAGGAGGTGTGGAGATGATATTGTCCATCGATGGAGAGGTCCCAGTAATTTTTTCCCCATGGATGAACATGCATCGTTGTGTTTTGCATGTCTAGGTGAAAGACACATGGAGAAGATAGACCGAATTCTGTCGTTCCGTTGTCTTCGTAAAACGCCATTCGGCGTGGCAGCCATCATTTGGTCAGACTATCGGAGCCATCCGAAGGTCCTGCGCATCATTCTCCCCAAATCTGGCATTTCGACTGGGCGGCTCGTCAAAGCCTCATTTCCCGGCTCAATCTCTTCTTCCTGCGACAAGATCGATGTGGTTGCCGACAAGATTGTGGCATTCCTCACAGGAGACGACATACACCTTCCTCTCGACATCGTTTGCCTGGGTTCATGTTCTGATTTTCAGCAGAAGGTATTGCTCGCGGAATATGGAATCCCTCGGGGGCGTGTGAGTACTTACCGACGAATCGCGAGGCACATCGGTATCCCGAATGGTGCACGCGCCGTTGGCAGCGCCCTCGCTACCAATCCTTTCCCAATCGTTATTCCATGTCATAGAGCCATTCGGTCTGACGAAACACTCGGTGGATACCAGGGCGGTCTTCAAATGAAACGAGCCTTACTCGAGATGGAGGGGATTCACCTTGATGCTCGGGGTCGTGTCGTTCTGAAAGAGTTTTTCTATTGAACGATTGGAAATCATTTTAGAATACTTCAGAGTTTATATACCGATGGCTCTTCATTCCCATGCTCTGTAAATTAGAGGCATGATACGATTTCACGTTCAATATCCATGTCTCATAAAAAAAATAGAGCAGGATTGGCATGTGACTCAGGATATGCGATTCGCCTAATCAACTATTACAAACCCTTAAAAATGTAACAGAAAAATCGTCTCATGTATCCCCGCACCTTCCTCAACAAACTAAAGTGGCATCCTGATTTTGTCTTTGAGGATTATGCCGTCGTCTATCTGCACAGAGGGGCACCGAAAGATGAGAAACATATTTCATGTCGGGAGATTGTGAGATTGGAAGGGGGATTTTTCATATTTCAGGACAGGCGATTCGGAGAGACTTACATACCTTACCACAGGATAAAGCGCATTCTCGATAAAGAAGGGAATGTGGTGTGGGAGAAACCTGCAAGAAAAGGGTAAAGACGATTCTTCAGAAATGGCGTCATGCATGGGGATTTTCATTATTGAGATGAGATACCAAAAGCTTTTTATTATCTCAGGAAAGAAGCCGGTGCAATGCTAGTGATTCGACAATGAAGAACAGAAGACCATTTTTAATCTATATTCTTTTGATCCTCGTCTTTTTCCTGTCGATGAGTGCTATATTGGGAGGAGGAGCCCTCACCATCGACCCTTCGGGAACTATGTTGAAAATGTCTCTGGAAATGCTGAGGTACTCCCCTTTTTCAGACTTTCTCATTCCCGGATTGTTTTTATTGATTGTTTTAGGGATCGTTCCTCTCATCACTTTTTATGGATTGATAAGAGAGCCCCAGTCAGATTTCGCCGAGAAATTCAATCTTGATAAAGATCAGCACTGGTCACATACATTTTCATATTATACTGGCTTGATGCTCATACTCTGGATCGATTTCGAGGTGATGTTTCTGAGGAGCGTCCACATGCTCCATTTACTATATTCACTTCTGGGGATTGCGATAGTGATTCTATCGCAGATGCCTGGTGTGAGGGAGTATTACAGAAAGCATGGATGAAGTTTGCGAAGAATGTTGAAATGCAATCCGAAGCAGACAGATTCGAAATGTAGAAGAGCCAGAACGATTCTCGCTTGAGGATATGAAGGACCTTTTTGGCGCGCGTTCTTCGTCTCTCATTCCTTCTATATCCCAGATGCATTCCAGCTTGAATATGACAGTCCTCAGATCACCTGTGTAGCAGGCAATTGCAGCATTTTCCTGTTTATACAATGGCATCTTTCCGCCAAGGGCGAGTGTTCCCACCATCCAGAACATGCAATTCCAGGCAGCCTGCATAGAAAGTCGCCAGGCATCCGAGGGTCTTCAACGATACACTCCTGGCTATCGGATAAACTCTCACATCCCCGATACACTCCGCTGGTGTTACGAGTTATATTTGAAGACCTCATCTGGCGAGAATCTTTTTAAGATCGTGATTTTCACCTTGTGCATTTCTGGCATAAGAACACCGCATCTCCGAATCCTTCTCCTTTATATGCCTTCTTACATATCACACCGAATCAAAGAATACAGGCATTTTAAATGGCGCGGTGAGTGGTGGCTTCAGAATGGATATGATGAAATTCATAATTCTTTCTGTGGGCTCATCATACCACTCGCCAATGTCTTTGTCTAAAGAACTGTGGGTCTTATTTTCAGCCCTATATATTTTCGCGTGAATGCTATTCACCTCAAGCCTCTCTCTCATGCGTTCAGCCTGAACCTCTGTCACGCCCTCCCCCGATGCGGCATATATGAGGAGGAAAGGAGGAATACCCTTGTTGCGTTCTATGCGGTTCACGGGTGATGCGTCTGCCCACACACTGGAATTGTTGCCAAACACCTCCTCGAGCAGAGGTCGTGTGGATTCGTCCTGTGCGAGTGAGAAGGGTATGTCATAGTAGTCGCAGTCCAGACTCACCGTTCCTCGTATGATGGAGAGATCGAGCCCGCTCTTTTTCAAATAGCGTTCGTCTGTGGAGACAAGTGAGACAAGGTGAGCTCCAGTGGAATGTCCCATAAGAAATATGTCGTCTCTGTCACCTCCATACTCTCTTATGTGGTAATATACCCACGCGATGGCATCCGCGCAATCCTGAGCATGTTCGGGATGCATCACCTGAGGTGAGAGTCTGTGATTTATGCTCACAAAGACGAATCCATTACTAACAAAATAATCTGGCTTTCTTGAAACATATTTCTTATCCCCGAACTCCCATGCTCCCCCATGCACATACACGATGACAGGGAAAGAGCCTTTGCTGTCAGGGGTGTAGACGTCGAGGCTCGTGAGTGAGGAATTTGCACCAGTCTTCTTGTAGGGGATGTTGAGAAATGTTTCTTTCGTCATGGGGTTATTTTGGGATATGCACGATGAGACAAGGAGGAGAGAAAGAAGGGCAGTCCAAGAGGTCTTGTGGTGGAATGTTTCCGACATAAGAGGGGAACGAGTGTCTCATTTAAATAGGTTTTGTGGATTATCAATAGATGCTCACGTGCTCTACAAAAGCGAGTTTGTGCAACTTCTCATAGACAGAACCGGGTACGGGGGATTCCGTGATTATGGTGAGTTTGACCTCGGGGGAAAGATCGGGGTCATCGGCGAAAGCCTGCCGTATGGATATGTCCTCCTCAGCGATGACCTTGGCGCAGGCGGCTAAGATGCCTGACTTTGAGGCATCCTGCACAAAAATCTCAATGACTCCAAATCCCAAAAATTTTGCAATGCCTTTGAGAGAGAAGGTTGGCTGCATGTTTGTGAATATGTCTTTGAGGTGGGGATTTTCATGGAGCATGCGGGCAGTTCGTCCGACGGTACGCCTGTCGACGCCCAGTGCATCGGCAATCTTTTTTGCTGGGATTTCTACTTTCCCGCAATAAATCTTTTCCCCCGAAACCCTCAACCCGTGCTCGAGGACGAACCGTGCAACCACGAGACGCTCGGGCTTCTCATGCAGCATGGCTTCTATCTCTTTCCACATGGTCATTATTCGAAGACATGGATATAAGTGTTTCGGAATGGAGTATTCTCTGATGCAAAGAAAAGGGATAGGAGGCAATCGAGGGTTTGTGAAAGGAGAACGTAATGGGTGGAATGACACGCTCGCATGAATGCCTGTCGGAAAGATTCGTCGTATGGGCGAATGGCAGAATAGGCATACTGGCTGCCATCGTCGTGGGCTCGCGTGCCAGGCAGGAACCTCTCTTCCCGTCATCCCAAGATTTATAAGAAAGGCGCATTTTTTTTGACATGCGAGAAAGTGAAACTCCCCCCTCACAAGGTGGGAGGGCAGTCCTCAGGACAGAGAACCTCACCAAGCGGTACGGTGATTTGATTGCGGTGGATGGCCTGAATCTTGAGGTTTTTCAGGGTGAAATCCTTGGATTTTTGGGACCCAATGGTGCGGGAAAAACCACCTCCCTCAATATGATGTGCGGACTCCTCAAACCCGACAGTGGAAAAACCTATCTTTTCGGGATACCTGTGGATGGAAAAAACGGAGAGATGGTGTCGCGAGTCGGCGTTGCCCCTCAGAACACCGTATTGTGGGGAAAGCTCACCTGCATGGAACAGCTGGAATTTTTAGGACAGATGTATGGACTGCCAGGCAAAGAGGTACGGGTGAGAGGTGAAGCCCTGCTTGAGGTCATGGGTCTTTCAGAGAGAGCGCACAAGCTGGCTTCCACACTCTCGGGGGGAATGCAACGCAGGCTCAATCTCATTCTGGCGCTGGTCCATGAACCGGACATTCTTTTTCTGGACGAACCTGAGGCAGGGCTCGACCCGCAGAGCCGGGTACTCGTGCGTGACTATATAAAATTACTGGCGCACGAACACGGGAAAACGGTCATATTTACAACTCACAACATGGATGAGGCGGATCGCATTGCGGACCGTGTTGCCATAATAGATCATGGGAAATTGCTCACCTTGGATACCTCCGACGCATTGAAACGCAGCGTGGGTGAAGGTGATGTTCTGGAAATAGACCTATTTGGACAGGAACTTGAGACTGCGATGAGGGCGGTGAGAAAGAATGTATCCTCGGTCTTTCTGACAGGGAATACGCTCGTCATGAGGGATAGGAATGTGATTGTCTCTTTGCCCTTTATCATGGACGTCTTGAAATCTTCGGGATTAAGGCTTGGGGAGGTTCGCTTGCACGAAAACACGCTTGAGGATGTTTTCATAACACTCACGGGAAGGAGGCTGAGAGAATGAGAATCATGGGTGTGTTCAGAAAAAACTGGAGGGAGCAGAGGCGGGACCTCCTGCTCATTTCCCTCGTCATCATATTCGGCCCCTTTTTTGTCTTCATGTATTGGTTTCTCTTTGCAGGCGGATCTTTCACATATGGGCTCCTCATCCTCAACGAGGACAGGAGCGTCCAGATGGGAGACGGTTCTGTGCTTGCAGCGGGGGAAGAAATGGTGGTCGCCATGGAAAATCTGACTTATGCGGCAGGCACCCCACTCCTCAAAATCCAGCCTGTGTCCGACCTCGCCCAGGCACACAACCTTTTACGCAACAGGGATGCATCCGCCCTCATGGTGATTTCCTCTGATTTTTCCTCCTCACTTAAGGCACAAAAACAAAAAGAGCAACCCGTCTCCTCTTCCATAACATTCGTGGGAGATCTCACCAATCCTTACTACACGATTACTGCGGCGCTCGCGAGTGCAGGCATGGAGCAATACATTGAGAGAACCACGGGGCAGAAACAATTCATTAAGATAATAGAGGAACCGTTGGGAACTTCCTCAATGAGAACGGAATTTGAAATCTACGTTCCAGGGATTTTTATATTCTCTCTAATGGTTCTCATGTTTCTCGTCGCAATGAATGTCGCGCGGGAGGTGGAGAATGGAACGCTCGCCAGGATGAAATTGACGCGCATGACCTCTCTTGATTTTCTGGTCGGCATGAGCCTCGTGCAGGGGCTGGTGGGCATGGGAGCCGTCCTCTTGACGTTTCTCACCGCGCTTGCGTGCGGATTCAAGAGCGAGGGCTCCCTGTGGCTTGCCATTCTCGTGTGTGCCATCGCATGCGTCTCCGTCATAGGGCTGGGATTGGTTGTGGCTTCTTTCTCGCGTACCGTCACCCACGCGTTCATCATCGCCAATTTTCCCTTTGCGTTTTTCGCCTTCTTTTCTGGCGCCGTGTTTCCTGTCCCGAAAATAGCCATCTTCACACTCTTCGGACACACCGTGAGTCTATTCGACGCAATGCCCTCAACTCATGCTGTCAATGCGCTCAATAAGATTTTCACCATGGGGATGGGACTGAATGAAGTACTCTATGAACTTATTTCCCTCATATTCCTCTCCGCGCTTTACTTTGCAGTGGGGGTGTTCTTATTCAAACGCAGGCATCTCACATGAACGAGGGTGCCTTCTCATATTCCTGTGTGGGAGGTTGCATCTTTGTACATTCCTCTGGCGAGAGAATCTCTGTCAACTCATACTCCCTTTTCCCCATTCCATATTTTTCTGCATATTCTGTGATGAGGTATGGGTTCTTCATAGGACCCCAGATGCGAGAGAAGGGGTGGAGCCTTGTGTCTTGCGAGACATGCTTGAAGTAGGGTGGAACACATTTCTCGATGAGTCCGGCTTTTACTATGAGGTCCAGCGTCGCCTGTTCTATGGCGACGATGTCGCGGCTTCCCAAGACTCCTATTTCGGGAAAAATGACAGGTTGTGCCATGCCCATGCAGTCGCAGTGGGGTGTTATCTGGAGTGCGAAGTTGAGGAAGAATCGCTTATTCTCATCAAAGGTGTCGATGATTTTCCTGGCGCTCAAAGCCATCAGTTCCTGGAAGGATGAAAAGAATTCGGGTAGTATCTTGAGGCAGCCAACCTTTTTGTCTTCCCTGAGGCATTCGAGACAGAGCTCGTTTCTGCACGCAAACATCGTTATTGTGAGGCTGTGTTTCTCTTTGTCGTAGTGCAGAGCCTTGTAGGGGCAACAATCCACAAGCTTTCGCGCATGTTCTGGAGTACATTTCTTCGAGTCCCAGTAGGGGACAGATTCTGCCACTCCGTGCAACCTCTCCCACCGCGATTCGGCATTGTAGCCACCTATGGCAATGTTCTTTATCGCTCCGCCATAGCCGCAGCTCCCATGTCCCTTGGAATGTGCGAGATCTATGAGTACGTCTGCATCATGCAATGCCCCTGCCATGTCGAGTTTCTCCACGTTCCTGAAGTTCACATCAACAGGATAGGAATATCTATCCTTGACACCGGCAATGGGAATCAGGGGAAAGCCACATGTCTCCTGGGTGTAGCCCCTGTCTGAGGCGTTGTAGACAGAGGTGGGGTTGTCTGTGATGAAAGGCCATCCTCCCACTTTTTTTACCGCCTTGACTATTTTTCTCACAAAGAAAACAGGCACGGTCTGGTATCCCTCATTAAACCCAAGGTGCATCTTTATGGCAACCTTGTCCCTCTTTCCTATTGTGGAGAAGTCCAACGATTCAACAATCCTGTCCACTTTCAGACCGAGTGCAGAGAATCCATGCTCCTGTCCCTGCTGTATGGAGCCAAAGTATACCTTTGATTTCATGTTCTTTCCAGTCTCAAAGTAATATAAGCTTTTTTGTTTTGCATCGATTCAGGAATTATCATAACATTTCTAAATACAATACAATAGGGAATTCATGAAAAATCTGATGCCCTGGACATGGTGGATTCCTCGTTATGAAATTACTAAGATAGAACGAATGATAGAAGAGCTAGGGAAAGTCGGTGAGATTGAGGCTCACTTTTTTGAATCAGATGTTCCATACACTATTTTTGGAGAACCAAGAAGAGGGAAAGAGACAGAAAAGGATAAGAGCAACCATGCTATCATTGAGATAGATGGAAGAGAAGCTGTCGAATTTTTCAAACAGAGACTGATTAGCTACAGAAGCAGATTCTATTATGAGAATCTGTCTGAAGACGATTCGAAAGAAGTGGAGGAATTGCTTACCAAATATGATTATTATACTGGAGACAAGCTTGCCGAGAAGAAATTGTGGTTCAAAGTGATTCTGGACATAGTTCCTTTATTGGGGTTACTGAATGTTGCTTGAGTATCCTTCTCCTTCTTAGGCCATGGGGGTGTACAAAATGGGAAATATTCGATATTTTGGAATGGTCATTTTTCACTATAGTATTCTACAAACAATCAAGAATATTTTCCATAACTTAATTAACACACCCTCGGCACAGGGTCTCCCATGGGGGATTCAAGGATGCGCCTGCCTCCCACTCTTGTCTTGAGCAGGACATGCGTGTGATTGTTGGTGGCTTCTCCCACTATCGCTGCCTCTTTGCCGTGCTTTGTGTTTCTCATCGCCTCAAGCACATCTTCTGCATATTCAGGCATGACGCCCATGACCACCTTACCTTCATTCGCCACATCATATACGTTCAATCCCAGCATCTCCGAGGCTGCGATGACCTCGCGCTTCAATGGGATTTTTTCCTCTTCAATCTCGACTCCGACACCGCTCTTGTGCGCCATTTCGTTGAGCGTTGTTGCGACACCACCGCGCGTGGGGTCCTTCATGGCAACGACTCCCCCCACCTCGAGTGCTGCCTTCACCACATCCCACACGGGTGAACAATCTGAGGCGAGCTCCGTCTCGAATTCCAGACCCTCGCGCAGTGACATGAGGGAGATGCCGTGGTCTGCAATGGTGCCTGAGAATAGTATCTTGTCTCCTCTTCGTAATCCGGCATCGCGAATGAATCGGGAAGGATACTCCCGTGCCTTTCTCACCTCACCGAGATTGTTGCTGAGGGCATCATTTTCGATTCCAAGCCCCGCAGTGGTTATGAAAATACCAATCCCGTCTTCCACAACCTTTGTGTCCCCGCACACAAGCGCACAGTCTGCCTCGGTCAAAGCCTGCTCCATGGAGGCGATTATCTTTTCCAAATCCCCATCGGGAAATCCCTCCTGAACGATGAATGAGTTGGCGAGAGCAAAAGGCTTTGCCCCCATGACAGACAAATCATTCACAGTGCCGCATACTGAGAGACGTCCAATGTCCCCTCCCCTGAAAAAAATGGGCTGCACCGTGTGACCGTCTATGGTAAAGACATACCCGTCAATATCAGCGCCGTCATCGAGCTCATCCAGTCCGATGTCTCCCACTTTTCTTTTCGAAAATCCCTTCAGTATGAAGGAGGCAAGGAATCTCTGCATCCCTATGCCTCCCGCGCCCACATTCGCCTTAACCATCGTTCTCACCCAGGTACCGTGCCGCGCATGCCTGCCCATAAGAGATGCCGCCATCCCCGCAGGGCACATCGGGCAAGAGGAACTCCAGCCCAGCCCTCCCGACCTCACTTTTTATTGTTTGAGCCATTATGGTATTATATGCACATCCGCCTGAAAATCCTATCTTTTTCACATCAAGTTCGCGTGCATTCTCTATGGCAACTGTGCTGAAGGCTCTCCCCAGAGTCTCAAGGATAGAGGTTGCAAGGATGTTCCTGGACACGCCACTCATGTATTTATCCAAGATTGTTTCAAGCATGGGTTTCGTCATGATGATCTTCACCTTCCCCATTTTTGTCTTTGCGCTTTCTCCAAATTCAACGAAAGGAATGCATTCATGCACTCCCTCCTCTTCACAAATTTCTGCGGGCAGGTGAATTGGTTTCCCGCATGCGGTAGCCTCGAGCTTCATGGCAGGCTCGCCTTCATATGTCCTCTCATGGGAAATCTCGAGGATGACGGAGGCAGCATCGAGTATCCTTCCGCACGAGGAGGTCATGGTCATGTTGAGTCCTTTTTCCAGCTGTCTTTGCAGCACCGCATGCTCTTCATCCCCATGCCTCAGGTACTTGACATACTCATGGGGCAAATCGAGAATCGAAAACGCGAACCGTGCCGGAAAAATCGAGGAGACATCACCCACGAGTGGATGTTCTTCAAGGTGCCCAAGCCTCAAGAATTCCTCACCCGCATACAGAACCTCTCCACCCCATATGTGGCTGTCCGTACCATATCCCGCGCCATCTGCGGCAATGACTATTATTTTTTCTTCCCGGAACGAGAACACGTGGGCGAAGTGGTGCTGCACTTGCCATACGCGAGATAGCCGAGAGGCGAGTCGTGTAGTATTGTATTGGGGGTGGAGGTCACACATGACATGGTCGAATTTATTCATGGAAAGCAGGCGCTGAAAATGGGTTATCGCATCTTTTTGGAATTCGAGGACTTCGAAATTCTGAGTATTGCCTATGTGCTGTGAGAGGAACGCCTTTCCTCCCTTTGTCATGCAGAATGTATTGAGAAGCTCTGCCCCGAATGCGAGAACCGTTTTTGTGTGGGGACACGGAATGTGATCCGGCACATAACCCCGAGATCTCCTCACAAAAAGGGGTGATCCCGCGACAAATTTTATGACGGAATCGTCTATCCTGTTCTGGATTGCGAGGTTATGCGTCAGGAAATAATCTGCAAACGGAAGTTCATTTTTGGCTTTCTCAAGCTCTGTAGCCATGGGGTTGCCTGGAAAGTTGCCGGAGGTCATGACGAACACATCGCATGTTGAGAAGCGGAAGAGGAGGTAATGCAGAGGCAAATAGGGAAGCATTACTCCTACTGTGTTAAGCCTCGGAGCAACAAAAGGCGAGAGCTTTCCCCGGTCGCGAAGAACTACTATAGGGCGCCTGTAAGAGGAAAGGATTGCTTCTTCCTTCCCGTCCATTTCTGTGATTTCATGTACAACTGCAATATTCCGTGCCATGACCGCGAAGGGTTGCTGGTCGCGCCCCAAAAGATTTCTCAATCGCCCCACAGACGCATCATCAGACGCATTGCATGCGATGTGAAATCCCCCCAACCCCTTTATGGCGATGATTTTTCCGGAGTCGAGGAGCCCTGCAGCCTTCCTTATTGCATCAGTTCCATCTGCGATTTTCCCTTTCTTCTCCAGGGTATATTGGGGTCCACACAGGGGGCAGCACACGGGCTGGGCATGGTATCTCCTATTGTCTGGATTCCCGTATTGGCTCGCGCAATACTCACACATGGGAAACTCACGCATCGTCGTGTTGGGTCTATCGTAGGGCAGCGATTCAACTATTGAGAATCGGGGACCACAGTGAGTGCAGTTAATGAATGGATACAAATTTCTTCTGTCACCACTCTCGAATAATTCTCGCATGCAATCCTCGCACACGGCAATGTCGGGTGGTGAGGAAGATACGCTTTTAGATTTATCATGTGAGCTTGCGATTATGGAAAAATCGGAAAATCCGCTCTCCGGGAGAAATGACGTCTCAACACTGTCGAGGCGGGATATGGCAGGATTTTTTGTCTCGAGGTCATGCAGGAATGTATCTATGTCCTCCTCATCTCCCTCAACCTCTATGAGCACCCCTGCATCCCCCAGGTTCTTCACATACCCTGCGAGTCCATGCCTTTTCGCAATTCTGTACACGAAGGGACGGAAACCCACGCCCTGCACCATGCCTGAAACGCGGACGGCTGCCCTCATGTATGAAATGAAATGAATAGCTTTAAAAGACTTCTCATTTCAGTCCTACCATGTGCCTCGCCATTCCCGGTCTCATCATAGAAATCAATGAGAAGGTCGCCACAGTTGACTTCGGTGGGGTGAGGCAGAAGGTGAGGACGGATTTGCTCAAAGAAATTTCTGTGGGAGAGTATGTGCTCGTGCATGTCGGGTTTGCGATTGAGAAGCTGGAAAAAAAGGATGCAGAAGAGACACTGCAAATCTTGAAAGAGATAGGGTATGACATCGGTGGATGACATCCAGGCATCGTTGGAGGGAGTCGAGGCGAAACTCATGCATGTCTGCGGGACACATGAGCAGGAAATCACCCGTCACGGCATCCGGTCTTTGCTTCCTCGAAACATTGAAGTCGTCTCTGGGCCGGGATGTCCCGTGTGCATCACCCCCAAAGCAGACATCGACAAGATGATTTTCCTCGCAGAACATGGAATCACCATTACGACCTACGGCGACATGCTGCGCGTCCCCTCCTCCAAAAAATCGCTCCAGGATGCAAAAGCCGAGGGTGCAGATGTGAGGATTGTGTACAGCATCACCAACGCATTGGAAATAGCGCGAAGGGGGAAAGATAAAGAGGTGGTGCATTTCGGCATTGGGTTTGAGACGACGGCTCCCACGACCTGTGCCGTGCTTGAGGGCATGCCTGAAACATTTTCCGTCTACAGCGTTCACAGATTGATACCCCCCACACTCGACTTCTTGCTCAGCCTCGGTGAATCAAACATTAATGGGTTCATAGATCCCGGGCATGTTTCTGTGATAATAGGGTCTGACGCATACAGACCCATATCGGAGAAATACAGGATTCCGCAGGTGATTACAGGATTCACCGCCGAAGATATTTTGGGGGGCATCGTCATGCTTATCAATCAGATAAGAGAAGGCAGGCACGAGGTGGAAAATCAGTATTCCCGAGTCGTTCATCCCGAGGGAAACCTCATAGCAAAAAAAATGATGGAGGATGCGTTTGAAGTAGTGGATGCGGAATGGAGGGCGCTTGGATACATTCCTCGTTCGGGCTATGAGTTCAAGGAGAAATATGCCCATGCCGATGCCAAGAAAAAATATGAAGACCTGTTTGAAAAATTCGTCTATGAAGAAAAGGGGGAACACGGATGTAGATGCGGGGAGGTTTTGCGGGGACTCATAAAGTCTGAGGAATGTCCTCTCTTTGCCAATGTCTGTTCTCCCGAGAGTCCTGTGGGACCCTGCATGGTGGGGAACGAGGGGACATGCGTAATCACATACAAGTATGGTCGCTTGCACTGATTTCTTTCTCTATCATTTCACAGGCGCGGGGCACGGCTTTCTCCACGTCCTCTGTCAACTTCTCGGAGAATGTGGTCACATCAGAAACACCGATACCGAAGATGACAATGCAGGGGGGAATCTGATACCCCATTCTCCTGCCCATCTCCAATGCGGAGAAAAAGTCCATCCCATGGCTTGAACAAGTATTATATGTGGAAGAAAAATCCCTGTCCCACCTGCGAACCTCTCCCACCTCTATCCCGACAGCCGCATCCGCGATGATTAATCTGTCAAATCCTGATATTGTAGCAAGGAGACTAATGCCGGCAAGACTCGATGTGAGAAAGCATATATCAGGATTTCTCACTTTCTCCTTGACCTTTTCCACGACTACAAATCCCACACCATCGTCTGTGAGTATGGGATTGCCAAGTCCCAGAACGAGGGTCTTTGCCATTACCTCTCTGCCTCTTCCTCAAGCATTATAGGTATGTCATTTCGTATGGGGTACTTCAGCCCGCATTTAAGGCACACGATTTTCTCGCCACGAAGCTCGACATCACCCTTGCATACGGGACAGGCGAGTATGTCGAGAAGTTCTTTGGGTATCATGTTGATTGTTGCCACAAGAATATATAAGGATTGTGGAATAGGAGGGAAAAGGATTTAAATAGAGATTGTCAATTATTATCGCAGAGGTGATGGCATATCCATGAGGGAATTGATGAAGAAGACAAGAACGCTGTGCAAGAAATATCTTTTCCTGATTTCTGCAATACTGGGTCTGCTTTTAGTCGTTTTTGCATCCATACGATTCCCTGAATTGGGGGAGTTCGAGCCATTTTCGGACAGCGTCTCTAGAGAAGAGTGTGAGGTTTATGAGGCGGTGATTGAAGATAAAAATGCATTTTGGATGGCTGAAATGATTGTCATAGAAGATTATACATATGCTGATAGTGACTTTCTGGAATGGGATGAAATACTAAGGTACGCAAAAGAGGAATTCCCTAGGCTCACTCGAAGGATGATTGTTCAGTTTAAAATAAATAATCAAAAGCCTCATGTTCTAGATTGCTCTTTCGATTCGTCAGTTCCATATGTTTTTATCAGTGATAAAGAGAAAAAAGAGATTTTTGAGAAAGGCAGATGGGAAGAATTCTATACACGATACCCTAATTCTCCAGGATTCATATGCTTTTCGAGAGTGGCATTCAATTGGCGGAGAGATAGGGCCATTGTCTATATAGGAAATCCTGTAAGTTATCTTTCAGGTTCAGGATCGCTTTTATTCCTAAAGAATGAATTTGGGATCTGGACTATTGAGGACGAGATGTCTTTGTGGATTTCATAGAGAAAGAGAAAAAGAAAATGGAATAGGAATATTGTTCTTCTTATCCCTTCAACTTCTTCACAACCTCTCCCAGATTCGCAAGCATCTCCTCAATTGTCTCAAAAGGCATGTAACCCATGTTTCCTATCCTGAAAGTTTTTTCCTTCACCGCGCCATACCCCTGGGCGAGTTCAAAGCCCCGTTCGCGCATCGTCTCATAGACCTGCCCTCCCTTGATACCTTCCGGTGTGAGGACTGCAGAAATTGTCGGACTCTCGCATCCCTTCTCTGCGAGCAACCCAAGCCCCATGCCCGCAACGCCTTTTCGTATCATCTCCGAACGCCTCCTGTAGACATCGAGCCATTTGTTCTTGCCTCCCATCTTCTCAACGACTCTCAGAATGACATTCAATCCGAATATCTGCGGCATTGGGGGTGTGGTGGGTGTACCCTGATTCTTTTCCTGAATCTTCACAAATTCTGTGACATCAAAGTAGTTGCCCTTCTCCTCCATTTTTTCAGAAATTGTGAGGAAGCGTTCGCTGAATGCCGCAATGGCGAGCCCAGGAGGGACGCCGAAGGCTTTCTGGGAACTGCCAAACACGACATCGATGCCCCATCCCATTTTCACATCAACTCCGCCCACGGCGCTGACCGCATCGACGAAGAGAAGTTTGCCATGATTCTTCACTATCCTTGCGAGTTCCAGAAGAGGATTGAGTACGCCTGTCGAGGTCTCGTTATAGGTTATCGTCACGGCTTCAACGTCAGGATTCTTTCTCAGCGCATCGTCCAAATCATTCGGCTTGACAGCCTTTCCCGCCTCATACTCCAGCGGTATCGCCTTCCTTCCATTTGAATTGACTTCCTCTTTGAACCTGTTCCCGAATTCCCCTATCACCGTCGACAACACTTTTCCGCCTTTTGAGACGCCGCAGCGCACGCTCGCCTCCATGATTCCCGTACCCGATGAAGGAAAGAGCAGGACCTCGCCATTTTCCACCTCAAGGAAACTCCTGAGTCGTGTGACAGTATCCGTATGAATCGTCTTGTACTCTTTTGCCCTGTGGCTGAACATCTGCACATTCATTATCTCGAGGACCTCGGGGAAGCACGCCACCGGTCCCGCGGTGAAGAGCTTGTATTTGGGCTTCACTATATCATAGACTTCCGTATACGCCTCTCTATAATCCATGTCAACACCATTAAAAGCTCTCATGCGAGGGTTTAAAAATCTATTGCTATTTCTGAGGAATAGGAATGGGTATGGGGGACGCAAGGCTTTCCCCTGTGTGGCAAATGGATGCTCAGCCCTTCATTTTAGAGAAGTGGATTTCTATAGAGGAGGTGAGAGAAGCGCTCGACGCCAACAGCAGAAGGTTTAAATGATTCATGATAGAAGAGGGCGTCATGATATGGATTATTGTTGTGGGTATTCCTATTGTCTTTCTGATCTTTCTTGTTTCACGCTTCCACTATGGTAAGCGTGAGACAGAGAATATATGGAAAGCAGTCAAGATTAATAAAATTAAAAATGTGGGAATGGTAAAATCCCTGGAGATTCTCCCCCTCATTGACTGGTATGCGGACAGAGAGGGATTGAGAGGGGGAGCGGGTGTTTCCTACCTTATAAAGACTGACACACAGGCTGTCCTTTTTGATGCGGGTCATGATGAGTCTGTTCTTTCACATAACATGAGTCGTCTTGGCCTCACAGTAAAGGATTTTGACGCAATCGTCGTTTCTCACAATCACTTCGACCACACGGGCGGGCTCAACTGGATTTCTCAGGAGGCGGGCAAGGCAGGGCTTGGGGAGAAAAGGATGTTTTTTCCTGTTTTTACAAATATGAAAGGATTCAACACAGAGGTATCAGAAAATCCCACGGTGATTGCGGAAGGCATTGCCACCATTGGAGCTGTGGCCAATTTTGACATCTTCATGGGCAGAATAGTGGAGCAGGCGCTCGCAATCAGCGTTGAGGGGAAAGGGATAGTGCTTATCGTGGGTTGCGGTCATCAGGGGCTGCAAAGAATACTTGAGCGTGCAGAATCCCTCTTCGACCAACCGCTTTACGGAATCATAGGAGGTCTCCATTATCCTGTCACGGATTCGAGGGCAAAATGGATGGGGGTAAGAATCCAGAAATATATGGCAACATGCAGACCGCCATGGAATTCCCTCACAATGGAAACCGTAACGGCAATGATTCAGACTCTGAAAGAAAAGAATCCAAAAATCGTCGCACTCTCGGCGCACGACAGCTGCGATGCCGTCATTGATGAGTTCAGAGGAGCGTTTGGAGAGGCGTATGTCGATGTGAAAGTGGGAAAAAAGATTGTCATATAAGAATCGAATACACGACAAGAATCGTGAGCCCAGACATAAGTGGCACGAAGAGATTGTCATCGAGTATGATTCTCCATAAAAATCCCCTTCTTTTTTTTCTCCATCTTATCCACGGAAGGCTTTCCACAAGCATGCCCATAAAGCTTCCTTTGGCTGCAAGCAAGAATACAATGCCAAGCGGAAGCACAGGTTTTCCCACGAACCACATGATGAAGGATGAGGCGATGAAGGCGAATAGTAGAAACGAAACAGAACCTTCTATAGTCTTTTCGTGGTCGAGCGGATTTCTGTGTTTTCCCCACTTACTGCCTATGATGTTTGAGAAGCCATCCCCGAATGCCATTATCATCATTGCGGCTCCCCCGAACCCGAGGGGAAGAATGGCAAGGCACACTGTGGTGGTGACAATGTATATCAAAGGTCCTATGAGGTATCCAAATTCTCTGTCTTCCTCGCGTGCCATGACGTTGAACCCCACCCCGAGCAACCCTTTCGGGCGAAGAAGGAAAAAGCCTGCGAAGAGGGCGAGCACGCACACGGAGAGCGCCTGGAGTTTTGTCAAGAATCTCAAAAGAACGGTGAGAAGTCCCATGGAGATGTGCACCGCCTGCCTGCCGTATTCGACCATGGTGGATTTCTCCAGAGGGAGATTATAAAGGTTGTGGGATAGTAGTCTAGCCATCGAAATAGAACCCTACGAATATCAAACCTGCGACGACAATCATAACGAAGGGCATAATCCTGAAAATGAGGACAGGCATCTTTTTCCAGTCAAAAAACAAAAATAACGCCACACCTATAAGATATATCGCAATCGTCAAATAGAGAACAGTGGCAAGTGAGGGACTGGATTCTCTCATCCATGTGACAGACAAGAGAAATCCTACAATGAAAAGCTGCATCATGCCTAAAAGAGACCACATGGTACTCATAATCTGGGTTGCGTCTTCCGGTACTCCCTTGAATCGTCGTATCACGGGCAGTCCGAGAAGCCCGTAGGCGAGAATCCATAGGAAAAGAACTGTGGCAGCCGCATACATGAGTATTTCATTGACCATTGTTTCTCATCTTGTTCTTCTCTTTAGGGAATTTATAAGCATTGCCTTTTTGTTTCAAAGGACTATTTATTTCAGGAAGGTTTCTGATTGCGTAAGTTGGGATTGTGATATATGATAGTTTGATGAAGGAAGGATTATGAAAAACTACGGTGCTACATCAGAAAATGCCATCTGTGAACAGAAAAGACTCTTCAATGACAAGTTTTATATGTGGGAAACGTTCCGAATATGCACAAATAGGAATGGATTTTTTACAGCGGGGTGATAATATGAAAAAGGATGAAATTGCAGGCAGAAAAAGAGACGTTGTGAAGGAGAGGAAGAGAATAGACCAACAGCATCAGACAAAGATTTTGAGAAAGAAGAAAAGACGTTGAGAAGATAAAGAGATTGGAGGGGGGGTGGGGAGAGAATGAGAATAGCGATTATCCCTCAAAATCCTTTACCATTTTTTCGAGCCGAGGCTTTGTTTCTGGGATTTCCTTTTTAATGGTATCCCACACCACTTCCAGCACAACGCCGAAATATTCATGAGCCAACTTATCCCTCATTCCAGCCATGTCTTTCCAGGGTATTTGGGGATAGCACTCCTTTATCTCATCCGGGACATTCTTCGTTGCCTCCCCAATGATTTCCAGAGCCCTTAGGGAAGCATATATCTTCATTTTATTATTCTTGAAATCCTCAAACTCAATGCCTTCTGCAAATGCAATTACGTCATTCATGACGCCTATGATATCCTCAACGTAGTCCAGAAACTCCCTCATACCATGATTACCTCTCTCAGGATGTGTTTGCCTATCCTTGGTTTCAGTCCACCCCTCATGACCAAATCGACTTTCGTGCCCAAGATTTCACTCAAATAATTTTCAAGCTCAACAAACTTGAAGAGTCCTATAGATCCCTCAAACTCAACCAGGACATCCAAATCGCTTCCTTCTTCCTGCTCTCCCCTCACATAAGACCCAAAAATCCCAATCTCCGCTACCTTGTACCTTTCTTTGAGTTCCTGCCTGTGGGAAGCGAATATGGATTTTATTTGGGAGAGGTTCATGTCCCTCCTCTTTGATATCCAGAATATATAAACTTTTGCCAAGAGAAAATATTGAATTGAGAAGATAAGGGGGTTAGAGGGGAGGTTGAGGAGAAATAGTAGCTCAAAAATGAAATAATATTCATTATGTAAACATTTTTTCATGTAGGTTATCTAAGTATCTATCAGTCATTCCGGAAATATAATTAGCGATAATCCTTGGCCAAGTCAATCTAAATATCCATTTATTATCGTATATATTTCTATGCACACGGTGATGGATTTTTCTTAAGTCTTTAATTTTATCTTTATATTGTCCATTTTCAATTTTTTTCAAAATTCCATCCTCTTCAAAAAAATAGTTAAATAATTGAGTGATTATATGATTTGCTCTATTATCAGATGTTACTATTTCTAAAGATACATATACTTTTTCTTCTATCAATTCCTTATAATCATTAATTATTCTTAATCCCTTTTCATCTAAATCTGGATAATCTCCATCAGTTAATATACATTTTTCAATCAAGAATTTCTCTAATTCCTCTCCAAATTTGCTTGGATACTTCAGATCAATGTCAAATATATACCTTAAATCATTTTTTGTGATATAGTGGGATTGAAACGCATCTGCGAGATCATGGACACACTGTGCAATTTCATCAGATATTCTTACACATTCACCTTCAGCTGTAAGTTTTTCTCCGGGTTTTCCCACAATTTCTTCTAATTTTTTCCATCTATCCACTCCTAATTCGATTTTATCACGATACGATTCACTATGATTCAAAATTCCATTTATCACTTCAATTGTTGGTGCTATTCCATGTATCTCTTCTTCCCTTTCAGCAACAGGAAATGCGAATCTACTATCATATTCTCCATATATTAATACTCTAGCTCCTTGAGGAGCATGATGGAAAAACATTCCAGGCTCTCCTCCTAATTTAATATTCCTATCAATGGCAATTTCACCTGCATGCCCATATGGGGAGTGACCTATATCATGAGCCAAACCAATTGCCAAAGTAAGATATTTATTTATTCTACACCTTTCTGCTATTCTGGTGGATATTTGAGCGACTGAAAGGGTATGTCTCATTCTATCAGAGAAATGATCTCCTTCAGGACTCAGGAAAACCTGAGTCTTGAACTGCAATCTTCTAAAAGCTAATGAATTTACGATTCTTATTATATCATCCTTCCAGCATTGAGATGATTCACATGTTTTATCTTCGATTATTCTTATTTCATCTTCGACATTTTTATTATGAAATTCTCCATTTAAATATTCTTTCCATGTATGTTTGGGTGGTCTTTCAGTTTGTTTAATTCTACCTTTCGATTTTTCTGTTTTTTCCAAATACACCACCGATGCTTTTCAATTTTGCTTCTTTCCTCCCTTCCTACCTCCCGCACGCCGAACACGTCTTCTTCTTGCCCTTGTAGGCACCGCAGTAGACGCAGTACTCCTCAGACTCCTCCTCGACCTCTTTTGTGATTCTCACCTTCTTTTCCCCGAGGATTCCTGAAACGATATCGATGACTTCATCCGTGCCTATGATGTAGAGGGTATGGTTGTCGAGACCCTCGGAGAAACGGTAGGTTGAAATCTTGGTTCCATCCGATAGGATGAGGTTGAGGCGCACCTCCCGCACCTCTTTGAGCGTGGTCATGTCGCGTATGAAGGAGAGGCAGGCGGGGACGTCAGTAACCTTTTTTGTGATGAGGCTGCGTGCCTTTATGCGGGTTCCCTCCTTTTTTATGGAGAGCTCCCCGCTGTTCTTCTCAAGCATAGACATGAGGCTTTGCGCCAGGTCATATTTGTCTATCCCCTCCATGCTCACCGACACGTCTCCCTCGCGCAGGGTTTGTGCCTTCAGCTTCTCAAGCACCGCAAGTATGCTTGGCAGAGGCACAATCCTCTCATATATGAACGGCCCTTTCATACAGGTTCCCCCTTACCTTTGCTGCAGTCTCATAGAGGGGAATGTCTTTTCCCATGCTCCCGAACTTAGTCCATCGAATGAGTTCCTCTATGAGCTTCCGAATACCATGTTCCTTGAAAATCGCCAACTGAAAGTCAGCCTGGGTGAGTTTGAATCTGAGCGATTCACGCACGGGCGACATAATTTTATCTTTTTTCCAGTCTATGCCCAGTTCAGAGAATTCCTCTTCCAGGTACACCATGAGAAGCTCCACTGCTTTCCAAGCCGGTATCTCCTTGACATTCGGTTCCCCCATCCTGTGGTAGAGGAATTCCACAGAGTATTTAATATTGCTGTCCGCGACAAATCTCGCACGCAACCCATTTTTGAGTGCCTCGCGTCTGTTGGTGATAATGGTCTGGGGGGAGATGCGCGGAGGAATCCTTTTCTCACGCGAGTATTTGAGCGCCTTGAGCCCAATGGCTTCCATTATGGCGGCAAGCGCTATCGTGCGCGGCACGGTGAGCTGGACGTCGAAGAGGCGGGTCTCCACCGTCGGCTTGTCTCCCTTAGTGAATGGTGACACATCAAGGTACCTTCTGTTGCGCAGGTGCGCGAGACTCGTGCCTGCGAGGTATCGGTCATAATCTATGCGTGGCGAGTAGCCTATATGGGGATTACGCGTTGCACGGAAGCTCTCGAATTCCGTGATCTTCTCCGGCATGTAGACGGGTGAATTGACCGTGAGTGCCATAAGCTCTGCGGTGAACTCTCGAATGAAGTTGTGCATGGTCACCTTATCGCGAGTGCTCGGGGCACCGAGGTGATGGTGCTCACCGAAATTTTCACCGGGACGCGATGGCGTCATGGGGTTGGTGCCTGTGGAAATGAGGTAGACAGAGTTGGAATCCGCAGCCTCGTGTCCCAGGAGGCGTAGGAAAATGAGTTCATTTTTCAGTTCATCCAGGTCTGTGGCTATCCCCGTCACAATCTCGAGCTGGGTGTCGTAGGCATCCTTTATGAACTTCCTGTCCTTTCCGCCTCCGAGGGAGGTCGGTACATTCCCCATGAGCTCCCGAACCTTCTCCTCCAGTATCCCCGTCTCGTTCACAATCTGTATCTCCTGCTCCACGCCGTGCGTAATTTTTCCCATACTACCACAAGAATTATAAACAATGAGCGATGTCATATATAAAAGTGTTGGTGTCATTGTGTACGAATACGCCAGGCTCGTAGAGCTATTGGATGAAGTGAGCGGAAAAAACATGGTTAAATTACTGGACGCCACCCTCAAGGAAGTCGCATCCATGTCTCATCACGAATTCATGACAGGGAAGCCAGAGGCGGGGGAAATCGCGATTTTCAGCCAGCCCATAGCACAGGATATAATAGACAAGGCTGTGCAAACCTCCCTGAAATGCCTCATAAGCGAAAAAATGGCGGATGTCTCATTCATCCCCGCAACCCTTGAGGTGTGCACGCGCAAGTATCTCGAGAGATTTCTCCCCAAATCACCCCTTCTCGTTTTGGGTTACAGAAATCCCTTGACATCAAAAACGCTTGCTGTTCTCGACCGGCTCTCACAGAAATACAATTTCACAATACAGTTTGAGGATTTGAACGACAGACCTGAATTCTTCGAAAAGTACACCTTCGAGGCGCTCCCCGCCCTTATTTTCAAGGGAAAGGTCGTATGCCAGGGTGCCTTCAAAGAGGAAGACATCGCAGGAATTTTCGAGAGGGGCACCTCTAACGCAGGCGCCGCAGGGAGGCGCATCGCAGAGCTCGACCACACAATAAAGGAACTGGTGATGTCTGGCAGGGACGTGTATGAGCTCAACGCAATCCTCGGTCAGGCAAAGGAGCTCTTCAACAATGAAGACTTTGCGGGTGCCATGACCCGGTGCGATGATGCAAGAAAGCTTCTCGATACGATTTCCAAGAAGAAAGAAGGCATCACAGAGAGCCTGGTGACAGAAAAATACTGCAACAGGTGCGGAGCCTACCTTGAACCCGAGGACACCATCTGCCCTCGATGTGGCTCCTCGGCGGGCGCAGTGGCTGAGAGTGAGGAGGTAGAGAGGCTCATTGAGAAATGTGAAGAATTAAAAGAGAAACTCGCCGTTCTCACGCGCAGGCTCGAGAATGGAGAGATAGCCGAGGAGACATTTGAAATCCTCAAGGAGCGTGTCAAAAAGGAAATGGGCGAGGTCAACTCCCAGCTTGAGAAACTCGGATCTGACAGGTGTATGTGATGCGCAGGTGGGTTGGTGTTTTCATTGTTGGTGTCATTGTGGGAGGGCTTTCCAGCATGGCGCTTTATCATTCATACTCGGAGAGGGAAATGTCGGAGACCATTGCCCCGCAACAGAGTGTGGATGAGCTCCAGGAGACCGTGAAAACCGTTCTGGAGAAAAATGAGAAACTCTCCCAGGAGAATCTCGATTTGAAAACCAGACTCTCGGCTCTCACCCTCATCACACCTGCTCCTGCAGAAAATATCATTGTCGAGACGATTCCTAACAGACTCTACTTCAACAAGGTTCACTCAGTTTTCACTGGGGCGCGGAGAACCATATTTGTGATCATGTATTCCATGGCTCAATATCCCGAATATCCTTTAGGACACGAGGCACGCCTCCTCTCCGCTCTCATCGATGCGAGGAAACGCGGTGTGGAGGTGAGGGTACTTTTGGAGTCAGGTGGAAATGACAGCCTGGCTCAACAGAACAGGCAGACAGGAGACTATCTTTCAAAATTTGGCATCACAGTTAAGTTAGATGCAAGAGAAATCACCACCCATGACAAACTCATCATTGTGGATTCAAAAATCGTCGTGGTGGGTTCCACCAACTGGACGTATCATGCGATTGACGAGAATAACGAGGCATCTGTGGTCATATATTCGGAGAGCGTGGGACTCAAGTTCCAGAAATACTTTCTGGAATTGTGGAGAAAATATATGGTCTAAAAAAAGGGGGAAGGGAAAGCACGACTGTCATTTCTCAATAAGTGATTCTATAAGCTCCTCACCTTCCCGCGAAAAGGTATAGGCGATATCATCTTCCACTATAGCGTCATCCCCAATGTGGAGCACGACCTTTTTCTTTTGCGGGGAGCATAACTCCTCTTTATAGTAGGCGATTTTCTTCTCCTTGAGGAGTTCTTCTATAGTGGCTTTCGTTCTGAGACTGTAGTTTCTCGTAGAAACCACCATTTCGACAAATAGTGCATGCTTTAAAAGCTTTGTGACAATATTTACGGCAAATGTCGAAAAAAAGTAAGGTATTATATTGAAATTATATATTGAATAGGCGATTAGTATCTCCTTTGATTCAATGGTGCAATATGAATTGAAGTTAAAAGAAACAGACACTTTCTTTATTTCATTGAGAAACTCTTCCAAAAGGATTATATCTGTGAAAAGAAAGTCGCTTCATGTTGTGCGTCGTCGGAATGCCAGGAAGCGGAAAGAATGAGTTTGTCGAGGTGGGGAAAAAATTTGGCTATTCAATCATAGTGATGGGGGATGTGGTACGTGATGAAACGTTGAGGCGTGGGCTGCCACTCGAGATGCATGGCGCTGTTGCGGAGCGTCTCAGGGAAGAATATGGGAATGCTGCCGTCGCGAAACTCGTCTCTCCACACATAATAGATGATAGAACCACAATCGTTGATGGGGTGCGTGGGTGGTCAGAGGTTGAGGAGTTCAGGTTGCACTTCGACGTCACCATAGTGGGCATCGTCTGTTCAACTCTCACACGGTACGAAAGGCTTAAAGTTCGCGGGCGGGAGGGCGACCCTAAAACGTTTGAAGAATTTGAAGAGAGGGATTTCCGCGAACTCGGGTTCGGGCTCGGAGACGTGCTCGCCCTCGCCGATTACTATATTGAGAATGAGAGAACGCTTGAGGAATTCAGAAAGGCGTGTGAGGATTTTTTTGAGAAAAACGGGAGAAAAAAGGCAGGCGAATGAATCCATATGGAAAACCTTTTTAACTGGCATATGGCAGAAACACCATGGCTCTGGAATCGCTGGGCAAGGCATTACATACCGCATTGAGAAAACTCACGGGAGGCATAGTTGACGAGAAACTCATCGATGAGATTAATAGAGACATACAGCGCGCCCTGCTCTCAGCAGACGTGAATGTGAAAATGGTATTCGAGCTCACAAAAAATATAAAGTCACGCGCGCTCGATGAGAAGCTTCCCGCAGGCATCAACAGAAAAGAACATGTACTCCATATAGTCTATGAAGAACTCACCAAAATCCTGGGGCAGGAGGCGCGCAAGATTGAAATACCCCGAAAACCCACCATTCTCCTCTTGATAGGAATTCAGGGCTCGGGAAAGACGACGACCTGTGGAAAGCTTGCGCGGTTCTTTCAGAAGAGGGGATACAAGACAGGCATCGTCTGCACGGATACCTGGAGACCGGGAGCCCTACGCCAGCTTGAGCAGTATGTCTCCGAGACCCACATAGAAGTCTTCGGCGATGAGAGCATAAAGGATGCGACGAGGCTCGCACGACAGGGTCTCACACACTTTCAAGACAAAACCCTCGATATCCTCCTCATCGATACCGCAGGTCGCCATAAGGAGGAACACGGATTGCTCGAGGAGATGAAGCAGATTGCCAAAGTGGTAAATCCCGACGAGGTCATACTCGTCATCGATGGCACGCTCGGGCAACAGGCATTCGCGCAGGCGGAAGCCTTCAAGAAGGCAACTCCCATCGGTTCCATCATCGTCACAAAGCTTGATGGGTCCGCAAAGGGAGGGGGGGCGTTATCTGCCGTGGCAGCGACGGGGGCTCCTATAAAATTCAACACCACGGGGGAGAGCATCAATTATTTAGAGGAGTTTGACCCCAAGCGGTTCGTGGGAAGGCTCTTGGGGCTCGGCGACATTGAATCCCTTCTCCATAAGGTCCGCGAGGCATCACAAGCCACGGA
>Ga0315295_10000771_pt1 | contig 27275 bp, 22 predicted proteins | sample YL17G14_0_MG_FD_204453 | JGI IMG/M metagenome (GOLD analysis project Ga0315295, IMG submission 204453) | Sediment microbial communities from Yellowstone Lake, YNP, Wyoming, USA - YL17G14_0 | ecosystem: Environmental > Aquatic > Freshwater > Lake > Sediment | place: USA: Wyoming | collected... | reverse complement strand
TTGCCCACGAGAATGTCTCCTGTTTTGGGTAACATTCTCGATGAGGCAACGAATGCCGCCACGGCAACATTTACTCATGAGGAAACGATACGTTTTGGGTAACATTCTTAGTGAGGCAATTCGCGTTGTTGACCCTTGAAATGATTCGGGTATAATCGCAAGGAACGGGCCCGGTCGCCAAGGCGCCTGCCGTTAAGGTTTGTCCAGGCGGACGAAGGCGGCCACATCTGGCACTCAGAGGCGGCCAACCGTTCGGCTCTCTTCTTTCCACAACTGCCTGACGAATTGACGCCCGCAACCCACAGGTCTCAGGAGACTGGCATTGGCGCCCAAAGTGCTCGAAGTCAAGGACCTGGTGACACAATTCAAGACCCGGGATGGGACCGTCCACGCTGTCAATGGCGTCTCGTTTGAGCTCCAGGAAGGCGAGACGCTGGGGATCGTGGGCGAAAGCGCCTGCGGCAAGACCGTGACGGTCCTTTCGATTCTGGGCCTGATCCCGAACCCGCCCGGCAAGGTCGTCGCCGGATCGGCGCACTACCTGGGCAAAGACCTGCTCACCATGTCGGATGAAGAGATCCGCTTCATCCGCGGGGCGCAGATCAGCATGGTGTTCCAGGACCCGATGACGTCCTTCAATCCGGTGCTGACCATCGGGCGCCAGGTGGCGGAGCCGGTCGAGATCCACCAGGGCGTCAGCCGCAAGGAGGCGCTCGAACGCGCCGGCGAGCTGCTAACGCTGGTGGGCATCCCCAACGCCAAGGAACGGCTGGCCGACTACCCGCATCAGTTCTCCGGAGGCATGCGCCAGCGGGCGATGATCGCCATGGCGCTGGCGTGTTCGCCGACCGTGCTCATCGCCGACGAGCCGACGACGGCGCTGGACGTCACCATCCAGGCGCAGATCATCGACATCGTCAAGCGGCTGCGCGACCAGCTGGGCATGGCCATCATCTGGATCACGCACGACCTGGGGATCATCGCCGGGCTGGCCCAGCGTGTGAACGTCATGTACGGCGGTTTCATCGTCGAGGAGGCGCCGGTCAAGGAGCTGTACGGCAACCCTCAGCACCCGTACACGCTAGGGCTTATCGGCAGCCTGCCGCGCCTGGACGCCTCAACGCACCATCGCCTGGTGTCGATCGACGGCATCCCGCCGATCTTGATGCAGAAGCCGACCTCGTGTCCGTTTGCCCCGCGCTGCCACTTCGTCATGGATCGCTGTCTTCAGGAGAACCCACCCCTGCTCTCGTTCGACACCCATCATCGAGTCGCCTGCTGGGTAGATCCTAAGACCGGGGGGCCCCGCGCATGAGCACCGACAACGTCCTGCTCCGGGTGGATCACCTGGTCAAGCACTTCCCGATCACCAAGGGCATCCTGGTCCAGAAGCAGGTTGGGGCGGTGCGGGCCGTAGATGACATCTCCTTCGACATCCGCCGCGGCGAGACGCTCGGCCTGGTGGGCGAGTCCGGCTGCGGCAAGTCGACGACCGGCCGCACGATCCTGCAGCTCTACCGGCCGACCTCCGGGCACGTCTTCTACGAGGGCATCGACCTGACCACCCTCAAGGGTTCGGCCATGCGGCCGATGCGGGCCAAGATGCAGATGATCTTCCAGGACCCGTATGCCAGCCTGAACCCGCGCATGACAGTGGGCGAGATCGTCGCCGAGCCGCTGGTGGTGCACAAGATCGGCGCGACGAAAGAGATCAACGAGCGGGTCGATCAGCTGCTGGCTCAGGTCGGCCTGAACGCGGCCTTCGCCAACCGCTACCCGCACGAGTTTTCCGGCGGCCAGCGCCAGCGCATCGGCGTGGCACGCGCCCTGGCGTTGAACCCCGACCTGATCGTGTGCGACGAGCCGATCTCGGCCCTGGATGTCTCGATCCAGGCTCAGGTGGTCAACCTGCTGGAGGACCTGCAGGACCAACTCGGGCTGACCTACCTGTTCATCGCCCACGACCTTTCGATGGTGCGGCACATCAGCGACCGGGTGGCGGTGATGTACCTGGGGGTCCTGGTGGAGCTGGCCGACCGGGCGGAGCTCTACCACAACCCGCTGCATCCATACACGCAGGCGCTGCTCTCAGCCGTGCCGATCCCGGATCCGATGGCCGAAGAGAAGCGAGCGCGCATCATTCTGGAAGGCGACGTGCCGAGCCCGGCCAACCCGCCTTCGGGGTGCCGGTTCCGCACGCGCTGTCCGATCGCGCAGGCGCTGTGCGCCGAGGAAAAGCCGGTCTGGCGCGAGCTTCGCCCGGACCAGTTCGCGGCCTGTCATTTCGCAACCTAGACGCGAGAGCGAGAGGAGGTGATCGCCGGGCATTTGCGTCATACGCTGTATCGAGTGTGTTCAACTCAAGCAGTCCATTCGTAAGGAGGAGGAAGCATGCGTTCCAAGGGATTGGCCCTAATTGGCCTGTTGGTGGCAGCCAGCATGGTGCTGGCGGCCTGCGGTCAGGCGACCCCCGAGACCGTCATCCAGACGGTGATCGTCGAGGGGACGCCCATGGTGGTCGAGGTCACGGTGGCTGCGCCTGCCGGACCGAAGGTCGTGGTCGGAAGCTTCGGTTCCGGCGACATACCGACGATCGACCCCGCCCTCGCAACCGACACCTCGTCGACCACGATCGTGAACGCCACGACGATCGGCCTGAGCTACCTGTACGAATCCGATGCCACGCTGCACCCCGGCGCGGCCAAGTCGTGGGACATCTCCGAGGACGGCCTGACCTACACCTTCCACCTGTACGACAACATCCCGTGGGTGCGCTGGAACGGGACCGAGGTCGAGAAGGTTCAGTCGTGCCCGGATGAGGCTGGTGCCACCAAGGACCGGCTCTTGACGGCCGGTGACTTCGAGTACGGGATCAAGCGCGCCCTGGCTCCAGAGACGGCCTCGGACTACGCCTACGTGCTCGGCTTTGCCATCAAGGGCGCCAACGAGTACAACGCCGGTACTGCCACGGCCGACGAGGTCGGTGTGAAGGCTATCGACGACACCACGCTCGAGGTGACCTTCCTCGAGGACGTCGCCTACAACGTCAACATCATCGGACTGTGGACGGGCCACGCCACGCCGAAATGGCTGATCGATGGCGATGACTGCACCGAGGCCCGCGGCGACCGCTGGACCGAGCCCGGTTTCTTCCAGGGCTACGGACCGTTCACGCTGAAGGAATGGGTGCACGACTCGTACATCACCATCGTCAAGAACCCGTTCTGGCCCGGCACGCCGGACATCCCGGTGCCGAAGCTAGACGAGGTCAAGCACCTGATGCTGGACGAGGTCGCTGAGTTCGCCGACTACGAAGCGGGCAACGTGGACTTCTCCCACCTGCCGCTGGCGGACATCGAGCGCGTCAAGGCCGATCCGGTGCTCTCGAAGGAGTACAAGGTCATCCCGAACTTGTGCACCTTCACGTGGGGCTTCAACACGAAGGCTCCGTTCGTCGATGACGTCCGCGTGCGCCGGGCCCTCTCGATGGCGATCGATCGCCAGGGCCTGGTCGACAACGTGTTGAAGGGCGGGCAGGAGCCGGCGCAGTGGTTCTCGCGCCCCGGCCTAGTCGCTGCCCCGACGATGGCCGACTACCCGGACCTGGGCATCAAGTACGACCCGGTGGCCGCCAAGGCGCTGATCGATGAGTACATGGCGGAGAAGGGTATCACGGCGGCCGACATGGACATCACGCTGATGTTCAACACCTCGTCCGGGAACCAGAAGTTGGCCGAGGCCTCCCAGCAGATGTGGAAGGCCAACCTGGGCCTCGACATCAAGGTGACCAGCCAGGAGTGGAAGGTATACCTGAAGACCACCCTCGACCCGGTGGCGACGCCGCAGGTCTTCCGCTACGCTTGGTGCGTCGACTACCCGGATGCGAACAACTTCATCCGGGAGGTGTACTTGTATGGCGGCGCCAAGAATCCAACCGGTGGGGGCGGCACCAACTGGGCCCCCGGCGACCCCGGCTACGATGACTGGGCGAAGCTCGTGCTCGACGCGGCCAAGCAACGGGATCCTCAGAAGCGCAAGGATATGTACGCGCAGGCTGAAGAGATGCTCGTTGATACCTATGCCGTGACCGCGCCCATCTACTGGTACACGGGGAGCACCATGACGAAGCCGTATGTGACTCGCACGTATCCTGTGACGGCGCACAACGAGTTCGTGACCTGGGACGTGAACAAGTAAGACTGGCCGACTAGTCCTGGGGGAGGGCGTGAGCCCTCCCCCAGGGCAGCCCGGTTGCGGCGCGCCGCTTTCGTGAGCGGCGGTCCGGACCCGGGGTGCCCCTCGGACCCTAGGAGAACGCACATGGGACGCTACATCGTCCGTCGATTGCTATGGATGATCCTGGTGCTGTTCGTGGTCTCGTTTATCACTTTCGGGCTGATGCATGCCGTGCCGGGCGGCCCATTCGACCGGGAGAAGGCACTGCCGCCGGAGATCCTGGTCAACCTGAACGCGCGCTACCACCTCGACGAGTCATTGCCCATGCAATACCTTCGCTATGTCTATGATGTGATGGTGCCGCGCTTCGGCCTGCTTGAGAAGGCTGCCAACGGTGGCTACATCGTCCCGATATCGTCGCTGACGGACGACTTCATGGTTCGGTTCCACATTGGCGCCGTTGAGTTCAAGTGGATGAACTTTGGGCCGTCGTACGCCTCGCGCAGCCGGACGGTGAACGACGTCTTCAAGGACCAGCTCCCAGTTTCGTTCCAGCTTGGCGTGATGGCACTGACGTTCGCCCTGTTGCTGGGTGTGCCGCTGGGAATTCTGGCTGCCCTCAAGCAGAACACGATCTGGGACTACCTCGGAATGAGCGTCGCCATCTTCGGCGTGTCCGTCCCCGTGATCGTCCTGGGGCCGATCATGGTGTGGATCTTCGGCGTGACGCTCAAGTGGCTGCCGCCGACCGGCTGGGGGGCCCACCCGCCCTACGTGCTCGGGCTCTTCCCCAGCAGCCTCGGTCCAGAGTACTTCAAGTACGCCGTGATGCCTTCCATCGCCCTTGGACTGGTCAGCTCGGCATCCATTGCCCGGCTGACGCGCGCCAGCCTGCTGCAGGTGGTCCGCGAGGACTACATCCGCACCGCCCGGGCCAAGGGGCTGGTCGAGCGGCTGGTGATCACGCGCCATGCCCTCAAGAACTCGCTCATCCCGGTGATTACCATCCTCGGGCCTCTGTTTGCCGCGCTCGTCACCGGCACCTTCATCACCGAGCAGATCTTTGGCATTCCGGGGATGGGCAAGTACTTCGTCTCCAGTATCGGCAACCGCGACTACCCGGTGATCATGGGCACGATCCTGCTGTATGCCATCCTGCTGGTGATCGCTAACGTGTTCGTCGACTTGATGTACGCCTACCTTGACCCTCGCATCCGCTACGACTGACGCAAGGAGACCGGCATGTCTGCACAGACAGATGTCTTGAAGGCCGGAGCGGGGGGTGTTCCCCTGACGACGAAGCGGGAAAGCCTGGCAGCCGATGCCTTGCGCCGTTTGCTCCGCAACCGCGCTGCGGTGCTCGGCGGAGTCATCATCCTGGTGCTAGCCTTGACCGCAATCTTCGCCAATGCCATCGCCCCTCAGACCTATGAAGCCCAGATCCTGGTCGACAACAACAAGGTCCCACAGTGGCTGGTGTCGATCTTCCCCACCATGGCGCCCTATGCCAAGCTGAGCTCACAATACCTTATTGGTGCGGACTATGTGGGCCGAGATCTCTTCAGCCGACTGGTCTACGGCTCGCGCGTCTCGCTCTCCGTGGCCTTCGTCGGGCCGATCATCAGTTTGGTCATCGGGGTCCTGTACGGCTCTGTCTCGGGCTACTTCGGCGGCCGCACCGACAACCTGATGATGCGCATTGTCGATGTCCTATACGCCTTCCCCACGCTTCTGTTCGTCATTCTGCTGATGGCCTTCTTCCGCTCGACGTTCGCCAAGCCCGACCCGGGCTCCTTTGCCTACGGCTTGAGTCAGCTCGACGCCCGCATGGGCGGGCTGCTGTTCATTTTCATGGGCATCGGGTTCACCGCCTGGGAGACCATGGCCCGCCTGACGCGCGGCCAGGTGCTGTCGGTACGGGAGAAGGAGTTCGTCGAGGCGGCGCGCACCATCGGCGCCGGGGATGGCCGGATCATGTTCCGCCACATCCTGCCCAACATCGTCGGGCCGCTGGTGGTCTACGAGACGCTGGCCATCCCGAGCTACATCACCTTCGAGGCCTTCCTGTCGTACATCGGTCTGGGGGTGAACCCGCCGACGCCGTCGTGGGGATTGATGATTGCCGACGGCGGGCAGGTCATCCGCACCTACCCGAACCAGGCGGTCTTCCCGGCGCTGGCGCTGGCCATCACCATGTTCGCCTTCAACTTCCTGGGCGACGGGCTGCGGGACGCGCTCGATCCTCGCCTGCGAGGCACACAGTAACTCAAGTCGACGTGAGAGAGTAACACACGCCCCCGCTCGGGGGCGTGTGTATAATGCCTGTCTGCGGGCCGCGCCGGGTGGGGAGCCGGCGCGGGGCTAACTCCAGGGGTAGAGGACGGGAATCGTTGGACCGAGGACTCCGGATCCGGGGCGTACGGCTCGGCCTGGTAGGCCTGGCACTCGTCTTCCTGGCGACGACCGCCGCGGCGTTTGACGGCTCCCTGCAGCGGTCGAATCCCGCCCAGGGCGGCGACCCCATGGCCGAGCAGCTCCAACTTGGCTGGGAGACTTACCGTCTCAGGTGTTCTGCCTGCCACGCCTACTCCGGTGAGGGGCTGACGCCGGCGTGGATCAGCACCTGGGCGCCGGACGACCAGAACTGCTGGCAGTCCAAGTGCCACGCCCTCAACCATCCGGCTGACGGCTTCTACCTGCCGCACGACATTCCGGCGATCATCGGTCCTGGGATCCTGGATCATTTCCAGGATGGGGCGACCCTCTTCGGCTATGTTTCTACGCTGATGCCCTACCAGGAGCCGGGCGTGCTGTCGGAGGAGCAGTACTACGCCGTCCTGGCGCACGTCCTGAACATAAACGGGATTGACTACGGCAACGAGCCCCTGGGACCGGAGACCATCGCCGCGGTTGTGCTTCGCAGTGGGCCGGCCGGCGTGGTGCTTCCCTCTGCAGCCTCCGAGGAACCGCCACCGCCCTCGATGCCGCCCGCCGCCAGCACATCTGTCGTCGGGGGTGGGCCGCGCACCGGGCTCTTGATGGCCGGCCTGCTGGGCAGCCTGGGCCTGGCGACTGCGGTCGCCGTGGCGCTGGCCCTCGAGCCGCGCCCAGACGCAAGGTAGGAATCATGCAGACCGATCGAGGCGGCACGCCCCTCGCAGGATCAATAGTCACCGGCAGCACGACGCTGCTGGAGATCCGCGACCTGAAGACCTACTTCTTCACCGAAGACGGGGTCGTCAAGGCCGTGGATGGCGTCGACTTCGAGGTCAAGCGCGGCGAGATCTTCGGGCTGGTCGGCGAATCCGGCTGCGGGAAGAGCGTGACCGCCATGTCGATCCTGCAGCTGATCGAGCCCCCCGGGCAGATCACGGGTGGCAAGATAGCCTTCGACGGTGTGTCGCTGCTCGAGCTGCCCGAGAACCAGATGGTCGATCTGCGCGGCAGCCGGATCTCGATGATCTTCCAGCAGCCGCAATCCAGCCTTAACCCGGTGTTCACCATCGGTAACCAGGTGGCCGAGGTGCTGCAGCTCCACCAGCAGATGAACCGCCAGCAGGCATGGGCCCGCGCCGTGGAACTGCTGCGTATGGTCGGCATCCCCGATGCCGAAGGCCGGGCGAAGGCCTACCCGCACGAGATGTCCGGCGGACAGGCGCAGCGCGTGATGATCGCCATGGCACTGGCCCTCAACCCACAGCTGCTCATTGCCGATGAGCCGACCACGGCGCTGGATGTGACCATCCAGGCGCAGATCCTCGATCTGATTCGGGACCTGAGTGCGCGCTGGAACACATCCGTCATCCTGATCACGCACGATCTGGGCGTCGTGGCCGAGATGGCGCAGCGGGTGGCGGTGATGTACGCCGGTCGGATCGTCGAGCAGGCACCGGTGAGAACGCTGTTCGACCGGCCGCTGCACCCGTACACCCAGGGGCTGATCGCATCGATCCCGATCCTGGGCAAGGTCATGGACCGGCTGGAGGTCATCCCCGGCTCGGTGCCCAACTTGATCAACTTGCCTCCGGGATGCCGCTTCGCAGCGCGCTGTCAGGCCCGGGTGAAGCACAGCCTGAGCATCTGCACCGAGCTGGAACCGGACCTGGAAGATGCCGGACAGGGTCAGCAGGTCCGATGCTGGCTGTACCAGAGTCATGGAGATCACCGCGCGCCCTTGCACGCCGGGTAGGCAGCCGGGGTCAGGTGAGACGGATGGACGCAGGCGAGCGTATGGGCGAACAAGCCACGACGGGCAACGGCCACAAGACGCTGATCCAGGTCGAGCACCTGACCAAGTTCTTCCCGGTCCGCGGCGGCGTGCTGCAGCGGGTCCGCGCCTGGGTGCAGGCGGTCGACGATGTCAGCTTTGATATCCTGGAGGGGGAGACGCTGGGGCTTGTCGGGGAGTCGGGCTGCGGCAAAACGACCGTCGGGCGCACGATGCTACGCCTGCTCGAACCGACCGGCGGACGGGTGATGTTCGACGGCGTCGAGGTTTTCCGGTTGCGCGGCGGCGACCTGAAGGCGATGCGCCGTAACATGCAGATCATCTTCCAGGACCCCTACTCGTCGCTCGACCCGCGCATGCCGGTGGGGGAGTCGGTGGCCGAGGGACTGCGCATTCACCGTATCGGAACGCCCAGTGAGCAGCGCGTGATGGTCCAGGACATGCTGCGCAAAGTTGGGCTGGAGGAATACCATGCCCGGCGCTACCCGCACGAGTTCTCGGGCGGGCAGCGGCAGCGCATCGGCATCGCCCGGGCTCTGGCGCTTCGGCCGCGGTTCATCGTGGCCGATGAGCCGGTATCGGCGCTGGACGTGTCCATCCAATCGCAGGTGCTCAACATCCTCAAGGACCTGCAGGCCGAGTTCAACCTGACGTACCTGTTCATCGCCCACAACATGAGCGTCGTCGAGCACATCTCCGACCGCGTGGCGGTGATGTACCTGGGCAAGGTGGTGGAGCTGGCGTCGCGCGGCGAGCTGTTCGCCAACCCGCTGCACCCGTATACCCAGGCGCTCATGTCGGCGATCCCGATCCCCGATCCGCACCTGCGCAAGCAGCGCATCCTGCTCCCCGGCGATGTCCCCAGTCCGCTGAACCCGCCGCGCGGTTGCCGCTTCCATCCGCGCTGCCCGGTGGCGATGGAACATTGCGCCGTCCAGGAACCGCGCTTCCAGGAAGTCAGCCCCGGCCACTCCGTCGCCTGCTGGCGCGTGGCCTAGCAGTCTTCGGAACGCAGACGGCCGCGCTCAGACCCCACCCCCGACCCCTCCCCCTGCGGGAGCGTAGCTTCACGGCCCCGAGGATCTTGCAGGGGGAGGGGAGTCTTCTTCTGGGGAGTGGGGGGAGCATTGCTCCACCCACTCCCCAAACATGGGAACCCCCTCTCCGCCAAGCACCATCACAAGAGATGGTGCTGTCCGCGGAGAGGGGGAAGGGGGTGAGGCAAAGCGGGCGTTGTCTGGAACGCGCCGAGTCGCCCCCGGCCGATCCGATGCCGACGCGTGTCGCCGCTGGCCCTGCCAGCCCGCTGTGCTAGAATCCCCTGCATGACCGCCCCGCGCATCCTGCTGGTGGACGACCAGCGGCAGGTCAGCCGCATGTTGCGCGCCAGCCTGGAGCTCTCAGGACAGGACTACAACGTCGCCGATGTCGCCTCGGCCGAAGAGGCGCTTATCGAGCTGTCGCGCGGCCCCATCGACCTGCTGGTGACCGATCTGCGCCTGCCGGGAATGTCCGGCCTCGAGCTGCTGACCAAGGTCCGCCAGCAGAACCCGAAGGCGCGCGCCATCCTGATCACCGGCGCGCCGACGGATGAGATCGAAGCCGAGGCCGCCGCTCTGGGCGTGATCGCCTTCCTGCGCAAGCCTCTGGGCACGAGCTTCTTTCTGGAGGCGGTCGCCCACGCGCTGGCGTCCACCGTCGCCCCGGGCCCCTCGGCCGAGGCGGTGGAGGAAGAGCGGCCGCGCATCGCCGAACGGCTGGCGGCCCTGCGCCGCGAGCTGGGAGCGGAGGCGGCGATCCTGGTCGGTGACAACGGCCGCGTCCTGGCGCGCGCCGGGGATCTGGTCAACCTCGATCTCGAGGCGACGCTGCCTTCGCTCATGGCGGCCTTCTCCGCGGGTCTCAAAGTCAGCCACCTGATGGGCGCCTCGCTGCCGGGCAACCTTCAGTACTTCAACGGCCATTCGTACGACTTCTATATGACCAACGTGGGCGGCTCGTATTGCCTGCTGATCGCCTTCCAGGCCAAGCCTGAAGCCGGGCAGATGGGCGCCGTAGTTCACTTCGGCCGGCGGGCGGCCAGCGATTTGCTGGCGGCCCTCACGAGCATGGGGGTTGTGGAGCCGGAGGCGAAGCCGCAGGCCGCATCTCCGGCGCCGACGGCGCCCACGGTAGAACCGGTGCGGGAGGTGTCGGCGCGCGACCTGGCGTCGGCTGCGCGCAAGGTGGAACACAAGGACGTCGGGACCTTCTGGGACGACGCTGTCGCCGAGACCCAGGGTTGGAACCAGGCGGAGGGCGATGCGTTGTCCTATGAACAGGCGCGCCGCCTGGGTCTGCTGCCGGAAGAGCCGGACGCCAAAAGCTAGGCGTCCCTCCGGCGGCAGCCGGGACCGCTATGTTAGAATGGCGGCGCTCTCGGCCCCTGCCGGGGGACTCTGGGGCGTAGTGCAATGGCAGCACACCGGACTTTGAATCCGTGGATCTAGGTTCGAATCCTGGCGCCCCAGCCTGACGTGCCGCAAGCCCCCGGTGAACCTGCCTGAGTCCCCGCCTCCCCTGCGTCCCGGTCTGCCGGACGAGACGAACGAAGGATCGTCCCCGCGAGGAGAAACCCATGAGTGCTGACGGTGCGGCGGTCGTCTTGGCGGCCGGTCTGGGTACGCGAATGAAGTCCGCGCGGCCGAAGGTACTGCATGAGCTTGGCGGTCGCCCGCTCTTGTCGTGGGCCGTCGAGGCCGCGCAGCAGGCCGTGGAGGACGGACGCGTCGTCGTGGTAATCGGCGCCGAGGCGCAGGCCCCGGCGAAGGAACTCGTGGGCGCGCGAGCCGCCCTGGCCCTGCAGGAGGATCGCCTGGGAACCGGGCATGCGCTGCTCCAGGCACGTGACGTTGCCTCGGGCGCGGCGCTGATCCTGGTGACCAGCGCGGACATGCCTTTGCTGCGACCGGAGACGCTGCGCTCGCTAATCGACTCCCAACGCCGCGCCACGGGGCCGATGACGCTGCTGACCACGCGGGCGGATTCGCAGCGCGGCTTCGGCCGGATCGTGCGCAACGGATCGGGCGACGTGGTGGCCATCGTGGAAGAGGCGCATGCCACACCGGAACAGCGGCAGATCCGGGAGGTGAACGCCGGCGCGTACTGCTTCTGTGCCGAATGGCTGTGGTCCGCGCTGCCGGATCTGCCCCTGTCACCCAAAGGTGAGTACTACCTGACCGACCTGGTCGAGAAGGCCGTGGCCGCCGGCATGAGCGTCGCCGTCGTGACGACCGACGATCCGGACGAGGTGATCGGCATCAACACTCGCGAGCACCTGGCCGAGGCCGAAGCGGCGCTGCGGGGCCGGATCAACCGGCAGTGGATGCTGGCTGGCGTGACGCTGCAGGATCCGGCGAGCACGTATATCGGCCCGCAGGTCACGCTGGGCGCGGATACCCTCGTGCTCCCCAACACGCATCTGGAGGGGAACACAACCATCGGCCGCGGCTGCCGGCTGGGGCCCGGGACGATCCTTCGCGACTCGCGGCTGGGTGACGGCTGCAGGGTGGAGGCGTCGGTGTTGGAGGGGGCAGAGCTGGACGAGGACGTCGAGATCGGGCCCTTCGCCCACCTCAGACCCGGAGCTCACCTGATGCGCGGCGTGCACATGGGCAACTTCGGCGAGGTCAAGGACAGCACACTCGGGCCGGGGACGAAGATGGGACACTTCTCGTACATCGGCGACGCCGAGATCGGTGCGGAGGTCAACATCGGCGCCGGGACGATCACCTGCAACTACGACGGCGAGAAGAAGAACCCGACGACCATCGACGATGGCGCTTTCATCGGCAGCGACACGATGCTGGTGGCGCCGGTGCGTGTCGGGAAGCGAGCCAGGACGGGCGCCGGAGCGGTCGTGACCAAGAACGTCGCGGACGACACGCTGGCGGTGGGGATGCCGGCGCGGGCGATTCGGAAGCTGAAGGCGCGGGATGCGGATTGACATTGCCCTCGGCACGCTCGTCGTGCTGGCCGTTGCCGCCTTCGGCCTGGCGCTCGGACGCAGCGCACTGGTCAACAGCCACGCGGCGCGCCTGAAGAGCCTGCAGGAGATGGGCGAGACCCGGGCCGGGTGGGCGCTGCGCGTGGCAGAGAATGCCACGCGCCTGATCGTGGCGCTGACGCTGGTGCAGAACCTGTTCCGCCTGCTCTTCCTGGGGATCGCCCTCGGCGCCTTCGGCGGGAGGCTCGGGATTTCGTGGGCCGAGTGGGGACGCTGGCTTGGAGTCCTGCTGCTGGCGGCCCTGATCCTGGCGTTGGTGGAGTCGCTGGCCGACGGCCTGGGCCATCGCGATCCGGAGGGTTGGGCGCTGCGCGTGATCCCCGTTCTGGGCCCGGTGGTCGCCGTGTTTGCGGCACCGGCCCAGGCACTGCGCTGGCTGGGGAGCCTCGGAGCTCCGTCGCGGGCGGCTGGCCGTCCGGCGCTGGTGACCGAGGAGGAGATCAAGACGCTGGTCGACGCCGGCGAGGAAGGCGGGGCGATCGAGGAAGAGGAGAAGGAGATGATCCTCTCCATCTTCCAGTTGGGTGACACGCTGGCGCGTGAGGTCATGGTGCCGCGGATCGATATCGTCGGGTTCGAGGCGGACATGCCCCTGGCCGAGGCCGCCAAGACGCTGATCGAGACCGGACACTCGCGCGCACCGGTCTACTCCGGGACGATCGACAACATCGTCGGCCTGCTGTACGGCAAGGACGTATTGGCGGCCTGGCACGCCGACGACGGCGAGAAGCGGGTGAAGGGCGTCATGCGTCCGGCGATCTTCGTGCCGGAGGCTAAGAAGCTCGATGACCTGCTGCAAGAGATGCAGGCGCGCCGGGTGCAGATGGTGATCGTCGTCGACGAGTACGGGGGGACGGCGGGAGTGGTGACGCTGGAGGACATTGTGGAAGAGATCGTGGGCGAGATCCAGGATGAGTACGACCTGGCCGAGGAGATGCCCTACCAGGAACAGCCGGATGGCAGCTACCAGTTCCGCGGCGGGATCGATCTGGACGACGTCAACGAGCTCACCGGCTCACGGCTGTCGAAGGATGCCGGCGAGACACTGGGCGGCCTAATCTACAGCCAGCTTGGGCGGGTGCCGACGGCCGGCGAGGTGCTGGAGGCGGGCGGGCTGCGCCTGCGGGTCGAGCAGGTTGCGGGGCGGCGGATCCGCAAGGTGCATGCCGTCCGGCTCGAGCCGCGCGAGGCGATGGAGGCGGACGATCATGACGATCACGCAAGACCAACGGAGTGACCTGGTGGCGCAGGCGGTTGAAGCGCGGCGCCATGCCTATGCGCCCTATTCGAACTACCCCGTTGGGGCGGCGCTGCTGACGAAGTCCGGGAAAGTGTTCACCGGGGTCAACGTCGAGAACGCCGCCTACCCGACCGGCATGTGCGCCGAGCGCACGGCCGTGTTCAAGGCTGTGTCGGAGGGCGAGCGCAGCTTTGCCGCCATCGCCGTCGTGACCGAAAACGGCGGGACGCCGTGCGGTTCGTGCCGGCAGGCGCTTTCGGAGTTCGGGCTGGAGACGCTGGTGTTGATCGCCGACGCCGGCGGCCGGATCGTAAGCGAGACGACGGTCGGGGCCCTGCTGCCCCAGGCTTTTGGACCGGGCGACCTGCCGCGAGGCTGAGGACCGCGTTCCCCTCCCGCCTGGCCTCACCTTGCCCAAGCACGATCCTCGTGTCGTCCAGATTGCGCCGCCTCGCGGGGCAGGAGCCGCCATCGACCCCGGTACCGGTCGCGAAGCCCAATGGCGTGCAGACGCCGCCTTGGCGCATGCCTGCCAGAGGCCGCGATGGGGCCCGCTGGTATAATCCGCGCATGCCCAGCCGCGAGCGCCTCTACCGGACGGAAGCGGTCGTCCTGCGCCGGGGGGAATTCGGAGAGGCGGATCGCATCCTCACCGCGTACAGCCCGGAACACGGCAAACTGCGCCTGATAGCCAAGGGCGTGCGCAAGGTGCGGTCGCGCAAGGCCGGGCATCTCGAGCCGTTCACTCGCGTCGAGTTGCAGATCGCCCGCGGCCGCGACCTGGACGTCATCACACAGGCCACTGCGCTGGACCTGCACACCGGGTTGCATCACGACCTGGAGCGCTTCGGGCACGCTGCCTACGTCGTTGAGCTGATGGATCGCTTCACCGTCCAGGAAGGCGAGAGCCGCGGGCTGTACCGGCTGCTCGTCGATACGCTCGACCGGCTGTCCGAGCCGCACGAGCCGGCCGCCGTCGTCGACTACTACCAGCTCCGGCTGCTCGACCTGCTCGGCTACCGTCCCGAGTTGTTTCGCTGCCTGGGCTGCGGGGCCGAGGTCCGTCCCGTCGATCAGTACTTCTCGGCCGCCGCGGGCGGGGTGGTGTGTCCGGATTGCGGGCCGCGCCGGCCGGAGGCGCGCCGACTTTCGCTGGCGGCCCTCAAAGTGCTGCGTCATTACCAGCGCAGCACGTTTGCCACCGCCGTGGCCCCGCACGTGCGCTTTGAGGTACTGGATGAGACTGGGCTGGTGCTCGAAGCCTACGTGAGCTACCTGCTCGAGCGCCGACTGCAGGCGCCCGTGTTCCTGCGCCAGGTCCGGCATCTCGAGCCCCACGCCCCGGCTACCCAGTGAGCATGGTGGCACGTCTTCTTCGGAGAGAGGACACTTGTCCCAGACGCCCCTGACCTTTCAGGATGTGATCCTGAACCTGCAGCAGTTCTGGAGCCGCCAGGGCTGTGTGCTGTGGCAGCCGTACCACACCGAGGTGGGCGCCGGGACGATGAACCCGGCGACGGCGCTGCGCGTCCTCGGCCCGGAGCCGTGGAACGTGGCCTACGTCGAGCCGTCCATCCGGCCGACCGACGGCCGCTACGGCGAGAACCCCAACCGCTGGCAGCACTTCTATCAGTTTCAGGTGATCCTCAAGCCGGATCCGGGCAACCCGCAGGAGATCTACCTCGAGTCGCTCCTGGCGCTGGGCATCGACCCGGCGCGCCACGACATCCGCTTCGTCGAGGACAATTGGGCTTCGCCGGCGCTGGGCGCCTGGGGACTCGGCTGGGAGGTCTGGCTCGACGGACAGGAGATCACCCAGTTCACCTACTTCCAGCAAGCGGGCGGGATGTCGCTTGATCCGGTGTCGGTCGAGATCACCTACGGGCTGGAGCGCATCCTGATCGCGCTGCAGAACGTCGACACGTTCCTCGATATCCGCTGGAACGAGCGGCGGACGTACGGTCAGCTGCAGCTGCAAGGCGAGCGCGAGTACTGCAGCTACAACTTCGAGACGGCCAACGTCGAGCGGCTGCGTTCGCTGTTCGGCGAGTACGAGGCGGAGGCCAACGCCTGCCTGCAGGCCGGGCTCGTGCTCCCGGCCCACGACTACATCCTGCGCTGCTCGCACGCCTTCAACATCCTCGACGCGCGCGGCGCCGTCGGTGTCGCCGATCGCGCCGCCCTGTTCGGGCGCATGCGCGACCTCTCTCGCCGCGTCTCGGAGGCCTACCTCGAGCAGCGGCAGACGGCCGAGTTCCCCTGGCTCGAACCGCAGCGCGAGGCGGCGCCTGCGGCCGGGACCGTGGCACGCGCCACGCAGGCACTCCGCGCCGCGGCTGCCTTCTGCCTTGAGATTGGCACCGAAGAGATCCCAGCCGGTGATCTGGACTCGGCGCTCGAACAACTGCGCCAGGCCGTGCCGTCGCTCCTCGACGAACATCGCCTTGGACACGATGCGATTCGCGTCCTGGGGACCCCGCGCCGACTGGCCGTGCTGGTCGATGGCCTGGAGCCGGCGCAGCGCGAGCTGGTCTCGCTGGTCAAAGGTCCGCCCGCCGATCGCGCCTTCGACGCGCAGGGGAAACCCACCGCCGCGGCGACGGGCTTCGCCAAGGGCAAGGGCATCGCCGTCGAGGCGCTGCAGATCCGGGAGATGGACGGAGGCCGGTACGCCGTGGCTGAAGTCCGTCAGGTTGGCCGCCCGGCGGGTGATGTCCTGATGGATGCTCTGCCCGTTTTGGTGGCGTCGCTCAAGTTCGACATGTCGATGCGCTGGAACGCATCCGGCGCAGCCTTCTCCCGCCCGATTCGTTGGCTGGCCGCCGTGCATGGCGAGCAGGTCATCCCCTTCGCCTTCGCCGGCCTGACCGCCGGAAACCAGACGCGCCTGATGCGCTTCGCGCAGCCGGAGAGCGTTGTTATCGGCTCCGCCGCCGAGTACCTGGCGACACTCGAGCGCGCCGGGATCGTCCTCGATCCGGAGGCTCGCCGTGCCGCCATTCAGGCGCAGGTCGAACGGCTGGCGGCGCAGGTCGGCGGGAGCGTCCCGCCTGATGAGGCGCTGCTGGCTGAGGTCGCCAACCTCGTAGAGCAACCCACGGTACTCCTGGGTTCGTTTGATGCGGAGTACTTGAAGCTGCCTCGCGAGGTTCTGGTGGCGGTCATGCGCAGACACCAGCGCTACTTCCCGGTGGAGAAGGACGGCGTGCTGCTGCCGCACTTCATCGCCGTGCGCAACGGTGGGGCCCAGCACCTGGACACAGTGGTCCAGGGCAACGAGCATGTGCTGCGTGCCCGCTTCTCCGACGCGGCTTACTTCGTCAAGCGCGACCGGATGCAACCCCTGGAGGCGTACATCCCGCGCCTGGCGACGCTGACCTTCCAGGAGAAGCTCGGGTCGGTGCTCGACAAGGTCGGGCGAATCGAACGCCTTACGGCCTGGTTGGCCGGCGATCTGCGTCTGGAAGCCGCCGCGGCGGCAGCGGCCGCACGCGCGGCGCACTTGTGCAAGGCCGATCTGGCGACGGGCATGGTGGTCGAGATGACCTCGCTGCAAGGCGAGGTGGGGCGGCAGTACGCCCGCGCCGATGGCGAGTCGGAGGCCGTGGTCGAAGCGATCTTCGAGCACTACTTGCCGCGCAACGCCGCCGACCGAACCGCCAGCACCTTGCCCGGCCTGGTCGTCGGCCTGGCCGATCGTCTGGACTCGCTGATGGGCCTGTTCGCCGCTGGCCTGCAGCCTACCGGGGCGCGCGACCCGTTCGCGCTGCGCCGGACCGCCATCGGCCTGGTCCAGAACCTCTTGGAACGCGGGCTGCGCTTCGACCTGCGTCGCGGCCTGCGCCAGGCGGCGGAGGGGTTGCCGATCCCGGTGCTGCCGAACGCCGAAGCGGAGTGCCTGGCCTTCATTGCCGGGCGCCAATCCGGACTGCTGCTGGCCGACGGCCACCGCTACGATGCAGTCGACGCCGTCCTGAGCGCGCAGGCCCATGATCCGGCCGGCGCGGTGCAGGCCGTGACGGAGCTCGAGCGATGGGCAAGCGCCGAGGACTGGCCTGCCACGCTTCAGGCGTTCGCCCGCTGCGTGCGCATCACCCGCAGCCAGACCTTGACGGCGTCGTTGAGCGAGAAGGCTTTGACGGAGCCGGCCGAGAAGGACCTGGCAGCGGCGCTGCGGACAGCCGAGGCGAGCCCGCGGCGCGCCGGCTCGGTGGAGGATTCCCTGGCGGCGTTTCAGCCGATGATTCGCGCCATCACCCGCTTCTTCGAGGACGTGCTGGTGATGGCCGAGGATCCGGCCGTGCGGTCCAACCGGCTAGCGCTGCTGCAGCGCATCGTGGCGCTGGCCGACGGCGTCGCCGACCTGTCCAAGATGGAGGGCTTCTAGCCCAAGGGGCCAGCCGCCTGTCGAATCCCCTTCCGAGACATACATCCCGACATGGGCGGGGGGAGCGAGGCTCCCCCCGGTCCGTCTGATTGGATGCTTTCGCGCACCCGGGATCGGAATCGTCCGGACGATGCCGGGCTGGAGTCCGGATCCCGGCGCCGGCCCTGGACGACCGAGGGTCGCTGCCGACTCGAAGGCCTCCCCCTGCAGCCGCCCGGCATTGCGGCTAGAATCGCGCCTGGGTTCGAGCCGGCATCCGAAAGGTCTCCGATGAGCGTGGTCGACGACATCAAGGATCGGGTCGATATCGTCGAGCTGATCGGCCAGTCGGTGAAGCTTCGCAAGACCGGGAAGAACTTCACCGGCTTCTGCCCGTTCCACCCGAACACGCGCACGCCGGCCTTCGTCGTCTTTCCCGATACCGGGAACTGGCGCTGCTTCGGCGCCTGCAACGAAGGCGGCGACATCTTCAAGTTCGTCATGAAGAAGGAAGGCTGGGACTTCCCCGAGGCGCTGCGGCGCCTGGCCGAGCGCGCCGGCGTCGAGCTTCCGGCGCGTACGCAGGCGCAGGATGTCGCCGACGAGTCGCACGCACGGCTGCGTGAGGCGCTTGAGATCGCGGTGGCCTTCTACCGGCACCACCTGCGCGAAACGGCCTCCGGCGAGCCGGTGCTCGCCTACCTGCACCAGCGCGACGTGACCGACCCCACATTGGAGACCTTCGAGATCGGCTACGCGCCGCACACGTGGGACGCGGCGCTGCACCATCTGCAGGAACGAGGCTACAGCGAGCAGGAGATGCTGGATGCCGGATTGGTGAGCGAGCGCGAGAGCGGCGGCGCATACGACCGGTTCCGCCATCGGATCATGATCCCGATCCGCGATGCCCGAGGCCGGATGGCCGGCTTCGGGGCGCGCATCGTCGACCCCAACGATGTGCCCAAGTTCCTCAACTCGCCGCAGACGGCGCTGTTCGACAAAGGGCGCCTGCTCTACGGACTCGATAAGGCCCGCCAGGCGATCCGTGCCGCCGATCAGGCCGTGATCGTCGAGGGCTACCTGGATGTCATGGCGCTGCACCAGGCGGGCTACGCCAACGCCGTCTCGCCCATGGGCACGGCGTTGTCGGAGGACCAGCTGCGCCTGCTCAAGCGTTTCACCCGGCGCATCGTCCTGGCGCTGGACGCCGATGCCGCCGGGGATCAGGCGACGCTGCGCGGCCTGACGCTGGCGCGCGAGGCGATGGATCGCCAGGCGGATCCCGTGTTCGACGCGCGCGGGCTGGTCCGGCATGAGGGGCGGCTGGACGCCGAGCTGCGCGTCGTCACGCTGCCGGCCGGGAAGGACCCCGATGAGGTCGTGGCGGCGGATCCGGCCGGCTGGCCGGCGCTCGTCGGGCGGGCGCAGTCGGTCGTGGACTATGTCCTGGACGTGATGACCGCCGGGCACGATACCTCCGACCCGAAAGTCAAGGCGCAGGTGGCGAGGCAGGTTATGCCGTTGATCGCGGATGTGGCCGACCCGGTCGAACGCGAGGCCTATCGGCAGAAGCTCGCGCGCCGGCTGCAGGTGGACGAGCGCGCACTGCTATCGGGTGGGGGCCAGGCGGCGTCCGGGCGCCGCCGCCGGACGGCGGCGCCCGCGCCAGAGACCCCGCTTCAGGCCCCGGAGGCCTCCGAAGCACGCATCGAGCGCTTCTGCCTCGGGCTGCTGCTACGATCCCCGGAGATCGCCTACCGGGTCGATCGCCAGCTGGCGGAACTCGATCTCGAGCGCCTCGTGCCTCAGGACTTTACAGGAACGGAGCGTCAGGTTATCTTTCAGGCCATTCGCACGGCCCTGGCGCAGGATGATCAGGACCCGGGCGAGGGCTGGCGGCACCACGTGCCTGAGGCGCTGACCGAGTACGCGCAGTCGATGCTGGACGAGATCGGGTCGCTGTCGGCGGTCACGTCGATCGACCTGAACCAGCCGAAGGTGCTGGAGGAAGTGCTGGCGCGGTTCCTGCAACTCCGCAAGCGCGTGCTCGAGGCCGACCTGCAGCAGATCCAGTTCCAGCTGCTGGCGGCACAAGAGCAAGCCCGGGACACCGGGGCCGAGACCGGAGAGGAGAAAGCGCTGCTCGCTGCACGAGTGCGCAAGCTGGCCGGACAGAAGGCCCGCCTGGAGCAGGCCCTGGTCCGGCGTCAGGGCGCGGCTCCCTCGCCGCGAGCGTTGTGAGCCGCATGGGTAGGAGAGCCGACACGCCCAACCCCGAGGAAGACGCCATCGACCTTCCCGGCCTTGACCCGCCGGATGAGGCCGAGGGCGAGCCGGAGATCGAGGTCGAGGCTGAGCTTGAGGTCGAAGAGGGCCTCGAGGCGGTCGAGGGCGAATCGGTTGACGTCGAACCCGACCTGGATGAAGTCTACGATGCGGCCGAAGAGGGCGGCGAAGAGGAGCTGGACCTCGAAGAACTCACCGCCGCGCTCGAGCTGGCCGACGACCCGGTCCGCCTGTACCTGAAAGAAATCGGCCGGGTCGAGCTCCTGGGATCGGATCAGGAGCTGTGGCTGGCGCTGCGAATGGAAGCCGCCCGGCGGCTGGATGTGCTGGCGGCCGGACGCCCCTCACGCCAGAAATCCGAGGTTAGTGCCCAGGCCCTCCACTCCCGGCTCTACGATGACCTCCGCACGTCGTGGAAGCGCATGCTTGAGGACGCGCGGCGCCTGCGCCAGCGGGCTCCGGACCTGTGCCTACTGCTTGAAGAGGCCAACCAGCTCCGGATCACCTGGCAGGGGGACTCGCCCTCCTATCTTCGGGCGTGGCTGGGGAACGGCATGTGGGGCGCCGACCCCGCCTGGGAGCACGTGGCGCGCAACGCGCTTGAGGTCGTTCTGGCCTGCTACCTGTTCCCCGCCGAGGTGCAGCAGAAGCTGAGCGCCAAGCTGAGCCGCGGCAAGACCCTGCCAACGCCGCGCACCTTCCTGGGCTGGATCCCCAAGCCCCGCGTGGTGCGGGCCGAGATGGTCGTCATCCACCAGCTGGCCGAAGAGGCCCAGGCGGCCCTCATCCGCGCCAACCTGCGGCTGGTGGTCAGCGTCGCCAAGCGCTACATGGGGCGGGGCATCGCCTTCCTCGACCTGATCCAGGAGGGGAATATCGGGCTGCTGCGGGCGGTGGAGAAATTCGATCCGGCCAAGGGCTACAAGTTCAGCACCTATGCCACGTGGTGGATCCGGCAGGCCATCAGCCGGGCGATCGCCGACCAGGCGCGCACCATCCGCATCCCGGTGCACATGGTCGAGACCATCAACCGGCTGATGCGCGTTCAGCGCCGCCTGGTCCAGGAGCTCGGACGTGAGCCGTCGTCCGAGGAGCTGGCGCTGGAGATGGAGCTGCTTGAACCGGAGGATGTTTCGCTCATCCAGCGCGGCGTCAGTGGGGACGGTTCCATGGACCCGGCTCTGGAGCGTAAGTGGCGCCGCGCGGCGGCGAAGGTCCGGCGGATCATCCGCATCGCCCAGGAGCCCATGTCGCTCGAGACGCCGGTCGGCTCGGAAGAATCCAGCCAGCTCGGGGATTTCATTGAAGACGAGACGATGCCCGAGCCGGTGGACGCCGCGGCGCGCGAGCTGCTCAAGGAGCAGGTGCAGAACGCCCTCTCGGTCCTGACCGAGCGGGAGCGGCAGGTGCTGGAGATGCGCTTCGGGCTGCTCGACGGGAAGGATTACACGCTCGAAGAGGTGGGCAAGTACTTCAACGTCACCCGCGAGCGCATCCGGCAGATCGAAGCCAAGGCACTGCGCAAGCTGCGCCATCCGACGCGCAGCCGCCACCTGCGCGACTACCTGGCCTAAGATGCGGGCGCCTTGTCGGCGCCCGCTGCCTTTCAAGAGGTCTGCTCCTTCTCACGCGCCGCGCGTGGGCCCTCCGCAGGAGGGCCCACGCGTCATGGCACTTCACGTCGCCGGCTCATTCTCCCACGGTTGGAGCCGGAGCCGGCCGGCGCCGGCCACCGGATCCGGCGTGCATGCCGAAGACGACTCGCAGGAAACCGATTCGCCGGATAACCAGTTCGTACAGACCCAGGGCGACGGCAAAGGAGCTGACGAGCACGGTGACCAGCTTGAGCGGGATGCCGGCGTTCCACTGGACGACGAAGAAGGCGATCACGACGATCGCCGGCTGGTGGAGCATGAAGAATGGAAGAACGGCTTCCTGAGCATACTGCAGCAGCCCGTTGGTGAAGTTCAGGAAGCGCATCCCGACGAACACCATCACTAGGCTGTAGCTGTAGGCGATGATGGTCGTCGCGCTGTGGATCAGGTAGAACCACGGCGTGGACGGGTCGCCGCCCCACTCGAAGACCGGCAGGTCGGCGAGATACATCCCCAGCAGCGCCGCCACGCAGGCAGTGCCCAACGTCAATAGCACCCACCAATCCCTGCGCACGGCGCGTGCGATGTCCTCGCTGGAATAGAGGACGAAGCCCAGAATGAAGAAGCACATGCGAAAGAGGAAGTCGGCCCAGTCATGCTCCTGGGGAAAGAAGGGACGGAGCGCCAGTTCGACCGCGATGAAGGCGATGACGAAAACGGTGATCCCGCCGCGGCGCCGACACAGCGCCCCCAACGCGGTGCGCACTCGCAGGCTGGCTTCCATCGTGAGCCAGCGGAAGAGCGGCAGCGTGATGACCGCGTACAGGAACAGGAAGCCGATGAACCACAGGTGGAATCCCGTGCCGATCCAGCGCGGGCTGAACCCGGGAGCGCGCAGCAACAGCGGCTGAAACCGAGGCAGCTCGTCCCCGATGAACTCGGCGAATGACAGCGTCGCCTGGCCGAGGTACACCTTGTTCTGCCACCACAGGTAGTACTGCAGGGGTGAGAAGAGCAGGCTCCCCACGACGAAGGGGATGGCCAGGCGCTTGAGGCGCTCGGACAGGTACTGACGTGGGGTGCGCCGAAGGAGGGCGAACCAGCTGGCGGCACCCGCGACGAGGAAGAAGAACGGCATCCCCCACAGGCTGAGCAAGGTGAGGATGACGGTGATCAGCTCGCTCTGCTCGGCGTTCTTGATCTGCCAACCGCCGAAGTCGAACACATGGATGGCGTGGAACACGAAGACCATGAAGATGGCCAGCACCCGCAGCCAGTCCAGGTAGTGCAGGCGCGTCGTGCTAGCTCGGTCGTGGGCAGCAGTCCTGTCTTCCATGGGATCCTCTCTGCGGCCCAGTCAGTGGCGGAGCGATACTCGACCAGGTCGAACCTCTGTCGGAGGACCTCCGGGTTCGTGGCGGCGATCCTGGCCATGCACCTCAGGCGTTGCCCTGCAGCCCCCAGCGCTGCCGGACGCGGCGCTCGGCCGGACGGAAGACGGCGTAGTCGGTCAACAGGCCGATGGTGACGATCACCAGCATCACCGCCAGGACGCGGGCCATGTCATTGAGCTCGCGTCCCAGCGTCAGCACCTGACCCAACCCCAGGCTGACGTACAGCAGCTCGGCGGCCATCAGAGAGCGCCAGGCGAACGACCAGCCCAGCTTCATCCCGGACAGGATGGCAGGCAGCGCCGATGGGAGGATGACGCCGGCATACAGCCGCCAGCCGCGTGCTCCCATCGTCCGGGCGGCGCGCAGGTAGAGCGGAGGCGTGTTGCGCACGCCGTCGGCCGTGGACAGCGTGATCGACAGCACGGCGCCCATTACGACCACGAAGGCGATGGCGGTCTCGGACAGGCCAAACCACAGCAAGGCCAGGGGCAGCCAGCAGATGCTGGGCAGCGCCTGCAGCCCGAGCACGAGCGTACCGAGCGTGTCCTGGAGCATGCGCGACCGACCAAGCAAGAGGCCCAGCGGGATCCCAATCAGCAATGAGCCGGCATAGGCAAGCGCGACGCGGCGCAGGCTGGTGAGAACGGCCAGCGGAACCATACCGCTGAGGATGCCGTCGAACAGCGAACGCGCGACGGCCAGGGGCGATGGGAACACGTAGGCCGGCCACAGATGCAGGCGCACGAGGATCTCCCACAACACGATCAGCCCGGCGAAGAACAGGAGCCTAAGGCGTGTGCTGCTCATGGCGCGCCTCCTCCTGGGCCGCCTGCACTTCGCTGCGCAGGTCCGCGAGAATTGCCTGGGCCATGTCTACCAGCGTGTGACTCTCCATCGGCCGCGGCCGCGGCAGGTCGCAGCGGAACTCGCTCTTCACGTGACCGGGCCGGGCCGAGAGCAGCAGCACCCGGTCACCGAGGACCAGAGCTTCTCGAACGTTGTGGGTGACAAACACAATCGTCTTGCCCGTCTCCGACCATAGGGACTGCAGCTCGAGGTGCAGCGCCTCGCGCGTCTGGGCGTCCAGGGCACCAAAGGGCTCATCCATCAGCAGCACCTGCGGATTGAGCGCCAGGGCGCGGGCGAGCGCCACGCGCTGCTTCATCCCGCCGGAGAGCTGGTGCACCGAGGCGGCGGCGAACTCCTCCAGGTGAACCATCTCCAGCTGGGCATCGGCCGCGCGCTGGCGCGGACGGCGCGGCATGCCCTGCGCCGCCAATCCAAAAGCGACGTTGTCGCGCACGTTGAGCCACGGGAACAGCGCCGGTTCCTGGAAGATCAGCACGCGATCCGGCCCGGGGCCGCCGACGGGCTGGCCGTCCATCCAGACGGTCCCACTATCGGCCTGCTCCAATCCGGCGATGATGTTCAGAGTGGTGGTCTTGCCGCAGCCCGATGGGCCGAGCAGGCAGACAAACTCGCCCGGCGCGGCGCGCACGTCCAGGCCTCGCAGGGCAGGGAAGTCGCCATGCGGCGAGCGGAAGGTCTTGCTCACCCCGCGCAGCTCGAGCTTCCAGGCAGGCGAAGGGGAAGGCGACGGCGAGGTCAAGGCAGCTCCGGAAGCCCGCGATCAGCAAGCACGGTGTTCAGCAGCGCCAGGTCGACCAGGCCGCTCAGCTCGGGCTCGGCGTCAAGGTACCCGGCCGCGAAGGCGGCCTGGGCCGAAGCGATGATGGTGGCGGTCAGTGGATCGTAGGTGACGCGCTGGCGTGCCCAGGCGCCGTCCAGGACGGCCTCGGGCAGCGCCTGCCCGGTGATCCGGCGGATCTCCTCGTTGGCCAATCGCTTGGCCTCGTCGGGATTCGCCTGCTCCCACAGCGTAAGCTCGACGTGCGCCTCCAGCCAGCGACTCACCAGGTCCGGGTGATCCTGCAGGAAGCCGGTGCGCGCGATCAGGAGCGCAGTGGTGAAGTCGCCGTCGGGCCAAAGGGAGCGCTCATCGAGGAAGAGGACACCGCCCCCTTCGAGGAGCAGGCGCGTCGCCCACGGCTCCGGCACCCACGCGCCGTCGATCTCGCCGCGCCGGAACAGGTCGAGGATCTGCGGGTTGGCGGTCGGGATGATCTGGACCGTGCCACCTTGTTCGGTGGTCTTCAGCTGGTTGCGGGACAGGTACGCCCGCAGGGCGACATCCTGGGTGTTCCCGAGCTGCGGGCTGGCCAGCCGCTTGCCGCTCAGGTCGTCCGGCGAATCAATGCCGGACTCAGGTCGGACGATGAACGCTGCCCCGCCGCTGGTTGCGCCGGCAATGACGCGCAGGGCCTCGCCCTGGCTGCGGACAAAGCCGTTGACCGCCGGGTTGGGCCCGATGTATGCCAGGTCGATCTCGCCGGCGAACAATGCCTCAATCACCGAGGGTCCGGCATTGAAAGCCTTCGGGTCGAGCCGCGTCGTTGGCCCCAGGGCGCGTTCGAAGTCCCCGCGGGACAATCCGATGAGCGCCTGGCTGTGAGTCAGGTTGGGGAAGTAGCCCACGCGCACGACGGTGGCGGTCTCGGACGCCGGCGTGCACCCCGGCGAGGCCAGCAGCAGCCCGGCAAGCGCGAGAGGTAGGGCAAGGCGAGCGAGCCGAAGGCGGGCCATCGAACCCTCTGAACGATGCCGTGCTGAGCGGTGGACGACAGGCACGAAACAGTACAATGTGGGGCGCTCGGCGCGCCGCGGCTGTCTCGGCATGCTCATTAACGCATGCGCCGCATCGACTTGTCAACGGTCGCCTGGTTGACCCTCACATCCGGCTTGTGATAAAATGAACACACTTTCCTTAGTAGGTCAAAGTTATCAGGATCGGTTCGAGGACGAACCCTCGCAGGTGAGGCGCGCATGCCGGCAGACTACCTTCCCATCCTGGTCCTGATGGTATTGGCCACCTTCGTGGCCGTCGCGGCGGTCACGCTCGGGCACCTGTTCGGCCCGCGGCGTCCAACCGCCACCAAGGGATCCCCGTACGAATCCGGCATGAACCCCTACGGCCCCGGGCAGCGGCGCGTCCCCGTGCGCTTCTACCTGGTGGCCGTCCTGTTCATCCTGTTCGATATCGAGACGGTCTTTCTCCTCCCGTGGGCAGTTGTCCTGCGCGAACTGGGCCTGCGCGGCCTGGTGCAGATGGCGGTGTTCATCTTCGTGCTGCTTATCGGTTTCGTCTACGCGTGGAAGAAGGGAGCGCTCGAATGGGAGTAGAGCAGAAGCTCGGCAACCTGGGCGTAGCGACCACCACGCTGGAACAGGCGGTCAACTGGAGCCGGACGAATGCCATGTGGCCGATGCTGTTCGGCCTGGCCTGCTGCGCCATCGAGATGATGAGCGCCCAGTCGGCCGACTACGACATGAGCCGCTTTGGCATGGAGTTGATGCGCCCCAGCCCGCGGCAGAGCGACCTGATGATCGTGGCCGGTCGCGTCAGCCGCAAGATGGCGCCCGTCCTCCGCCGCCTGTACGACCAGATGCCGGATCCCAAGTGGGTGGTGGCCATGGGCGACTGCTGCTCGTGCGGCGGCGTGTTCAACAACTACGCTATCGTGCCGGGCGTGGATGAGATCGTGCCGGTCGACGTCTACGTAGCCGGCTGCCCCCCGCGCCCTGAAGCGCTGATCCACGGCATCCTGACGCTGCACGCCAAAGTGCGCGGCGAAAAGATCAAGGACTGGGGTACGAGGGTGACGCGATGAGCCACGTCGACTACGCCGCCGCCATGCTGCGCGAGAAGTTCGGCGACCGGATCCCAGCCGTAGAGGAGTTCCGCGGGCAGACGACCGTGATCATCGACCGCGGCGCGATCCGCGCCGCCTGCCAGCTGCTCCACGACGACCCGCGCCTGAGCTTCGACCTCCTGGCGGCGCTGACGGCCGTCGACTACTGGCCGGAGGAGCCGCGCTTCTCGATCGT
>Ga0315295_10000770_pt1 | contig 27309 bp, 24 predicted proteins | sample YL17G14_0_MG_FD_204453 | JGI IMG/M metagenome (GOLD analysis project Ga0315295, IMG submission 204453) | Sediment microbial communities from Yellowstone Lake, YNP, Wyoming, USA - YL17G14_0 | ecosystem: Environmental > Aquatic > Freshwater > Lake > Sediment | place: USA: Wyoming | collected... | reverse complement strand
AGTGCCGAATGTAGATCTTCCGGTGGTGCAGCCCATAAAGTACAACACTACTTATGAAGAACTTACATGTGTAGGCCTGTGGCCGGAAAGGAACCTGTTAGAAGCCACGCTAGTAGTTAAACTACCCTTTGGCTTTCTTGGAAATATGTGTTCGCCCGGCAGCCATGAGTATGTACGCTTCTTTATTGATTGGGACAATGATGGCGACTTCAGTGATATTAACGAAGACGTCGGTGTTGCTTCAGTGAATGTCCACGACATCCCGCAGGTCAAAGAACACAAATTATGTTACGCTGTGCAGCGACAATTCAGACCCTTCCTGGCCGACTGCCGTGATCCCTATATCGTTAAGATGCGGGTCATTCTCTCATGGGAGATTGTGCCGCCACCAGGAAACTGGAATTACATCCCCATCTGGGGCAACGTCCTCGAATGCTGGATTCAGATCGATCCGGTTGAGGGCAAGATTCTGGGTATCGTGACTTCTCAGGAGGCCTCGGCTGTTAGTCTGAAGGGGAGTAAAGGAGAGGAAAAGCCTGAGCAACAGCAGACGCAGCTGGAAAAAGAACGTGCACATTTCCTGGAGTTGCTTCAGAAGAACCCCAATTACTTCGGGACATTGCCCATCTCAGATATCCAGCCTGTCAACCCAATAAAGTGTGACACCCGCTATGAGGAGTTGAAGTGCATAGGTCTCTATCCTGAAAGGAACTTTCTGGAAGCAATCATTGAAGTGAAGCTTCCCTTCGGTTTCCTGGGTGATCTGTGCAGTCCGGGCAGCTATGAGTACGTACGCTTCTTCATTGACTGGAACGGCGATGGTGACTTTGTAGATTTTAATGAAGACGTTGGCATGGCAGCAGTCAATGTCCATGACATACCGCAGGTCCGCCAGTTTCGCCTGTGTTACGCGCTCGGCCGGAACTTCCACGCACTGCGTGCTACGTGCCAGCATCCATATATCGTCAAGGTGCGTGCTATTATGTCATGGCAGCAGCCGCCAACCGGTCCGAACTTTATCCCGGTCTGGGGAAATATCATGGAGTGCTGGGTGCAGATCAGACCAACTCATAGGGTGCCGGATCATCTCATCGGTGAGATTGACACACCAACGGCCTACGCCTGCGTAGAATCAATACCGGTCCCGGCATGTATGACAGGTGGATCACCATTGGTCGGCATACAGATCACAGGCTCAGCCGGAGGCGGACCTTTTGATCACTATACTCTGCGCTACAGCTGGGGGTTAAACCCGCCTGTTAATGATGCAGTTGTCTATCCGGACTGCAGTCGTCCACCGGCAGTTCCCAGTTCCACTGTGCCGGTAATAGGTGGCACTCTCGGGTATCTCGATGTGACAATGTTACCGCCCGGCGAGACCCAATTCACTATTTACCTGGACGTGTTTGACGCGGCGATTGGCCATGTTTCGGCAACCAGCACTTTCCAGTTAAAGACTAAGGCAGTTGAGATCACTGCAGCTGCCAAGGTTAACGCGTTGGTTGCAGAAGATCCCTTCAACCTCGGCTCATTTACAAAGCTTATTAAAGCGACGAACGACCCAAACCCCGGCGTGCCAGAACTCTCAATAGGCGGAGCCTTCAGCGTAGATGGAAGCGCTTATATCGTGGGATGTGACCGTATTATGAGTCAGTTTGTGCTGACTCGTTTCGCTGCTCCACCTGCGGCTCCGGTGCCGGATTTCCCCAACGCAACAGGAGGTACACCGCTTATCGCTCCAGTTGTTTACGCTGATTCTCCCGCTCATCCCTGGCAGTCCGGCTGTATCGGAATAATTACGCCAAACACCATATTGAATGGCGACTTGGTAGCATTCTGGTCGGCCAATAACTGTACTTTCCTTGGAATGCCCTATACAGTCCCGAAGGTCAAGCCTGTGCCTTTCTGGGATAGCAGCGGCTTGAACGGCCGTTACGCTATCCTTTTGGAGGTGAGAGACAGACTATTACCGGCCGGACCTTTCCCTGGTGATTTTGCCGCCAAGGATCAGGTAGCGGTGTGGATTGACAACAGGATCCCTATTGCAGCTATTACTTCGGTAGGAGGGATAACAGGTTGCGGAGACCTGCATTTGAAGGATTTTGTCGGTACAACCGCTGAGATTCGTGGCGTTGCATGGGATTGGCCGATAGATCTGACAGCACCCCAGCAGAGGCCAAACGACAATTTCGGTTCTTATAGCCTGTCGTTCCAGCGTAACGGTGATCCTCTTGCCAGCGGCGGCATACCAGAGGCCACGCCGAATACCCGGGTTCCCAACGTCTGGCCCGGACCACTGGCCCCTGGAACAGATGGAACTCTTGCAAACTGGGATATCGTCGGTGCCCTGGATGGAGGGGCTGGCCCGCTGCCTCTGCATTCACCAAAAATACCTCGTGGAGAACGCTGCGCCTATGTCATTTCTTTAGTCGTTTCAGATGTCACTCACGTAGGTGACAGTGGGATGAATCACTCTACAGGACCTGTTTTGTATGCGATTAACGTAATCAATGATGTCACGTAACCTGTCGGTAGGAGGCCGGGGGGATTTTTCCGCGCCGGCCTCCTAACCCTTTGAGAAACAGAGAACTTTCGGAGGATAAAAAGATGAAGATCAAAGGGCTCATCACTATCTTTGTCGTTTGCGTCGCAGCGCTTACGTTATGGGGATGCTGCAAGATCCCGCCGTACAGTCCTGCGTTCTGGAACGACGGGAGCACGGTGCAGTTCAATAACAACTGTTACAACTACGGCAACAACAAGCGGACCGATACCTTTGCACAGCCGGGAAGGAGGTCGGGCGACTATCCGAATCCAATGATATGCGCTGATGTCGTCGCTGCAGCGGTGAATGACGGTGTGCTGCAGCTGCCGGTGTCAGGCGTCTGCCCGAATACAGAAGACAAGATCGCCCTCGTCGTCGACCCGGGGACCGATTATCACTGGTATCGTCTCGGCAGCGACGGCATGTGGTCTCACAAGCCCGGAGGCACGCAGGCGACAAACCTGGATGCGTCAGGGAACCCGATCCCGAATCCTGAGACGGCGAACCGGTGCTCCGGGTGGCTCTGCTACACTGACTTCTGCGGTTATTTCTGCTCCTGCTCGTCCGATGTCCAGGGCCAGGGGCACGAGGATATCCAGTGACGGTTTGTGACGATACAAGGAGGAATACTATGGCTGAACTGAAGAAGACGCTGATTTTTGTCGTTACATGCGGGTTATTGCTCACAGCGGTGCTGGTTCCCGGAGTCCTTTGCAGCGACGACATCGCTCTGGCACAGGAGAAGGGGATCACGGTGCGGGTGCTTCTCTTCTCGGGAAGGCCTGACCCGACGTACGAGTTGGGTGATTCTCAAGTGATCGAGAGGCTGAAGGCGGTGGTCGCCGGGGCAAAGAGGCTCGACAGTTATGACAAGGAGTCGGTCATCCCGGCGAACATCGGATACAAAGGCATCCTCGTCAGCAATCCCGAAAAGAGGGCTGGTCTTCCTGTCCGGTTTGCGGTCTATAAAGGCACGATAGAGCTGATGGACGGTCAGAAGCGCTTTCTCGAGGACAAGGGAGGTGCGGTCGAGAAGATGCTGATGGACGAGGCGATCCGCAAAGGCGTGATCGACGAGGTGATCCTGAAGCGGATGAAGAAGGACCAGTAGGCGGCGTGCCGGGCGTGGACCGGTCGTGAAAGACAAACGGCAAACGGGATCGTGTCTTGAATCTTTGGCGTGTCGAGTGAAGGGTAGCGCATTCTTACGGTTGAAGGCCCCTTCATGCAAAACCCGGGAGCCATGTACCTTGGATGGCAGGAGGTGATAGAACCTCGGCAATCAAAAATACAAGCACGTTCGATGCAGCCTTGGTTCAGGCAAAACTCCGTATGGACAGACGAGCGATGTCTATGAGTGGACCGAGGACATGGGGTCAGGCTCGCTTCGAGCTGACGCTTTGCGGTTAACGAGAGGCTCCCTAAACTAAAGGGTCTCGTCAAAATAAAGGAGGGACATCATGGAATTTGTGGGTAAGGGACAACCACTCAGCCGGAAAGGGCTCACGGCTGCGCTTGACCTATTGGGACTGGGGCAGGGTGATGCAGCCTATATCTGGGCGGTCGTAGAGGTAGAGACAGCCAGTCTGACGCAGGGTTTTGGTTTCCGTACGGACCGGCGCCCCCAGATCTTGTTCGAGCGCCACAAGTTCAAGGAGTTCACCACTGGCCGCTTCGATGATGAAGCACCTGAAATCTCCGGTTTCGCAGGTAGCTATAGCTACCTCAGAGTTCAATACGAGCGTTTGGAGAAGGCGCTGTCATTGTGCGAGAGAGAAGGTCTGGGTGTGGAACCGGCGTTGAAGTCTGCCTCCTGGGGCATGGGCCAAGTGATGGGCTTTAATCACAAAGTGGCAGGCTTCAACTCAGCTGCCGACATGGTGGAGGCCATGAAGACAGGTGAAGATGCACAGATCGCCGCAATGTCCAGGTTTCTTATCGAGAATGGTTTGGCAGACGCATTGATTCGAAAGGACTGGGTCAGTTTTGCGAAGGGCTACAATGGCAAAAACTACTGGCAAAACAAATACGACATCAAGCTGGCAGAGCAGTACCAGCGTTTTGCGAGCGGTTCGTTGCCGAACCTCGAGGTGCGAGCGGCGCAAGCAGCGCTGCTCTTACTCGGGCACGGTCCCGGTAAGATCGACGGTGTATTAGGGCCTCGCACCCGAGGAGCACTGCGCAGCTTCCGCATCGCTGCAGGCCTCCCTGCGGGCGATGATCTGGACGGAGAGACCTACCATGCGCTGTACAAGAAGGCCGGTTTTGACATATAGAACAATCCCCGACTGAGGAGAGGTCTTGTATTGAATCTTGTATGGCAAGAAAATACCGGAGAGGGCTTGAAGTAAGCAGTGCTGGATGGTAAGTACGAAGGGGAACGACGATACGGCATGGGAGGAGAAAAACAATGCTTGAAGGAAAGCGCATCTACATCAGCGACGTGCATATGGGTCCGAAAAAGGACCCCCAGTCTGACTATGACTACAACTGGCTCGGACCGGCTGAAGCAAAAGTCTTTGCTGAATTCCTTGCCTACCTGAATGCCGATGAAGAAGTCAAAGAGATCATCTTGCTCGGCGATACGATGGATAACTGGGTGCGCCCCGTGTATGCAGAACCACCGATATTCAAGGATATCGTTGATGCACCGCACAACCGTGCAATTATAAGGACCCTCAGGGCACTCTGCGGTGACGGCAAGAAGAAGGTGATCTACATGCCCGGGAATCACGACATGACGATTACGCGGGAGTTTGTCGTGGGGCACTTTCCGGGGATCATATTTGGGGGAAGTGCGCTGAACAATAGTGTCTACAGGACAAGCCGTCTTCTAGCGGAACACGGGAGCGCACATGCGATGTTTAATGCGCCTGATCCGATAAACGATCCCGGAAGAAGGCTGCCTCTCGGGTATTACATGTCCCGCGTTGCCGCAACAAAGGAGGCACGTACGGGAAGTGCCCAAAGGCATTTCTGGACGTACTTCGATGATTTCCTCGAGATGCTCGGACCGCAGAAGCTTCCGGAGTCGGTCTTCGAAGCCATTCTTGAGGAGGCCGACCTCCCGCAAGACGTGGAGATTGTCATGCCTCCTGTCGGGGGCAAACCGACCAGCATCAGTGCGAGTGAAGTGAAGCAGAGGTACGCGAACCTCTATGAGCAGTGGGAAGCGCATTACGGGCGAGGCATCGCGTTCAAGGCGATGATGGCGGAGATAGGGTATCTCGGCGATCTTGCGGATACCCTCACCAAGAAGGGGGACACTAACGTCGTCATATTCGGGCATTCTCATGAGAGCGAACTGGATAAGGACTCGTGGTTTGTTGAGGATAGGATATACGCCAACTGCGGCTCGTGGTGCGACGAGAAAGAGCCCTGTGCCTTTGTCGAAACACAGAAAGACAATGCACAGAGGATTCACTATGTCAGACTGAAGACCTGGGATAAGAAGCAAAAGCGGCCGCACGAGGAGTTTGAGGAAGAATGTGTGGAGTTGTAACGTCGTCAGCGGGGAGGTGAACACGGCAGGGTGATCTTGTTGGAGGGGGCGGAGGGCACAAAATGAGAATAGATATGCACTGTCACGCGCTCGGAAAGGGCAACGACATCACCGCTGTGGACGGAGAGGTCTATTTCAATCCCGAGGACAACCAGCACTGGTTCACGAGGATACTCTACAACCTCCTTGAAGAGGATTTGGTGAGGATGGAGGCCGACCTTAACCAGGATCAAACGATATCGACAGAAGAGTATTTCTCGTTGCTTTACAGGCTGCTCTCCACATCCGAGGAACTCGATGCGCTGGTGCTCTTGGCGCTAGACGCCGTGTATTCGGCGAGGGATGGGAGGCTTGACGAGAGAAAGACCGATCTCTGGGTCTCGAACGGGTTCCTTCTCTCCGTGATCAGGGATCTCAACGAAAAGATGAAACAGGAGGGGGCGGCGAAGAGGTTCTTCCTCGGGGCCTCGGTGAGCCCCAACAGGCGGGACTGGGCCGAGGAACTGGAGTTCGTGCTCTCTCAGCCGGAGGCGGTGCTCGTGAAGGTGATCCCTTCCGTTCAGCACATCCGCCTCATGAACAACCGCCACAGGGAGTTTTACGAAATGCTCGCTTCTGCAAGGATGCCCCTTCTCTGCCACGTGGGGCCCGAGTACTCCTTCCCCGAGGGCATACGCAGGAAGGAACTCGATGATTTCAGATACCTCGAAAAACCGCTTGAAAAGGGGGTGACCGTGATCGCTGCGCACTGCGCCACGCCGGTTTTTCCTCTCATTGACAAGAATGTGATCGGGGAGTTCTACCGGTTCATGAGGAAGGTGAACACGGGTAGCGAGGTGAGGCTGTGGGCTGATACGTCAGGGCTCTCCATAGCGACGAGGCTCCCGCTGATCCCCGAAATCATCGACACCTTTCCTCCCGAGTGGCTCGTTCACGGTTCGGATTTTCCGATACCTGCGGACAGCTGGCCTCATCTGCCTCTCGTGACCCACGACGTGACTCCCGAAGAGTACCTGAGTATCTGCAAGACCGGGAATCCCTTCGACAGGGACGTGAGGATAAAGAGGGCCCACGGCTTCCCGAACTCGATCATCGAGAACGCCCTGAAGGTCCTGAGACTGCCTGACTCACCTGACGTATAGCCCACAGAATTCAAAAAAACAAGTCATCTGAGTGTAATAGTTCACCCCCACCCTTGCCCTCCCCCATCAAGGGGGAGGGAATTAGTTTTTTGGAGTGGAGACACACAAACGCGTGTCTCCACTCCTCTTGAAGAGAAGTATAGGGTCAATTCTTTTTTATTGACATACCTCATATGAATATGCTATAAGTTCGCATGGCAAGGCCGTTGAGGATACAGTACTCCGGAGCAGTTTACCATGTGACGAGCAGGGGTAATGAAAGAAGAAAGATATTCAAAGATGACCAAGACAGGAAGGCATTCATAGAAATCCTCGGCCAATCCCTCAAGATCTATCATGTCGTGCTTTACAGCTACATCCTCATGAACAACCATTTCCACCTCCTGATAGAGACACCCCTTGAGAACCTTGGGGAATTCATGAGGCATTTCACCATAACGTACACGAGTTACTTCAACCGGAGACACAAGAGAGTAGGGCATCTCTATCAGGGAAGATACAAGAGCATCCTCGTAGACAAGGATGCATATCTGTCAGTACTTTCGCGATATATCCATCTCAATCCTGTCAGGATAAAACAGGTGAGAGGGAAGTCAGAGGATGAGAAAAAAGAGATAGTGAGGACCCATCAGTGGAGCAGCCTGCCCGGCTATACAGATAAGAGGAAGAAAGAGGAAAACGTAGAGTACGGGAAGGTATTGAGAGAATATGGGGGTGACAATGACAGAGGCAGGGAGGCATACAGAAAGAGGATTAGAGAAGATATAGCCGGGGGGCTTGAGATAAAGGATAAAATAATAGGGCAGAGTATACTGGGGGGAGAGGAATTTATCGCGTGGATAAAGGATAAATATTTAAAGGGGAAGAAAGACAGGGAATGTCCTCCACTGAGGGTTTTGCAGCGGTACAGGGCGAAAGAGGAGATCATGGAGGTGATCACGAGAGTGACTGGAAAGGGGTTTGAAGAGATAAAGGAAGAGGGAGGAACGATCAGGCAGGTAGCATTTGATGTCTTGTATCGAATGGGGCGCCTCAAAGGAGTCGAGATAGGAAAGATCTTCGGAATCGATTACAGCACCGTGAGCCAGGGGAGAAAGCGGCTCAGGGAAAAGATGCAAAAGGATCAAAAATTAAGAAAGCTGGTAACCGGGATAGAGCAGAAACTGTCTATGTGAAGGCATTGCGTTGAAGTGCAAGGGTATTAGAGAGTCTACCAGAAAAGGAATCGTGAGAGGCTTTTTTGTGTATCTTTTCTATGATACAGTGAAACCTGTTCTGCCACTCATCAAGAGAAAGTATCTTACTCTCAACCTTTTCATGCCCTTTCATCTGTACTTTCTGAAGAGGCTTAAAAACAAAATGACGGTTTATGCGCGAGACCCGTTAACAACCCCTGGACGAGTAACCGATCCTAATGTGTTTAAGAAATGCAATACCGACGGAATCTGCGTTGAGATAGAAACCGATGGAAGGCGGCACAGGAACTATTGAGTTGTTCGTAATGTTGCGTTGAGCAAGTCGAGACCGCAAGAAGAAGCGGGATTCCCCGCCTGGATCGCCTTGCTCCATTACATCCATTGGTTGGGAATGTGAGAAAGGAGTCAATCTATAAACCAGTTAGGAGTGCTGAACGGATATGACAAGAACATTGATCACCCTCGAGCTCCTCGGGAATGAGAACACCCTGGGATTCGTCAAGCAAGTCGAGGGGCTGAAAGATCTCGATATCGATGAGGAGTACGGGCTTGTCCTTATAAGCCCGAAGAAACACCTCTATGTGATCCGTGTAAACGGGCCGGTAGATGCAGAAAAACTGATGTCTGTCCAGCCGAAGGTCAAGGGCGTTTCGGCGGACGTGAGGATAGCGCCCTTTAACCAATGAAGGAAAAGGAGGAAACAAGGTGAAAGATAAGATCCGTGTACTGATCCAGATGCGATACAGCCCCGAGCTGACAGCCGCAACAAGAGCAAAAAAACTCGCTGCCGCGGTAGTCCCTACTCTTAAGATGACCGGTCTCTCGATCGATCATAGCTTCACGCCGGTCCAACTCCCGAAACGGTCACCTCGGGAAGAAGTCGGTGCCATGGAGGTAGGGAGATTGTTCACCTTTGACAGCAGTCCAGAGGCCTCGACCTATCTCGTACGCGGTGAAGTTGAAGACGAGGCTGCACTGAAGCGCCTCGAAAAACAGATCGAAAAGGACCCCAATGTAGCCGGCCTTTTCTCCGACCCAAGGATCAGCGCCATTGCAGTATGCCCGTCCGGGCCGGTCGGAACGCACGAAGATGTGGAAAACCGCCTGAAAACCACGACCTTGCATGGACGAGGCATGGATGGTTCGAATGTCCTTGTTGCCATTGTTGACACCGGCATCAATATGGAATATCTCAGAAGCAAAGGGAAGAACCCCGGGTTTGATGCAGGGAAGAGCTGGACGCCTGCACAGGGGCTGATCCCGGGGAGTCTGCCCGTCGACCACGGAACCATGTGCGCCTTCGATGTCTGCATCGCAGCCCCGAAATGCACACTGCTCGATTACGCACTCCTTCTTTCTCAGGCCGAGGGAGGGTCGGTAATGGACGGCTTCCTCAGCGACGCCGTCAAGGCATACAGCAAGCTCCTCGACCTGCTGACAGCGGATGAAGAGAACAAGCCGAGGCTCGTCGTGAACAATAGCTGGGGTATGTTCCATCCCTCCTGGGACTTCCCGCCTGGCCATCCGGGAAACTACAGCGATAATCTGAACCATCCTTTCAATATCATTGTCGAGAGCCTTGAGGACGCCGGTGCCGACATCCTTTTTGCTGCAGGAAATTGCGGTTCCGAGTGTCCTGACGGCAGATGCGAGGGCGTCACAACGAGGCCTATCTACGGAGCAAACTCCCATCAGGCCGTGCTCTGCGTTGCAGGTGTTACTGTGGACAAGGTGAGGCTTGGCTACTCGAGCCAGGGACCGGGACGGCTTCAGCAGGAAAAACCGGACCTTTGCGCTTACACGCATTTTACAGGCTCCGGTGTGTATTCTGCAGACGGCGGTACGTCGGCAGCCTGTCCGGTGGCCACCGGCATTGTTGCTGCTGTCAGAAGCAACTATCCGCAGTCAGCAATCTCACCGCCCCAGCTCCGCAACATTTTACGCAGAACCGCAGAAGATATCGGTCTTGCAGGCTTTGACTACAGCCACGGCTACGGAGTGATCGATGTCTCTGGTATCCTCGATACGCTCGACGTAAGGGAAACACGCAAGATCAGTGTCGGTGAAACAGCCTCAGGAAATCTCAATCAGACTGGTGCAACGGCCATGTTCAAGCTTGTTGTCGGCGATGCACTCAACATAGAGCTTGACGGGCCTCAGGGGATCGATTTCGATATCTATGTGAGAAAAGGTGCGGAACCGACAGCGACGGAATATGACTATCGCGGGTACACCGGCTCTGCCGATGAGAAGATAAGGATCAAGCCTGCAGAGGTAGGAGAGTATTACATCATGGTCCGGTCATACCGGGGGACGGGTGACTTTACGCTGAGGGCTGTGCTCGAATAGGGAATTGCAGGGTCAATCATGGCTGAGAGGGGCAGGGTATCAGAAATACGATACCTGCCCCTCTTGAAGCATCTTTAAGAAATATTACGCGATCTTTTCCAGCTTCACTGCGCAGACCTTAAATTCGGGGATCTTCGCGACCGGGTCGAGAGCAGCAATAGTGAGCCTGTTCGCTGCAGCCTCTACGAAATGAAAAGGAATGAAAATAGTCCCCTGATCGGTCATATTGCCTACCGCAGCCCTGGCTTCAATCCTCCCGCGCCTGGAGATAACCATCACCATTTCTCCGCTCTTGATGCCAAGGGCGGCAGCATCCTTTTCATTGATTTCGACCAGACATTCGGGACAACGCTCGTTCAGGCCGACCGAGCGCCGGGTCATGCTTCCCGTATGGTAATGGTAGAGAACCCTTCCCGTGGTCAGGAGGAAGGGGTATTCCTCTTCCGTCGGTTCTGCAGGAGGGATCCATTCAATGGCATGGAAAAGTCCCTTTCCCCGTACAAAACGGTCCTTGTGCAAATACTTCGTCCCGTGATGCTCTTTCGTCGGACAGGGCCACTGAAGGCCTCCCTGAACGAGACGGGCATAATCCATCCCCGCGTATGAGGGGGTGACCTTCGCGATCTCACTAAAAATCGCTTCAGCTGAGGGATAGTTCATATCGTAACCCATCCTTTGGGCGATACCGCAGATGATCTCCCAGTCGTTGCGCGCCTCACCAGGCGGTTCCACAGCCTTGCGGACCAACTGCACACGGCGCTCTGTATTGGTGAACGTCCCATCCTTTTCAGCAAAACAAGCGGCGGGAAGGACTACATCGGCCATCCTGGCTGTTTCGGTCATGAAGATGTCCTGCACCACCAGGAAATCAAGGTTCTTCAGTCCCTCTTCCACGTGATGGAGATCCGGGTCGCTCAGCATGGGATTCTCTCCCATAATGTAGAGGCCTTTGATCTGACCTCTGGCAGCCGCCTCAACAATCTCGACAATGGTCAAACCCACATTTCCGGGCAAGCTGCCGACCCCCCATGCCTTCGCCATCTTGTTCCTGGCTTCCTCTGAGGTCACTACCTGGTATCCCGAAAACACATTGGGGAGACCCCCCATATCGCAGGCGCCCTGCACGTTGTTCTGCCCGCGGAGTGGGTTCACCCCGCCTCCTTCGATTCCCACGTTGCCGCACAGCATCGCCAGGTTGGCGATGCACTTCACAGCATCGGTACCGTTGATATGCTGGGTAATACCCATGGCATAGGCGATCGACGCCACCGGGGCCTTGGCATACAGCCTTGCGGCAGCAATCAGATCATCTCTGGGAATGCCGGAAATCTCTTCCACTTTTTCCGGAGTGTACGTGGAGACAACCTGTTTGAGCTCCTCAAATCCCTCTGTTCTCTCGGCAACATACTCTTTGGCGTAGAGCTCTTCCTGGATGATCACATGCATCATACCGTTGAGCCAGGCCACATCAGTACCGGGCTTTTGACGAAGCCAGATTTCTGCATGATCCACGAGATCGATCTTCCTTGGTTCGGCAACAATGAGCTTTGACTTCCCGCTTCTCGCAGCCCTCTTCATACATGAGGCGATCACGGGGTGCATCTCTGTGGTGTTGGACCCTGTAATCAGGATCACGTCCGCCTTTTCGAACTCTTCAATCGCATTGGTCATCGCTCCACTCCCAAACGCAGCGGCCAGACCGGCCACGGTTGAGGAGTGTCAGAGACGCGCGCAGTGATCGATATTATTCGTTCCAATCACTGCACGGGCGAATTTGTTCATGAGATAGTTCTCTTCGTTGGTACAACGGGCCGACGTGAAGAGAGCGAGTGCATCAGCGCCGTACTTGGCCTTGATTGTGCTGAAGTGTGTGGCAACACGATCAAGCGCTTCCTCCCATGAGGCCTCTTTAAAGATGTCTTTTTCTCTTATGAGGGGTGTCGTCAACCGGTCAGGATGGTTGATGAAGTCGTATCCAAAGCGTCCCTTCACGCACAGACTTCCGTTGTTCGGTCCCGGAATGCTGTGGCTCGATGTGACCTTGACGACTTCGTTGTCCTTGACATTGAGTTCGAGCTGGCACCCTACCCCACAGTAGGTACAGGTAGTGGTCACTTTCTTGATCTCCCAGGGACGTCCCTTGAATCTCGCTTGTTTGAATGTGAGCGCGCCGGTTGGACACACGTTCACACACTCGCCACAGAAGACGCAGTTCGATTCCTTCAGGGAGGTGTCGTCGAACGTGGAAATGAATGCATCCGACCCGCGAGCAGCGATATCAATCACGCCGTTTACCTGAATGTCAATACAACCTCGCACACAGCGTCCGCAGAGCACGCATCTGTTCTGATCCCGGACGATCATGGTGTTCGAATCGTCTTTCGGTCCCGGCACAAAGCTGCTTTTCAAGCTGACATATTCGATCCCATACTCATAGACCAGATCCTGTAATTCACAATTCCCCGTCTGTTCGCAAAGCAGGCAATTGTGATTCCCATAGGTCAGGAGCAGCTCCAAAACAGTTTTACGAACCTGAATGACCCTTTCTGTGTGTGTGTGAATCACCATGCCATCGGCTGCCGGTGTTGTACATGTTGGAGGAAGTCCACGCATATTCTCAATTTCCACGATGCAGAGCCGACAACCACCATAGGGGGGCATCTTGGGATGGTAGCACAGGGTAGGGACGTAGACGCCGTTCTCCCTGAAGACTTCGAGCACTGTCTGTCCTGCCTTGCCCTGTACCTTCTTTCCCTGGAAATCCTTTCCAAATACCGTCAGGGTGATTCTATCCTTGTCCATTTCTCCTCTCTTATATCTCTGTCTGGTGTTTGGATTCTGAAGGCCTCTGGTGCATCCATGATCTCCACCGTTCGATCAATCAATCGCATGGTACCTGCACGCTTGGATGCAGGACCGGCATTTTATGCACTTCTCATTGTAGATGAAGGCAGGTTGTTTCTTCTCCCAGGCGATTGCCTCCACCGGACACGATTTAAAACAGAGACCGCAATTCGTACAGGCTAGTTCGTTCACTTTGAATTTGATCAAATCAACGCACACTCGGGCAGGACATTCTTTTTTGAGAATGTGGGCTTCGTACTCGTCCCTGTAATACCTGATGGTCGAGAGCACCGGGTTGGGAGCAGTCTGCCCCAGTCCGCACAGCGAACCTGCCTTCACATCTTCACATATACTGAGTAGCTGCTCAAAATCCTCCATTGTGGCCTGGCCTTTGCTGATGGACGTCAGCGTCTCGAGCATGTTCTTGGTGCCTAGCCGGCAGGGCACGCACTTTCCGCATGATTCCTTTTGCGTAAAGCCGAGGAAGAACTTAGCCATATCCACCATGCAGGTCGTTTCATCCGTAACGATGAGACCGCCGGAACCCATGATGGACCCCACTTTGGTCAGGTTCTCATAATCCATAGGAATGTCGAAGTGCTCAGCTGGGATACAGCCACCGGAAGGACCACCTGTCTGCGCAGCTTTGAATTTGCGCCTATTGGGGATACCCCCTCCGATTTCTTCGATGATTTGTCTCAGCGGGGTCCCCATGGGGATCTCAACCAGTCCGCTGTAACGGATTTTTCCAGCCAGGGCGAAGACCTTGCTCCCCTTGCTTTTCTCTGTCCCAATGCCGGCAAACCAGTCGCCACTTTTAGTGAGAATCACGGGAATATTGGCAAATGTCTCAACATTATTGATGTTTGTGGGTTTACCAAAGAGGCCCTTCACTGCAGGGAAGGGAGGCCTCGGCATGGGCATCCCCCTCTTTCCTTCAATGGAGGCCATGAGCGCTGTCTCCTCACCGCACACAAAAGCTCCCGCTCCGAGCTTTACCTTGATCTCGAAATCAAAACCTGAGCCGAAGATGTTCTTACCCAGATAATTTCTCCGGGTAGCCTGCTCTATTGCAATGAGAGAGCGCTCGTGCGCAAGCGGATACTCGGCGCGAACGTAGATGTATGCCTTGGTGGCGCCAATGGCGTAGCCGGCGATCATCATCCCCTCAAGTACACTGTGGGGATCGCCTTCAAGCACGGCGCGGTCCATAAAAGCGCCCGGGTCGCCCTCGTCGGCGTTACAGATCAGATACTTCTGATCACCGGGCGATTTGTTGCAGAATTCCCATTTCGTGCCTGTGGGAAATCCTCCTCCGCCTCTCCCACGCAGACCAGCGCGTTTGACCTCCTCGATAACCTCCTTCTGGGTCATTTTGAAGGCCTTTTTGATCCCCTCATACCCGCCAACCCTGATGTAATCCTCGATGTCTTCCGGATTGATGAACCCGCAGTTCCGCAGTACGATGCGCCGCTGAGGACTGAAGTACTTCATTTCGTGATAAGTGGGGACCTTTTCTTTGCTCTTGGGGTCAATGAAGAGAAGCCGTTCGACCTTCCCTCCATTTTTCAGATCTACCTCAACGATCTCCGGGATATCCTCAGCATTTACATTGCAGTAAAACGTCCCCGGCGGTTCTATAACCACAGTGGGTCCCATCTGGCAAAGCCCATGGCATCCGGTAAACTTGACCTCAAACCTGTTAGTAAGCCCGGCCTTCTGGACCGCATCCTGCAGAGTGGAAAAGATGATATTCGATTTTTGTGATTCACATCCGGAACCCCGGCACACGAGGAGCTGACATCCATTTCCTGACTTTGTGCTGATTGTTTCTGGCTGCATTCAGAATCTCCTTAACTTTCTCGATTCGAGCTGTGCAACAGCCTCCCGCAAAATTTACTTGACAACCCTGTCAGTAGTTCGATGAATTGTTACCGGTATTCCGATATTCAATCCACCCGAGGGGCCTCGGAACCCGTGCGTGCCAGGTGGATCAGGAGTCGACTCGCGGTAGTCGTCACGCGGCCGTGTGTGTCCTTATTGACTACCATTGCGGGTGCCAAAGCACAGGCACCAATACATGCCACACGCTCGAGTGTGAACATGCCGTCTTTGGTCGTTTCACCGGGCTGAATCCCGAGCTCACTCACCACCTCCTCCAGTATCCGTGCACCACCCATAACGTGGCATGCTGTTCCCTGACAGACCATGATAGTATTCTTCCCAACCGGGCTGAATTTGAACTGAGCATAAAATGTTGTGACTCCATAGACCTCAACGGGATCTATCCTGCAGAATCTCGCTGCAGCCACCATTGTTTCAGGCGGCAAGTAGCCAAAAGCCGCTTGAATGTCTTGAAGAACGGGTATCAGCGCATCACGATCCCGATGATGATTGGCAAAAATTTTGTTGAGATTCTCTTTCCACTCCATATTTCTCCACCCAATGATTTTAAAATTTTATAATCACTTTATTATGAATTATTATAACCCAAACTGAGCGATACGTATCACCGAGGAGGCCCTCTTAAACAGGCCTTTTTCATGAAACCCCTATTTGTCACGAGTGATCTTAACCTGATTGAGCGGCATTGTCAAGTCTTTTCTGAAGCCCTTTTTCATGCCTGTTGCACAAACCCTTTTTGTTACCGTTCACTTGTCTCAGGGTCTCATAATCCCTTGATTTCACGAGATACTGAAACGAGTTCAGCATTACAGAATGAGTTGTAAGGTCATCCATGCAACAGACTCTTCAGAGAAAGATTTCAGGGGAAAGAGATTGTTGCGCTTGCCGGCCCTGGCAAGGGCATCCACAGAAAGTCACACCTCAGAAAAAAACGTAGCTCATGGTCAACGTTCGCAAATCAGCACATCTCCATGCGTTGTGCTGATTTGCTTTCACTGCAAATTTTTGCCGGGTAAGAACGAGCGTGATGAGATGTAGACTTGTAGAGTATAATAATACGTTATGTAAGGATGAAGATAGATCAAGTTGAAGTGTGATCTATTGACAAAGTAAATGTTACAATTACAATCAGAATTTTAAGAAACAAGAGGGCAGAGATGACCAGAAAAGAGACATGGCAAAGGCTTGTTGAGCTTAATGCAGTTAAAGGAGAAATGCCTGTCGGTACTTTCACACTCGAGGAAGCCGATCTCCGGGGAGCCAATCTCCGGGGAGCAGATCTCAGGCTATCAAATCTTGAGAGAGCCAATCTCGAGGGAGCCAATCTCTGGAGGGCAGATCTCAGGGTAGCAAATCTTGAGGGAGTCAATCTCAGGGGAGCAAATCTCCGGGGAGCCGATTTCGAAGGAGCCAAGCTCGATGGAACCGATCTTGAGGGAGCCAATCTCGGAGGGGCCAATCTCAGGGGAGCCAGACTTCGGGGAGCTAATCTCAGGGGAGCCATTCTCTGGATAGCCGATCTCAGGGGAACCGATCTCAAGGGAGTCAATCTTGAGGGAGCCAATCTCAGGGGAGCCAATCTCGAAAAAGCCGATCTCATGGTAGCCAATTTCAGGGGCGCCAAACTTGAAGGTGCAAAGCTCAGAGAAGCAAATCTCGAGGGAGCCAATCTAAAAGGAGCAAATCTCACGGTAGCTAATCTCTGGGGAGCAAAACTCGTAGGAGCCGATCTCAGGGAAGCCAATCTGTTGGGAGCCGATCTCAGGGAAGCCAATCTCAGGGGAGCCAAACTTGAGGGTGCAAAGCTTGAGGAAGAAAGCTCTCGGGAGTAGTCCATCAGGGAGTCAAAGACTTTAGGCTGGCCCAATGTGCTCTATACTGAGACCGTTCCACCATGTTGCTTGGCAACTGCCTTCAGCAACCCTTGCTATGTCCTCGGCCACCCCATTGTAATTGTCGTTCATTACAGTTAAAATAACCTATGGAAAAAATTTCCACTATCTGTCCCTGGTGCGGATGCGGTTGCGGGTTGTACCTTCACGTTGAAAACAATATCATCACCGGCGTGTCCCCGAACCGCAACCATCCGGTGAACCACGGCACCCTTTGCGTCAAAGGCTGGAACTGCCACGAGTTTGTCCAGCACCCGGACCGCCTCACCACACCGCTTGTCAAGGATGGGGCCGCCTTCAGGCGTACAACCTGGGAGGAAGCACTTGGCAGGACTGCAGCAAGGCTCACGGAGATAAAAAACACCTACGGACCAGATGCCATCGGTATCTTGGGTTCGGCTAAGTGCACGAATGAGGACAACTTCGTGCTCATGAAGTTCGCCCGCGCCGTTTTGGGAAGTAACAACATCGATCACTGCGCGCGTCTCTGACACTCCACTACAGTGGCCGGTCTGGCCGCTGCTTTCGGGAGTGGAGCGATGACCAATTCCATCAGCGAAATCAGGGATGCCCGCGTCATCTTTGTGATCGGCTCGAACACCACGGAGCAGCATCCCATGATCGGGATGCACATGCTCGAGGCAAAGGACCGCGGAGCGACCTTGATCGTTGCCGATCCCCGGCGCACGCAGATCGCCCAGTTCAGCCACCTCCACCTCAGACACAAGAGCGGCACCGATGTGGCGCTTCTCAATGCCATAATGAATGTGATCATCACCGAGTGGCTCGTGGACCTCTCCTTCATCCGCCAGCGCACCGAGCTTATTGGATATGATCTGCCGCCTGGGGAAGAGTATGTGGACCTCTCCTTCATCCGCCAGCGCACCGAAAACTTCGATGACTTCGAGAAGCGCATATTGCCTTATACACCAGAAGTGGCCGAGCGGATCACCTCCGTGCCTGCCGAGGACATCCGCAAGGCAGCCCGGCTCTATGCGTCAGAAAAGCGCTCTATGCTTTTCTACGCCATGGGCATTACCCAGCACATCACGGGTGTGGACAACGTACGGGCCTGCGCCAACCTCGTGATGCTCACGGCCCACATCGGCCAGCCCATGACAGGCCTGAACCCCCTTCGCGGCCAGAATAACGTGCAGGGTGCCTGCGACATGGGGGCATTGCCGGACGTCTATTCCGGTTACCAGAAGGTTGCTGATCCTGCAGCCCGACGCAAATTCGAGCTTGCCTGGTCACGCCCGCTGCCCGACAAACCAGGGATCACGCTTACCGAGATGGTTGATGCCATTCTCTCGGGAAAAATCCGCGCTATGTATATCATGGGAGAGAACCCGTTGATCGCTGACCCCGACATGACCCATGTAAAGAAGGCGTTTGCTAAACTCGACTTCCTCGCGGTCCAGGATATCTTCCCCACAGATACAACCGAATACGCCCATGTGATCCTGCCTGCGTCGAGCTTCGCGGAAAAATACGGCACGTTCACGAACACCGAACGCAGGGTTCAGAAAATACGCCGGGCTGTCCCGCCTCCCGGGGAAGCGAAACCAGACTATGAGATCATCTGTAATCTGTCAAAGCTCATGGGCTACCCAATGGAATACCGCGAAGCGCATGAGATTATGGAAGAGATCTCGATCCTCACGCCGGCGTATGGCGGTATACTCCATCACCGGCTTAATGCGAACTATGGACTCCAATGGCCCTGCCCGAACATAGACCATCCAGGCACCACGTATCTGCACCAGAAAAAGTTCTCCCGTGGCATGGGCGTGTTCATCCCCGTGGAGTTTATTCCGCCGTCGGAGCCCACGGACAGCGAGTATCCTTTCATCCTTACAACCGGACGGAGCTATTTCCACTACCACACCGGCACCATGTGCCGCAGGACCGCAGCGCTCGAGAGGGAAGATCCAGAATGCCTCGTGGAGATCAACCCCGTGGACGCAGGGCGCCTCGGGCTCCGATCAAACGAACGGGTACGCATCAGAACACGGCGCGGCAGCATCGAGGTGAAAGCGTTTGTCACCGATACGGTGCCCGAAGGGATCATCTTCATCCCCTTCCACTTCCGGGAGGCAGCGGTGAATTTGCTCACGATCAACGCTGTCGATCCGAACGCAAAGATCCCGGAGTTTAAGGTATGCGCCGCTGCTGTGGAACCCTTGAAACGCAAAGCTGGAGTTATACAGGAGAGCAGAGGAGTTATAAGTACGGCATGAAGCTTTGGAGTTTTTCAAGGGGATTAGTCAGCTATGGAGTATAATCGTTGATAGAATCAAACAGGATCACAACGTACATCCTGCATAACAAGAACCATCTCTCCTTCTGGCTGCGGAGGCTCAAGACGTCGCATCAGATCATCGCTCCCGTGCGGGACATTTCCGGTGACATCGTACTGACCGGTATCCGGCACATGCACGAGATCGCACTCGACGGACCGGCGCTCATGCCCTCGCCCAAAGAGTTCTTGCTCCCGCAGATGGAACAGCTCTTCCACTATTCCGATGATGGCGTAGAGGAGACTTTCAACAAACAACCGCGCATTATCTTCGGCATCAGGTCCTGCGACCTCTCTGCTATAAGGATACTCGACATCTTTTATCTGGAGAATAACAAAGACGCGTACTATGAATCACGTCGCACGAATACAGTCATGATCTCAATTGCATGCAACCAGCCGGATCCCACCTGCTTCTGTTTCGGTCTCAGTACCGGGCCATTCTTAAGATCAGGCTTCGACCTGCAGCTCACCGACCTCGGCAACCGTTTTATAGTCGAGGCAGGCACAGAGACCGGAATGGCATTGGTCAGGGAGTTTCTCCACATCTTCACCGATCCAAGGCCGGAGGACATAGAGGATTTGAACGAGGTCAGGCTCGCATCACAGAGCCGCTTCGAGAAAAGGGTCAATCTGGAGCAGGTGCACCGGGGCATCCTCGCAGGAGAAGTGAGTGACACGTTCTGGGACTCAGTGGCGGCACGGTGCTTTGAGTGCGGCGGCTGCGTGTACAATTGCCCGGTCTGTACCTGTTTCAACGTCATCGACCAGCATTTCTCACCCGACTCGGGGAAACGGATCAGAATATGGGATGCCTGCATGTTCAAAGGGTTCACGCGCATGGCAGGCGACGTGGTCCCTGCGGCAAAGAAGATACAGCGCACCAAGAGGTGGTTCCACCATAAGCTCGTACACTGGCCTACCCAGTTCGGAACCTTCGGGTGCGTGGGCTGTGGCCGCTGCGCTATCTCCTGCCCCGGCAGGATAGATATGGCCTCGGTGGCGCTCAGGACAAAAGGGACAGAGCACTCCGAGGAAAAATGGTAAAAAACCTCTTAACCGCAGAAGACGCAGAGTCCGCGGAGAAAAACAAAAAAGAATAGAAACCAATACACAGTATACACACATGGAGAATGGAAATAACTATCTGCCTTTCAAAACAACCCTCCGGAGTGTGAAGGAGCTGCGGAATGATGTGAAGCTGTTTTCCATCATGGTCCCCGGAGACTTCTCGTATCGACCCGGACAGTTCGTTATGGTCTCTGTGTTCGGAGCTGGAGAAATCCCCATCTCCATCACCTCCACCCCGGAGATATGTAAAGACCTCGAGATCTGTGTGCGCACCGTCGGCCATGTATCCGCAGCCGTAAACTCCCTTAGGACCGGGGACACCATCTGGATACGCGGCCCCTATGGCAAACCATTCTCGCTTAAGAGGGAAACCAGGGACACCCTCTTTGTTACCGGGGGGATCGGCATTGTCCCCTTGCGGCCGCTCGTTAATCAGATGATCGATGTACATAGGCAGTCAGAAGGAAAAGGGACCGTGACGGTCATCTACGGATCGCGGAACCCCTCGGAAGTGCTGTTCATGGATGAGGTCGCATCATGGATGGAACGGGGAGCCAATATCGTCATGACCGTAGATACCTGTGATAACGAGGCCTGGAAAGGATATACCGGCCTCGTCACGGAACATTTTGGGAAGGCGGGCGTGGATTACAAGAACTGTACAGCGTATATCTGCGGACCGCACGTCATGATCCAGGCAGCCATGCGCGATCTGTTGCTCAAGGGCATACCCGACAACCGGATCATCACGACGCTTGAGGCGCATATGAAATGCGGTGTGGGAAAATGCGGCCACTGCTACTGTGGCGGGAAACTTATCTGCGAAGAAGGACCGGTTTTTTCACTGGAAGAGATCGAAAAATACAATATCAAGCCGGGGGTCGACAGCATCGACTGAAATTTTTTGTAGATACTGAACAATGAAGGGGGATCACCCCCTTGGCCCCGGAATGACTATAGATCATTTTCATCTTACGATATGATGGTGAATGAGCCGTTGTTCTTCACCATGTGTTTCCAGCCCCTCCGTAAAATATCAAATGCATTCCCGGTCGTCATTGACATGACCTAAATATTGTAAAAAGATGGCATGGCAGACATCCCTCAAAGCCTTTATGAGGCGATGAGAAATTGAGAATCGGCTTGTAATAGTGTACATCACCTACAAAGTGTTTTTCAGTAGAGCTTGAAACGTGGCTTCCGATACTTCAAGATATCGCCGATAAAGGCTTTTCGGGACATCCGCCATGTCCACACAGATTATTTATGCAACTGTTGACATGACAGGAGGTACTGCCGCGACCAGCGTACCGGCTTTCGGCAACAGAGGACTTTTTTAAGCCTGCACCGTTACCGGAGCACAAAGTAAAGTGCAAGGAACGAGAAGACAGGATTGATTTTTTGTATTTTAAAAATTAAGCTAAGTAACAATTCTTTTGAGAAGGAGGACCTTATGACACCCAATCAAAATTTGATTAAGATTTTTGAATATGCCTTGAACCAGGAGGAGACCGGAAAAAGCTTTTTTCAGACCTCCCTTCAGCGGATGGGGGTGGGAGCAGCAGTAAGCGCCTTTACACAATTGATCAAGGAGGAAGAGCACCACATCCTTTTCATCAAAAAGATTCTGGATGGTCTGAAACGGGGGAGCCCGGATAAATTACAATTCGCGGGTGAGGATAGTCTGGAACCGACTAATTATTTTGATGAGCGAGCCAAATCGGAATTCCTGCAACAGTGTCTGGAAGGTTCAATGGTCCCGGATGTCACCGTGTTCAACACGGCCTGGCTGATTGAGAAGGATTTGAGCGAGTATTATGAAAAAATGGCACGTCAGACGGAAGGGAAGGCCAAAGAGGCATTTAGAATGCTCTCTGATTGGGAAAAAGGGCACGAATGCTTCTTTCGTGAGTATCGTGACAGATTGGCTGAAATCTATTCAAAGATGCCCTGGGGAGGATAAGCCCCCGGCATCTCTCGGGGGTTTGCAATGAAGATACTTATATCCGATATAGGGGATGAGGGGCTCGATGTGGCATTTGAGGAGACTATCGAGACGGAAGAGGTGAAACTCCTTTCACCGGCGAAGGCATCGTTCCATATCGACAAGGTAAATGAAGAGATACTGGTGAAGGGAGACCTCTCTGCGCTCCTGGAAATGGAGTGCAGCAGATGCCTGAAACACTTTGAAGAGGCCAGGGATGTGGAAGTCAATGTGGTGTTCCACCCCCTCGAAGAGCTCCAGGGCGAGGAGAAACATGAGATCAAGGATGATGAACTGGATATGGGTTTCTATCGGGGAGATATACTCGATCTCAAGGACCTGCTCAAGGAACAGATACTTCTCACCATCCCTATGAAACCCCTCTGCAGCGAGGGCTGCAGGGGAATATGTCCACGGTGCGGTGCGGACATGAATATTGTGAGCTGTACCTGCGAGAAAAAGAGTCTTGACCCGAGACTCACAGTGCTAAGGAAATTGCTTGATACCGGAAAGGAGTAGCGATGGCGAATCCGACACATAGACACACGAAGTCAAGGAGAGACAAGAGGAGGGCAAACTGGAAGGGGCAGATGCCGAACATCGGCATCTGCCCTGAATGCAAGGAACCGAAGGAGTCCCACAGGGTCTGCATGCATTGCGGTTCTTATAACGGACGGAAAGTGCTCGAGATTGTCGAGAAGAAATAAGGTGAGATGAAAAGGCTTTTGCTTTCAGGGAATGAAGCGATAGGGAGGGGCGCAATTGAGGCAGGCATCTCGCTGGCGACGAGCTATCCCGGGACCCCTGCAACAGAGATCCTCGAATACATCGCGGAACACTTCGATGGTGAAGCCGAGTGGGCGATCAATGAGAAGGTCGCCTTCGAGACCGCGGTTGGAACATCATATGCAGGGAAGAGGGCAATCTGCTCGATGAAACACGTGGGTGTGAATGTCGCTGCAGATCCCCTGATGACCTCCGCCTATCTCGGAATCAAAGGTGGTTTGGTGCTAGTTGCAGCAGACGATCCGGGTGGCTATTCTTCCCAGAATGAGCAGGATTCGAGGTGTTATGCCAAATTTGCCAAGATCCCCTGCCTTGAGCCCTCCGATTCACAGGAGGCAAAAAACATGACTGTTCTTGCCTTCGATCTCTCGGAGAAGATGGAACTCCCTGTCATGCTCAGGTCTGTGACGAGGATCTCTCATGGCGCGTCGGCAGTAGAGACAGGATCTCTCCGCCGGCAAAACAACCTTTCCCTTGAAAAGAATCCTGAAAGGCTCCTTGCCATACCGAGCAATGTCCTGAGGTGCCATAAGATCCTGAACGAGAAGCAGGAAAGATTGAAAGACTGGTCGGAGCAGTCCGGACTGAACAAAATATTCCGTAATGGACAGGAAAAGGGGATTATTGCATGCGGAATTTCCTACACCTATGCACAGGAGTATGGCGAGGAGTTCGCGATCCTGAAGATCGGGTCTTATCCCTTCCAGGAGCGGCTGATCGGGGACTTTGTTGAGGGTCTTGAAGAGATATGGGTTCTTGAAGAGGGTGAACCCCTTGTTGAGGAGATTGCCAGGAGGTATTCCCCAAGGGTCAAGGGGAAGATGACCGGTGAGATAAAAGCTGAAGGGGAACTGGGGCCGGATGTCCTGGCAAGTTACATTGACTCGTGGAGTGAAGGAGAGGTTCGCGTGGAACCTCATGGGCAGCTGCCTGCAAGACCCCCTGTCATGTGTCCCGGATGCGGTCACAGGGAGTTTTACAAGGCCCTCAAGGCCGCACAGCCATCATTCACGACAGGAGATATCGGCTGCTATACCCTCGGGGCGGCTCCTCCACTGCGGGCAATGGATACGTGCGTCTGCATGGGGGCGAGTATCAGCAAGGCCGCGGGCATCGCGAAACAGGGGGTCAGGAGGGTTGCGGCGGTAATCGGCGACTCCACCTTTCTCCATGCCGGGATCCCGGCGCTGGTCAGCGCAGTATACAACAGGGCACACATACTGGTAGTGATCATGGACAACTCCTGCATTGCGATGACCGGCCACCAGCCAACCCCACTGGTAGGCATCACTGCAAAGAACGCGGAAGGCGGAAAGGTCTCGCTCGAAGATCTCTGCAGGGCATGCGGCGCCAATTCCGTAGAGGTGGTAAATCCTTACGACATCAAGGCGACGACGAAGGTTGTGGAAGAGAAACTCGATTCCGCGGGAGTACATGTGGTGATCTCCCGTGCCCCCTGTGTCTTTCTCTTGAAACAGCAGAAGAAGATATAGTTAGAGCGCTCGGAGCAGAGAGGAAGATATCAACTAAGTGTAGTAAAACATGACATGGCAGACATCCGCCATGTCCACAGAGATTATTTTTGCAAATGTTGACTTATCAAAGAGCAGGCCGTTCCCTGCGGAACGGAAATGGCGTCAAGTTACATTTCCCCGGCCCCAGCGCTACTGTGTATGTCGCAAAGCCTGTCGTGAATGTGTCGCAAACATTCTCGCAAACCTGTCGCAAAGATCAATGCCCCCCTGCCAGGCGGTAGAGCAGTTGGTGGGTTTCACCTACGGTGACGACCAGGCCTCGGTCCACCATTGCTTTCAGATCCCGCTGCAGAGACCGGCGGTTGACCTCGGGGCATAGGCGCTCAAAATCCTGGATGGTCAGGCTGCCGTGCTCCAGGATGTGGCCGAGAGCCTTGGCCTGGCGATCCGAAAGCCGGTGCTCCTTGACGAGCACGTCCCGGCGGATGGCCTGCTCGCCGCGCTCCCTGACCTCGGCAAGCTGGGTGGTCAATCCCTCGACGAAGTATTCCAGCCATCCGGTCATGTCCATGCCGGCTTCGCGGACGCTCTGGATAGCCCGATAGAAGGCGGGCCGGTCCCGGTCGTAATATTCGCTGATCGTGAACAGCCGCTTGAAGTCATATCCTGCCCGATAAAGGCATAGGGTCGAGAGCAGCCTTGACGCCCGGCCGTTGCCGTCAAGGAACGGGTGGATATGTACGAACTGAAACTGGGAGATGCCGCTCACCAGCACCGGATGAACATCCTGTTCCTGGTTGAGCCACTCCACAAGTTCCACCATCATGGACGGAACATCGTGTACCGGAGGCGGCATGTAGATCATCTCTCCGGTAACGGAGTTGACCACGTAGTTCTGGATTTTCCGATACTCGCCCGGATCCGCGGCCCCGCCCCTGACACCTTCCACCAGCCGCTTGTGGATTTCCCGGACCAGCCCTTCGGTGATCGGACTGCCGTCTTCGAGATACTCGGAAACGAACTCAAACGCCTTCTTATAGTTCAGCAATTCCCGTACGTCGTCGGGGTCAGCCCCGGGAACCGGCTTGCCTGCCAATAGCTGCTTCGCCTGTTTCAGTGTCAAGCGTGTTCCCTCGATGTGCGTGGTATGGTGGGCTTCCAGGATCAATGCGCGGCGGCCCATTTCACGCACCCATGCCTCGGACAGAGTTGCGGCCTCCAGGAACCCCCGGGCCCGCTCGATGCGGGTCAGCCCGGCGATGATCCGGTTGGTGATCGTGAAGATGGGTCTGAAGGTCTTTGTCATTCCGCGCCTCCGCCGCCATTTCTGATCACGGTCTTTCCTTGTCCAACAGGCACAAGACCCGATGGATGCGCCGCACCCTTTCGTCGTCCGTCGTGAACAGCGCAATCCCGCGATTGAAGATCGTGCTCCAATAAAGGCCATTCTGCATCCTTGATCAGCATTTGGGTCAGTTTTCGGTATCGCCAACAGTACCGCCCACTCTACGCCACTTCCCGCAGCACCTCCGGATGTTTGGCGGCTATGCGAAGGAGCGTCCGGGCAGCGCCCGACGGTGAGCGGCGGCCGTGCTCCCAGTCGCGCAGGGTGCGCGGGGAGATGCCGAGGAGCTCCGCGAACTTTTCCTGGGACAGGCCCGTCTTCGAGCGCGCTTCGGCCACCAACGTGCGGTCAGCCGGGATGATCTCGTCTTTTTCTATGATACCGTCCTTTCGCGTCACCAGACGGCGAAGTGAGCCGTCCGGCTGGGGAATGAATTGCGTTTTCCGCGCCCATTCGGCCCGGCAGCTCTTGTCGACGGCTTCGAGGTATCGATGGATGGATTCTTTAGCCTTGCTCATGTTGAAATACCTCCTTGATACGTTTGAGCCACGCGCGAGGCACATCGTCGCGCTCACCTTTGCCGTAGGCAGTGACCAGAACGATCTGGCCCTGCGCAGGCCTGAGGAAATAGATAACCCGTGCGCCACCCCGTTTTCCCTTGCACTTGGAGGCCCAGCGCAATTTGCGGCAGCCGCCGGTTCCGGCTATGAGAGCTCCCGCTTCGGGTTGATCGCACAGAAAAATCTGAAGAGCAAGAAACTCGTCGTCGGAAAAGAGCGTGTCTCTCAGCTCAGCAAATGGGGGCAGTTCTATGAACTCCCAAAACACACATTAGTATACGGCAATGCCGTATATCACGTCAAGAAGGAATTGATTGATGTCGAGGATGACAGTACCGATATGGAACATAGGGGCGGACTACCTTGTAGTAGCGATGAAGTCTCTGCAATGGAGATGAAGTTTCTGCAATGGAG
>Ga0315295_10000769_pt1 | contig 27353 bp, 26 predicted proteins | sample YL17G14_0_MG_FD_204453 | JGI IMG/M metagenome (GOLD analysis project Ga0315295, IMG submission 204453) | Sediment microbial communities from Yellowstone Lake, YNP, Wyoming, USA - YL17G14_0 | ecosystem: Environmental > Aquatic > Freshwater > Lake > Sediment | place: USA: Wyoming | collected... | reverse complement strand
CCTACGGAATTATTGATCTTCAGAGACTCGTGCAAACGATTATGATTCATAAAGGAAATTTGACGATTATGCGTAAAGGAGTAAATGTCATAGAAAGCATACTTATGGCGCGTGCATTGATGTATTCATCCGTGTATTTTCATAAGACCGTGCGTATCCCTGAATTAATGTTGTCAAAGGCGCTCGAGGAAATACCCAATGCGGAACCATTTGAGTTTTTCCGGATGACTGATGCGGAGCTTATGACGTCACTGAAGAGCATGGGTCATTTTCAGCAAGAGATTGTCACACGCCTGAAGTATCGTGATCTCTACAAACAGGCATACGCGGTTTCACCGCAGGATTTAGATAAGCAACAAATCAATATCGTAAAACGACTTGAGGATATATCGACTCGGCGGGAGAAAGAACGCTATTTAGAGGACGAATTTCACATCCCGAAAGGTCATATCATCATCGATATACCACATCCTGAGTTGTTACGGGCAGAACCGCGAATTCACAAAACCGATATCCAGGTTATCGATAGAAAAGAGATAAAGACGTTGGATGATTTCACCCCTGTTGCTAAAGCGATTCGTTCTCGTATTGCACCAGATTGGGTGATCATGATTATTACCGATGAAAAATATCGTAAGATTATCGCAAAAAAAGCACAGACACAATTGTTTTCATAGGGAATAAGGAGAGAATGGGGAAGTTTGAAGGTGGTGAGGAGAGATTAAAAAAAATATTGCCTCCCCCATTCTTGAAATTGATAAGAAACGATAGTATATAAAATTATTTATAGAATTACTATATAGTCTATAAATACTTTACGAAAAATCCCCTTTTTCCTTAGAGAATGTACTAAAAAAAAATTTAATTTATAACCTATTTTTAATAAAATTAATAAACATATCAATCGTCAAATAAACACCATCAAATGAGGAAATATAAAACCCCGCAAACATATTAGCAAACAACAATCGCTCATCATCAGCAAAGTCAAGCAGATCTGCAAAAAGATTTGCCGCGTTCCAAGCATCACCTGCACCAGTAGATCGGTACACCCTTGAAAGAGACATCGCTGGTACAACAATAAAATTATTACGAAACGAACCAGAAAACAGAGAAGTATGTAGATCAACACGTGCTGGGATCATTTTCTTCAATGCTACTGCAGCAGAAATCATCTCCTCTTGTGTTTTACATAAGCTGTTACCATAGTATCGTAATTCATTTTCATTAAACCCAAAAATATCCAACAAAGGGCTTGATAGTAATCTATTTTTTAAATCAGAAATATCAGATATCCTCGGCGAGGGATCCCCCGAATCAAAGAAAGTCCTTACCTCATGTTTTTTTGCCAGCTCAAAGACTTTACACGCAAGATCAGTACCAGAGCGATTCAGATTCCAGTTCGTAACACCGACAAGATCTGCAGATGCAATCAACTCACGATCATGATCATCCAGCACATCAAATGAAAAGTTCGCCACCGAACCAGGATCCCCAATCATAACATTCGAACGATGTTCCTCAAACTCAAGTGCCGTAGTTATCGCAAGGTCCCCATCGGTCTTAACACCAGAAAGTTCCACACCACTGTTTCCCAAAAAATACCGTAAAAGATGCATACCTAATGGACTAGTAAGACAGATCAAATGAGCGTTGATACCAAGTCGTGCGAGTGCAAGAGCGGTATTTGCTGCATTTCCTCCTTGAGTAATCCGCTGGGAAACACCAGGAAGATTACCACCACCTTGCGCCGCAACCGTTTTAACCGCAGTACACGTTTTTTCTACAGTACCCAAAGATACAAAATGATCGACAAAGAAATCAGGAAGCATTACCACATGAAACAGTGACACTTCATTCCTGTCAAGACTTTGTAACGTATGAAGTAATCGTTTCTGAAGGGAAGATTCCATTCACACACCACCAACAATATTACACATTCTCTATGTTAGCTTAAACGCGTTCCTTATTTTTATAATATGGACCTAAAAAACAATAATAAAACAACAAAATGAAGAAAACTATATATAGAAGTTCTGTACAGATATAAAGGGAAAACAATTAAGCGAAGTAAGAAGAGGAAGAGATCACAAACGGATATGAAAACGGAAGGAAAAGAATTTTTATGACAATCATAACACTAGATGACCTATCAAAAGCCATTGCACACCGAGTCGGCATCGACATCGAAGAAGCACGACGTGACGCAGGTTTCGTCATGGATATTTTTGGTTTTGACGACCGCGTCATTGACAATGTGCTTGATCCTGAGGACCGACAGCTATTCTACATCCTTGAAGAGGAGGGCATGCTCACGACTGAACGAGAGGAAACCACGTTATACGACGGTCGGGAATGGCGTACTCATTATTGGCGTCTAAAAAAGGATACGATCGCCCGATACTCGAAAGAGATTGGCTCAGAACGTAATACGTTTATTATCGATAAAAAACAACTACCAAAAAATGTCTCTGATGATGATATCTATACCACCATCGAAGACGAAATGTGGACAACAACCAGGAAAACAGGGTAACACCCCTCTTTTTATTTTTTTATCATTAGAATCCTTCTTTGATAAATTTAATAAATTGCTGCGAGTTGTGGTGTTACTCATATTATAATTGCTTTCATGGGTGAGTATATGGCCAAGCGAAGAAATATCATAAGCTCAGAATCTGTAACCGAAGGACATCCTGATAAAATGTGTGACCTCATATCCGATGCGATTCTTGATGAAGCACTCCGACAGGATAAAAACTCCCGAGTAGCTGTGGAAACAGGAACAAAGAACGGAGGCGTCATGGTTTTTGGTGAAATGACCACGAATGCCTACATCGACATCCCGCATGTCGTCCGCGACACCATCAAAGGAATCGGATACACCAAATCAGAATACGGCATAGAATGGGAAACCTGTTCCGTTTGGGTCCAGATAACCGAACAAAGTCCTGATATCTCCCAAGGAGTCACAGCAGGAAAGGGTTTGCATAAAGAGCAAGGAGCCGGAGACCAAGGGATGATGTATGGATATGCTTCCAACGAAACTAAAGAATTCATGCCCCTACCAATACTACTGTCACATAAACTCACCAAACGATTATCAGAGATGAGAAAAAACAACCGAATTTCATACCTGCGACCAGATGGTAAATCACAAGTCTCAATTGAATACGATGAAAAAGGCAAACCCCTGCGAGCCCATACCATTGTTGTATCAACACAACACGATGGCGGTATCTCTCATGAGAGGATACGAAAAGATGTCATCGAAACGGTGATTAAACCCATCTGTGAAGAATGGATTGATAAGGACACCATTTTTCATGTCAATCCAACAGGTGCATTTGTTCGTGGTGGACCATATGCGGATGCCGGATTGACCGGAAGAAAGATTATCGTAGATACGTACGGTGGCATCGGCAGACATGGTGGTGGGGCATTTTCTGGTAAAGATCCAACAAAAGTCGATCGTAGTGCTGCCTATGCGACACGATATATCGCAAAAAACATTGTCGCTTCAGGAATCGCAGAGAAATGTGAAATCCAGTTTGCCTATGCAATCGGAGTTGCAGAACCTGTTTCTATTAATATTGATTGTTTTGGGACAAATAAAATTCCGCTTGATAAAATAGAGGAACTCATCAGAGAATTTTTCCCAATAAAACCTGCGGATATTATCAATCACCTTGACCTCTGTCGACCAATCTTTAAAAAAACCGCTGCCTATGGTCACTTTGGACGGGAAGATCCCGATTTTACCTGGGAAAAACTCGATAAGGTAAAACTTCTCAAAAAAGAAGCAAAGATCTAACCCCTCTTATTTTTTTAACTGAATATAAACTATCTTAGTTATATAATAAAAAAACTGACGATTTTCCAATGTCAGTAACATTTATCAGGTTTTATTCAGTGATGTCTACCTTATATAATTTGTAGTGCTTTGGGCATTCTATTTTTCCATATACTTTCGTAATGGTATACTTTTTTCCATTGTGTTGTCCTAAATTACTGCAAATCTCAAAAGAATCGCACCCTATGTTCTTGCATTCTTTTTTTTCTACTGTTGTCGTTTCTCCCTCTGAAGGTTCTTTGGTAATCGCAACAGTGAGAGGCAGTTCTTCGACTTCGACTACGATAACTTTTCCTTCATGGACGTTGCACTCATGGTTTTTATCTCGTACTTTAGTGATGCGATATTTCCTTGTTGGTTTCAGATTAAAACACACGGTTTTTAGTTGACAGTTTCTGCATTCATTATTCGAACCAAGATAGATGAATTCTTCTCCTTCGACAGCGAGATATTCACCAATAAGTGTAACAAGAACCATTATATCACTCCGGTTATTTTTGCGAGTTTTTTTGCAGCATCTTCAGTTAATCCAAGCTCGCCAAGGATTGTATATCGATCTGGGCGTATCTTCTGCGCACCCATGAGCGCCTGGACAATTCTTTTCTTAGGAATGTCCAATTCTTTCGCGGTGGTCGGTGCGCCAATCATTTTTAATGCATCACGAATGAATTGCCAGTCGCCTCCGTGCAGGTACATCATCATGATTGAGCCTATTCCGCACTGTTCTCCGTGTAAAGCTTTTCCTGGCGCGATGCAATCAAGCATATGCGAGAACATATGTTCAGCACCGGACGCAGGACGTGTGTTCCCAGCAACGCTCATAGCAACCCCTGAGGTAACCATACATTTTATTGCTTGCCAGACTGCTTCTTCAAGTCCTGTCCGGATGTCCTCTGCTTTGTTTAGTAACAGTTGAGATGATGTTGTAGAAAGCGTCGCTGCAAAGGTACTGAATTCTTCGTCTTTTAACCGATGAGCAAGTTCCCAATCTTTGACTGCGGTAAGATTTGATATCACATCAGCGCACCCCGATGCAAGCATGCGATAAGGAGCTTTCATAATGACCGCAGTATCGGCAAGGACTGCCATGGGAGATACCGCTGTTTTTGAGATGGAACCTTTCTTGTCTTTCAATGAGGCACGTGGTGAGGCTATCCCATCATGGGAGGCTGATGTCGGAACGCTTACAAAATTCATTGAAAGATCATGGGTTGCACATTTCGTGACGTCAATGACGGAACCGCCACCAACACCAAGTAAGAAATCAGAGTTGGTTTTCTTGGCTTCTTTCATAACAATGTTGACCTCTCGGATCGTAGGCCATGCGGGGAAAACATCTCGTTTAATTAACGGCAAAGAGAGGACAACCATGTTGACATCATAACCAGAGCCAGAAAGGATCTTTTCAATCCGATCACCAGATATTTTTTTAGTGTTCTTATCACAGACAAGTAGCACGTTGTCACTTGGTGCAAGGTCATTGCAGATTCCTTTAATCTGATCTGTCGTGTTATGGCCAACGATGACTTCCCTGGGGAAAATCATCGTTTTAAATTTAGTAAATCGCTCCATAGTGGATTTAAGGGAGTAAACTACAGGTTTATTATAGTTTCTTTGTGCAGAGACGTAAGTTTTATTAATTATCTAAAAAAGAACTTCTCTTTTCAGGACTCCATTCAATTAGATCTATCTTGAAAGAGACGAAAGTATTAGAGAACTACGTAGATATCCTGGATATCAAGAGCGGAAATATTGTCGTTATTAGTGGCTTTCACTTCGAGAGTATGTAGTCCGCGTGTCACTTCAAGATCCCAGGAGAACGGTGCTTCTGTATCAACATATTTCGATACATCATCAATGAAGAATTCTATTGAATTGGTGTTTTCAGCTGTAACTTGTACAGTGAGTGGTCCAAGTATTCGTGCAGCTGCTTTCTGTATGGGAAGGTTTTTCAAAACTGTATGAATTTCTCCACCAAAAAAATAGGTGTGATAGTAGAGGGGTGTTTCGAAGTGTACTTTCGGAACATCAGGTTTGAGGTTACCATAAATACCGTCCATATACATAACCCCTGTATCGGGACCATACCAATTCGCAATCAGATCTGCATTATATGCCATCTGGAACCAGCCATCTTCTCCCCATCGAGTACCCCAGCTGTTTTTTACCATCCAACATTGCTGACTATCATCGTATCCAACAATGGCCACAACATGCCCACCAACACGGGGTCCCCATTTGTGGTAGTAGACTCCTCCATGGTACCAATTGAAATCTTCATAAACACTGATACAGATGATTAGTGGACCATGGTCTATTAATGCTTGTTTTATGCTAGTGATGTTATGATCAACCCATCCCCATTCGGTTATTTTCACAGTCCGGTTTTCCCACCCTGAAAGACTTTTAAATGTATAATCAGAGGGTCGATGCGGATCAGGATAACATCCTTCATCAGGAACGCCATATATCATGAGATAATGAGCTGCATCGACGATGCTCACATATCCTTTTGCGATAGTGCCCCCTGCATTAAAGTAAAGGTGATTTTCTGAAAGATCAGGAATGGAGAGGTCCTTAAGTTGGTACTGCATTTTTGTTTCCAGAACAGCACATATAGCAAATGCTTCGCAGGTGGGTGCGGGTGCCTGATCCCTGATTGGTGTGGTATAATCAGTTCCGTTGATATCTCGCCAACTGAATGAAGCAGGTAGATTAGATATCTCATGAGAAGAAGCAATTTTTACTGTATTTAAAGAAGTCACTGGCAATAACAAGAACACTACCCAGAAAACCAAAATCATTTTCTTCATAATATTTCCCCTATACGATATATAATATCTTCCTTTTATAATAATTGCTATGTCATATATTTTAATAGGATACTACTTTAAAAATCTTGTATATAACTCTATTATCAATAATATATCAAATATTAACAAGGTTTATACTCATATCAACATAAGATTAACCACTTGATGAATATCGGCATGGGGGTCCGAATCTCTTCCCCTGCACATATAAAATCTAACCTTAGAAACAAAAGTTTTTATACGAATCAATAATAAATATACAAAGAAAAAAATTACTCGTTATCATCCCATTTATAAGGCATCTCGCGATACATATCAGAAATTTCTTTAATCTGCAAGAGCTTTCCATTTCTCGAGATTTTCACTACTTCAACCATTATCTCACGTATTCCTGGAAGAGACCACGTTTACCAGGACGATCCTAACCACTCAATCCTGTAGAAACGTTCTCTAACTACTATACGGGTTGTCTTACTAGTTTATAATATTTTATGGACACTTCGTACCCATTTAAAACTTCGATGTTTTTTGCTGAATACGCATCGAATACGAAAACATAGTTTCGGTTCTTACTCATCCAAAAAGAAAATAGTAACATGGTATTAATTGAGTAATATAAACTAATTATTCCCTCCTAGAAAAATAGTATTTTAACCTTGTGGGGTCCGTAAGGTAGCGAGGATAAGATGGGATGAAAAAACCCCCCCTCATAAAATGGATTATACAAGACCTTAGGATAATACAAATTCATATGTGGTTAACAAAGTTTATTCTAATCATTGACAACTTTATACTTATGTTTTTATATGAATCATTTAAACATGAAAAGTTGATTTAAAAAGATAGAGTATATCATAAGAAACTCTTTTTTGGTTTCTTTCAGTTTTTCTTTATTTTTTATTCGATTAGTTTAAGGTAGTTGTCAATGTAGAGTGTATCTGAGGCTGAACGTCCTAGTATGTCAATTGCTGTAACCTTAATGGTTGCTGGTCCTGAGTGTTTCGTACTCAGGGTTACCGAGTAGGGTGCGGTTGTATCTTCGTTCATTAGGACATCATCTAGGTAGAATTGTACTGTCCTCATGGGTGCACCTTCTGCAGTGAAATTTGCTGCGACTTCTATTCCTCCGAAGAGGCAGATGGTCTTGCCTGATTTGAGTGGGAATAATTGGTCGCCGAAGAGGTAGAGATGCCCGGGTGCTGGGCTTGTGATGCCACCAAAACAACTAGCCTCTGTTTTTTTTGTTGGCGTGCTCATTTCAGTGTCTGCTTCATTTCCTGCAAAATCATATGCTTTTGCAGTTATTGTATGGTTTCCTATTTCATTCCAAATGAATTCATATGGGGAAGTGGTATCTTCATTTGCAGGCTCAGTATTATCATCAACATAGAATTTTACTGTGTGAATACCGCTTGTAATATCAGTAGCATCTGCTGTAAATTTAATTTTATAAAATGATATATTCTCTTTACTAAAATTCACTTTTGGAGGAGACATATCTATTTGTATCCAGTTTGAGGTATGAACCGGCCCAATGTTGCCGGCATGGTCAACTGCATAGAAATTAGCATAGTGAACCCCGTCAATGTTTATTTTTATGGTTAAATTGTACTTTGCTGTATGCTCATTTCGTATATCAACCTGCGTCCAATTAGGATCTGCTTGTCCCTCAGTTGTTACCTTGTAATAGATGTAAGCGAGTTGTATATCATCTTGTGCATGAAATGTTGCATAGACCGGAGTTATGTACCATTCAAAATTACCGTTAGGTTCTGCTGGATTAATTGTTATGGTTCCATCTAGAGTCTCAAGGTATCGCTGGTATAGCCATTTGAAGGACTGGTGTATAGGTTTATACGAATATGGCATGGTTATCGGTAAGGGTTCTGACCATAGACTCTCAGCACCATGGCTGTCTTTTGCTTTCACTTTAATGTTATAGTTGTTTTTTGTATTCCAGGTGTGTTTTGCTTCGCATAAGACACCAGAATTGTATGGTCCAAGCCATCCGCTGTTATCACCGTCACCCCAATCCCAGAGATAATTAACCTGGTCGCCATCAGGGTCAGTTGTACTCGTTGTATACGAATATTCTTGCCCTATCTTACCTTTTATTTCTCCTGATGGTTGATTTGGTTTATTTGGGGGATTGTTTACTCGTCCATATGTTTTAAAGCAGAAATCTGGGTCTGGGAATTCACCAGGGTTCCAAATTCTCCATACGTCGTCAAGACGTGTCTTGATAAGACCATTGAGATAGGGGTTGTTTATGCCAAAACACCAATACGAGTTGTTATCTTGATCGTGACCACCGAGTGTGTCCCAAACAATGTAATACGTGTCTCCTGGAGTTACAGATACATCTGGGAAATCGCATTCTACCCATGTTTTAGTTATTGGTAGGGAATTACCTGGGAGATAGATCCATGTTAAATCAGGTCCAGTCAGGTTTGATTTGATGGAAATGATCAGAGTATCTAACGTTCCCTTTTTGTATAATTTTAACTCTACTCTTGTTAGCGTCTCAAGTGTAGGGATAAATGATTGAGCCATGCTGGCATTCCCTGTTACTGTTACGGCATAATTACTATCATTTGTTTGTTGTTGATCTAACGTATCAACGAATAATATCGAGGAGATACTATCAGTATCATCATTATCAGGGCTGACCTCATACATAATTGTCTCTGAATCTAATGACCCTAGTTCAGACGTTATGATCTTATTGTCTTGTTCAGCCAGAACATATAATGAGAATCCTGCTGTTAGTACCAACATGCAAAATATACTTGTTATAAATTTTTTTATCATTTATTTCAGATCCTCCGTTACATTTAAAGAATTGGTATCGCTTTTTAAAATTACCTAATTAAATATTTATAGTTAATTATCACCTCAATACCTTAGAGATTCCTGGCTTAAGAACATATCTTGAAAAACATATGTTTTTGTGTGAGTCAATGTTTAGAATAAAAAGAAAAGGTTGGATATTTTTAGTGTCCCAATAGGTACCATATTATTGGGAACATATCGGGGAATCGTTCAACCAACCAGTTACAGGGCCATTGTATCGATTTATACGAATAAGGCATTGTTATTGGTAAGGGGTCTGACCAATTACCCTCAACATTATAGATGTCTTTTGCTTTGACTTTAATACTGTAATTCCCTTTTACATTCCAGGTGTGTTTTGTGGCGCATATTAATCCAGAGTTGTACGGTCCGAACCATCCGCTGAAATTCCCAGCCCCCCAATCCCATAGATAATACACTTGATTCGCATCCGGATCAATCGTACTCGTTGTATATGTATATTCATAGCCTATGAAACCATTTGGTTGTCCAGTTGGTTGACTTGGTTTTTTTGGTGGATAGTTAGTAGTATCTGATGTTGTGAAATGCCACGTAGGACCCTGAGTTGAGTTACTATGGTTATCCCATGCAACAATACTCCATATATATGTTACATAATCCGCAAGGATCCCTAGGTCGTACGATGTTATAGATATGTTGCTCGCTACCTTTTGTATTGGTAACTCACTCCAAAAAAACACATCATATGTAACGATATCACCAACATCCGGATCACCACCTATCCAACTTAGATCAGTGTTTATTGGGACTCCCACAGCATTATCTTCTGGATGCGGGTTCTTTGGATTATAAGGAGGGAGGTAACCTGTTAATATGTGAACAATAGCTGTATCTAGATCAATCGCGCTTTGAATTATTGTATGATTTCCTTGTCCAATCCCGTTAACATACACCCAACTGCTACTTGATATTGGTGATGGTTTCTTAGTATCTTGTGCAGTAGATGGAATCATATAGACTCCTAGGAGAACAAGAATGATTCCAACCGTTAAACATTCCTTAATCAGTGGGTTTTTATCCATATCTTCCCCCTTTGTACATTTATATAGCACTGCTCTTCTATAAAAACATATCTTTAGAAATGCATATTTTCCGTCAATCGTGAAAAAAAATAGAAAATGAAAAAAGATTGATTATTAGGATCTTAATAGTTGTCGTAGACATGGAAACGCATTGGGGAATCGTTGGAATAATAATTCCAAGAACTGTTGTATCGGGTTATACGAATAAGGCATAATTACAGGTAAGGGATCTGACCATTCACTCCAAGCACCATGCTCATCTTGGACTCTTCCCGTTATTTCAAATGTACCTTCTGTTGTCCAACTGTGGTCGAAGTCTACAACATTCCCTGAATGCCATGGGCCCCTACCATCACAGCCTCCACACTTTATTGTTCCATCACTAAAATTAATCTCAACTAGTATAATAAGATCATCCTCGTCAGAATCTGAGACTGTGACATCATAAGTATATGTTTTTTTTATTTTGCCAGATGAAGGGCCATTAATTACTGGTGGATTAGGTGGAGTGTTTTCATTAGAAGTTATTGATAGTATGTTTGCGTTTACTGCAACAGTCATACTTGTTAGAAAAAATAGTGAACAAATAGATAATACCAAGATATTCTTCATCATAGGCTATAACCTCTTGAACTTCCTTAACAATTATTAAACAGAGTATCTGTTTAAAAACTTTATCTGTTACTAAAAATAGTAGAAAATTGCAGGAATCTAGTAGGTGAACCGTTTATGTAACAGTATCGGAACAAAATAAATACCATACAACTTAAGAAAAAGAATAATAATTTAATTAATAGTTATCACAAAATCAACGTGGTCAAAATATGAATAATATTCACTATCATAAAAATCTATGCTAAAAGTAAAATCTCTCGTAGAACCATCTGGGAAATTCAGAATTATACCATCTGCCCTATCACTTCTAAATAATTCGTTATTGTCAGCATCATAAAATACAGCAGTGATTAGTATTTCATCTATCAACCTACCAACAGTATTCTTTACTGCTCCATTGATTACATAATGAGAATTATATATTGCATTATCTGGGAGGTCATGAAAAAAACCAGGTTCTTCATGATATTGGGAGTCCCTCCATGTTGTAACTACTGAAGACGAAATGATTTCTGCTTCATTTCCACCGATATTCGTATTATCACCAGTTTGTTTCTCTTGGCATCCACTTAAACAGACAGTAACAAAAATAGCAATAAATCCTATGGTTACCCACTGTTTTTTCATGCTTTTCCTTCGGGTTCCATCTTGTATTTTTTCCAGATAAATGAAATCAAAAGAGTAGCAAATATATTTCCTATCATAAGGGCGATTGGGGTAAAAAAATTTTCTAGAATCATATAATTTCCAATAAGAACAATACCCATTGAAAGTAACATGCCACCGGAGAACAATTTAAGTTGGCGACCCCGCCACTCTGATAGTTTCATGGCCCCAAGAGTAAAAGCAAACACAAGGACGATAACAATAAGTGGGATAACGTATACAATATTATAGAAAAGAATGTACATATAATATGTAACTGTTGGAAGATGCTCTGCAGTAAGTCTGCTTGTATATACAAGTGGAAAACCAAGAGTGCAGACGAGCTCATAAAGGTTAACCGTAATCGCAAGGAATATCGTACCACCGAGAACACCGAGAAGATACTTGCTACGAATAAGGTCACGCATTTTTTTAAAGATTTTTTTCCGTTTTTCCTCAGGGATACTTGTTGACGGTCCTCGCTTGAAAAAAAAGAAATCCTTTATATTTAATACTCCAAGTATTACCGCAATAATTCCAGCGATCATAGATAAAATGATCATTTGAATCCACTGAAAGATAGTAAGAAGGGCAATCATGAATAAAAAGTAGAATAACCCAGAAAAAAAGATAAAAATACCACCAACAAGCAATATTTTCCACCGGGATCCGAGAGACACCAAGAGACTTAGAAGAATGAATAAAATAAAAAATGCACATGGATTGAAGCTATCAAGACCACCCAATACAATAGTAAACACCGGCAGGGAAAGGCGTGAGAGATTCACTGTCCCGAAAAAAGGGACATAGATAATATCCTTAGGGATTTCTTCAATACTCAGATTCGCGATATACCTATCAATAACATCAATGAGATAGTCATGGGTGATATAGTCTTCAGAGATTTTTGTTTTATTATTAATGACTACAGCTGGATAGGTAACATCCCGAGCAAGCATCTCATTATAATTGGTTACATTGGAACTGACTTCTTTTTTTTGGATCACTACTTTTCCTGAACTGTTCTCTGTATAGTGAGCGGTTACATTATCGATGATAGCGATAAATGGTATGCAAGAACCGCAAGTCTCAGAATAATAGAAATTGACAATAATCTGGTCTTCCGCTATAACTGAAGTCAAGCTCAGAAGGAAAACAACAAAAATTATCAGGAATGTAACATATCGATTCTTTTTCATGTATTCTATCCCCCTGAAACTACCGGTGGAGAAAGAGTAATTTCATCTCCCTCAGTAATCAGAGTATCAAATGAGGCATACATTTTATTTTTTGACACCATCATACGACTCTTATCTTTTTCTGTGACAGGATATAGTTTCGCAAAGCAATCAATAACATCACCTAATGTATTTCCCTCTCCGATATTCAGTTGTATAACATCTTTTTTAGTGATGTCTTTATATCTTCCAAACACCCTAACCATGATCTTCATAATCTTGATTTTTTCTCTGAATCTATTTTTTTTATCCCACACGCTGGGCAGTATGGATTTCTTTTAATATCCATGATGTCAAAACATTGATTCCAAACATCGTAGATGAGTAATCCTGCTGGTTGTTTGCCAAGAAGTAATTTTATTGCCTCGTTACATTGGATTGCTGCAATCGTCGCTGGGAGACTCCCGAATACAGGTATCTCTTGAATCCCTGGTTTTGGGATATCATTGATGATACACTGGAAACATGAGGTATTCTTTGGGAGAATCCCCATCACCATACCAACTGTCTCATTAACTCCTGAATACACCCAGGGGAGATTGTGTCGTATTGATACATCATTAATCAGTAAACGAAGCGATATACTATCAGTACCATCAATAATAACATCGGCATGTCGTACAAGAGACCAGATGTTTTCTAACGTTACTTTCTGATTAATTCCGTTTATCCGTACCTTCGTGTTGACATCTCGTAATTTCTCCTGAAGAATCAACGCCTTCGATTTACCAATATCATGTTCTGAAAACACTGATGTTCGATGCAGATTAGTAATATCAACAATGTCATCATCAATAATATCAATACTTCCGATACCTATCCGTGTAAGCAGATTTGCACTATGACTCCCGAGTCCTCCACCACCGATAATAATCGCATGTTTTCTTGCAAGTAGTTCTTGGCCCTTCTCACCAAATTCATTAACTAAGGTCTGCCTTCTGTATCGGTCAATACTCATAATTCTACCTAAGGAACAAGCTACCGCTAAGGGTGCACAAATAAAGATGGATTATAAATATATTCCCTATCGTATAAGTTGATAAATACACTCTTGTCGACGTAAACAACTATCCTAGTTTATTCAACCAATGCTCCCATTGTTTGATCAACATAGAACGCAAAATGTGTGCCTACGTATTCTTCTTTTACGACAAGATGAGGCAGCCAGTGCGCGACTGTGGTAATCACCATAATATTGTCATCAACAATATCTGGGAAGGTAAGGTTCCCGTGGGTTGCTGCACCATCCCAGGTCATGGAATAAGTTCGAGATTGCTGCGGTGAGAGAAATATTACGCTTTTTACCGCATAATCAAGGAACCCAAAATGGTAGGGATTACCTTGTTGGTTATTCCATCGTGAGATGATCTCTGTAACATACGATCTGACATACCCAAGATATGGTCTAGAGCCGGTATTTTTCACTGTTACCGTAATATCTAATGTTGCGTCCCCATGGCCAACAACATTCGTTGTAAGCTCCAAAGGATGAACGGTTCTTGCGCTAGCTTCTTCTATATATGGCCGATAGATTTGTTCTGTTTGTAGCGGGTTTGCACCTGAACCAACATACTGACTGAATCCGCCATCAATAAGAATAGTCGGGATTGCACGTACTCGATAATGTCCCCAATTACGATCTTGAGCGAGTGAATTCATATCGGATACGAATGCAACAAAATAGATGGGAACTTCTGAGTTATTATATAGAGAATAGAGTGCCTCAGCTGCATTTGGACAGTTCGGGCACCAGGTTGTCGTTGCTTCTTCGACAAACACATTATGAGTAAACGCCGATGTAGTGGTTGGCATTGTTTTTTGAGACTGTGTTTGATTGGAGGTTGTCATGGTCGTAGCAGCTACAAATGGCGACATAAAGAACATCGTCGCAATTATAAGAAGAATTATTTTTTTCATATTTTTCCCCTAATCTATATATAAATATATGGAGTCAACCTATTTAAATATTTACTCATGAGGCTTTTTTATTATTTCTTTTGCAGGAATGCCTCCATATATCTTCCCTTTTAAAAGAATTTGACCTTTCGTGACAAGGGCACCGGCAGCAACCACGACATCGTCTTCGAGAACCGCACCAGGCATGATGATCGCTCCAGCGCCAATCACACAGTTGTTTCCGACCAGAATCCTATCCATGAAAATAGTTTCATATTGCATGTTGTGAATATGTCCGTAAATGATTGCGTATTCACCCATTGTGACGTTATCACCAAATTTGGTGAGACATGGATCCTTTATCACACCACCGACGAGTGAATTTGCACCTATTTTCATCCCAAGTAGTTGCAAGTAGGATTGTCTTATTTTTCCTAGTGGGAAAATTTCAAGAAATTTACGGAATGGTGTATACAGGACGCAGATAAGAGTCCATTTAAATGTATTTTTATTCCTGAGCGAATATTCATAAGTACCCGGTTGGTAAGCGATATGGAATAGATGGATTATGCCACCAGTGATATATAACTCGGTGATGAAAAAAAGAACAGCACTGATGTAAATTACGATGGGAAACATAATGAAATGCCAAAAAGTGGAAAATGCAAAATAATGGAAATACCAAAGAACATAGAAACCGATAATTATTGGGATGGATCCAATTATAAAAATAAATGATGGTATCATTGAGAAAAAGTAAGACCAAAGCGGCGGTTTTGATTTTATCTGGTTCTGTGCTTGTTCAGACATAAGCATAACAATACTTAATGAGACTAATAAATGTAATGATGAACCTATTTTTCATTTTGACAGTTTTTCACCGCGTCTTTAAATACCATCATCGTCACAATAGAGAATTGGAGAGTACCAAGATGGGAAAGAAACTTCTTAAAAAACAGACTTTTTTGAAAAAACAGAAAGTAAGAAAAATCCAGTCTTCTAAGAAACCGCAGAGACATTACGCATTCGGTTTCCTTGTTGGTGAATATTAAAATAAAATTTTTTTAATTAGAAATTTCTTTATACTCATCGTAGGCTTTATTAAGCAAGGAAATGTATCCTTCAGTATTATTTCCTTTCAATGTATTAATTGCGTCCTTCTGGTACAGTGTTGCATTTTGAAAATGGTGCAGATTCTCATCGTTGAGATCTACTCCAAGATAGCTTTGATATTGACGAAACACCCTTTCGGTTAAGAAAAACGCAAAGTCCGCGGTCAGTTGATCTGGAGAGACTACAGCTTCGCTAAACATCCGGGATTTGCTTCCTTTTTTACAATCCACATAATAGGGAGAAACACTGTTCGTATCTATTATCCACAACCATCGTTCTTCCCCTTTCATGAAACGGAAGATATAATCATCTTTTGTGTTTTTTTCGTCTTGTGGATAGCAGACTCGATTGATAACCTGGTGTTTTGTCGCGTACGGTGATTTTCCAGATGTGGTTTCCACCAGCACCCATCCGTATCCGGGGCAGTAGTACTCAGCCATGTAATGCATCTGGGTCCAAAATCCTTGATCGTTATTTACCAGGAGGACTCGTGCAGGGACATGATAGATTCTGAAGAAGGCACACGCCATATGGGCGCGACCAACATTCTCCCCGCTGAACAACAATGTGGTTCTCGCATCTTGGGACAACAACAACCCTGAGTGTAATTCGAAGGCAAACAGGAAGTAATGATGGTATCTCAGGAATGGCGCGATTCGACTCGCATATCGGATGAGATTATCGCTAAGGCCGTGTAGTTCTCGTGCCTTATTGCGGAGGAGTATACTGTGGGTCTGCACCATGCTGTTCGAGTCAAGCCAGATTTTTGTCTCATCGGGTAACTGATATATTTTTGGGATTTTCACGTACACAGGTAGATCGCTGAAATCATGGTTTTTCACCAAAACCCAGCAGGAGAAATGAAGCAGCACACTGTCATCTTTTTTCATTGCTCCTATAGTGAAATTAATAATTTTATTCGGCTCAAATGTATCATTTTCAATTTGATAATGTAATATCTCTGAAGTAGTACTATCATTGTAGATCTCTAATAGAAGAGGAACTTGATACTGATAATCTGGTGGAAAAGAGAATCGAATATGAAACGTTCCGACATCTGCTGATGCATTAACATAGAGATAGTGTTCAACGCGGAGTAAATCAAGTTCTTGTTCTTGAACAGAACATTTAATAGATTTTATGTCCTCTTGAAAATCAACTTCGCTATGTACTAATGGCGAAACAACAATATCAATAAAGAGGAAAACAATACTAATCGCTAGCATTTTCTTTAAGAGCAATTCTACATCTGAAGGAATTTTCATATCTCTACTAAAATATTGCACTTATATACTATTTATATCTTTTGTAAGGAATACCTTAAATAGAAAAATAATAAAAAGGTTATATATTAAATAAAGATCTATTTTTTCTTTGCAACAACAATAAATCTCCAATCATTTTTTTTCCCTTCTTTCTCACATATCGCGAACCCAGCGTCGATAAAAAATTTTTCAACCTGTTCTATTGTATGTGCCAGCTTGTAAGCATCGATATGATATTTAGTGACGTCTCGTCCTGCATGGCTAAACAACATACGAATTTTGATTATCAAGAGTTTCCATGCGGGAAAATCACGATTTAATGCCTCAAGGATAACCTTCCCACCAGGTTTTAAAACTCTCATCATCTCTCCAAAACTCTTATTTGGCTGAGTCCAATATGGCAGACTAAACCTGCTTGCGATCACATCTATTGTACTATTTTTTAAAGGGATGTTTTCAGAAACCCCGATGACCGGTTCAAATACTTGAAACTGTTCAGTTTTTATGTTACCTTTTGCTAATTGAAGCATTTTAATTAATGGATCGACTCCTATGATCGTAGCCTGAGGTTTTTTTCGAAAAATCTCAACCGAGAGTAACCCTGGTCCTACTCCAATGTCTAGGATGAACGGATCTGACGATGATGTATTCCTTTGAACAATTGATGCAAGATGTTTATACAAATCATTGAATTTCTTCATGTATAATGCAAATTCTTCTGCGGTTTTATCATCGACCAAAAACTCACAACCACCGCTTCTCTGAAACGGATAGTTAGAAATAATGTTTTTGTTTTTTTCATAAAAAATGGTCTATAGATAATATATTATTTTTACAAATATTTTTTTGACAGATTTTTTTTTGATTTAGGTAAATTTGGGAAGGAATTGAGAATAAAACTTTAAAAAAGGTAGATATATTAGTAGTTATTAATAAGTCTATAAAAAGGGGGAATTAAATATCAATAAAAAGTACCTTGCATTAGGGATTATTTTTATTCTGATAATTGTGAATGTACACAGTTCGACATCTTTGCAAATAAGTGAAGGTGATCTTAAAAAAGAAACAGCATCTATTGAAAAATTAGAGATTTTTATAAAAGATGGTCATGGTCTCACTGTTGAGATATACAACAACGGAGATACTGATGCTGAAAATATTCAACTAACTATAGATGTTGAAGTTGGTAAACTTGTTATCATCCCAAAGAAAACATATGAGATATCTCATCTTGCTGCAGGGAAATTAACTGAAGTGCATGTTTCAGTTTTTGGTCTCGGTTTAGCGATTTTTTTTGAGCACCCGTTCATTAGTATAACAGCCGATTCTCCTGGTTTTCAGACAGTTTGGATAAAAGTTCTTACTAAATTATTTGGAATGAGAACAAAAATTTTGACCAGAATATCAAATTATAGTGAACCTTATGAAGGCTACACACTCTTTGGTCCAGAGTACTCAACATATACTTATCTCATTGATATGAATGGAAAAATTGTTTATTCTTGGAAGAGTGATTATATTCAAGGGTTTGGTACTTATTTACTTGAGAATGGTGATCTATTACGTTTAGATGAATTTGGAAGTGATATCATTTTTATGGGTGGTGGAAGAGCCGGTAGAGTTGAAAAATTAGATAATCATAGCAATCTTTTATGGGAGTTTATTTATGCTAATGATGAACATTGTTCACATCATGATATTGAACCTTTACCAAATGGAAATGTTCTCATTATTGCTTGGGAATCTAAAACAAGAACAGAGGCAATTTCTGCTGGCCGTAATCCAAGTCGATTGCGATCTAGTACTATTTGGCCGGATCATGTAATTGAAGTTGAACCAGTAGGATCAAATGGTGGTAACATAGTCTGGGAATGGCATGTATGGGATCATTTGATACAGGACTATAATTCTACAAAAGAAAATTATGGGGTAGTTAAAGACCATCCTGAATTAATCGATTTTAATTTTGGTAATACTGATGCAGATTGGAATCATATAAACGCTATTGATTATAATGAGGAATTTGATCAGATACTTCTTAGTGTGCATAATTTTAATGAAATATGGGTAATTGACCATAGTACAACAACAGCGGAAGCAGCAGGTCATAGAGGTGGAAATTCTGGTAAAGGAGGAGATGTATTGTATCGATGGGGTAATCCTCAAGCCTATGACGCAGGAGATGCAACTGATCAACAGTTTTTTGGGCAACATGGAGCAAACTGGATAGACGAAGGTTGCCCTGGAGGAGGAAATATTTTAGTGTTTAATAATGGTGGTGAAAGTCGTAGATATTCTTCAGTTGATGAAATAGTTCCACCGGTTGACATCAATGGAAATTATGAATATATAGCTGGTGAAGCATATGAGCCTGATGTACCTATATGGGTATACACAACTGAAAATCCTACTGATATGTTTTCGATGATTCTTTCTAATGCGCAACGTTTACCAAATGGAAATACTCTGATTTGTAGTGCCAACCAAGGTTTATTATTAGAGGTTACTCAAGAAAAAAAAATTGTTTGGAAATATCAAAATATTCTACCTTCTCCTTATACCAGTTCTGTTGCCAGGGTTCAAAGATATTCATTTGATTATCCGGGAATTCCCAAAGCAAAAAGCATCAACTAAAAATAAAGAGAAACATATCGATGACAGGTATATCGTTTTTTCATAGATGTAGAAAAAATAATTATTTCTAGACATTATTTTATTTCAAAAAATTATTCGTAATATCGGTTGTTCTCTCTGCTTATCACAAGTTTTTTTGATTCAAGTTCTTCGTAGTTCCGAATTTCTGCAAAAAATTCAAGCTCAATGGTTCTGTTTAATCCATACGTAACATAGGAAATACCAGAGAGTAAGGATGCAAGAGATTCATTACTTCCATCATCGGTAAATACTCTCAGATGTAGGGCATTTTCCACACCGAAATTCTGGTTGATGTCGGTTTCAATAGACGTCGTACAGCAGGCACATTCTACTGGAATCCACCCATTAAAACCGACTGATCCACCAACAAACACTTCAACCCAAGCGTGAGCGGTAGCAATAGCTGTTCCGTTATCGGTGTTGGTCAATAAGAAACCTCGAATAAATCTTGCAGGGATGCCAACTACTCTGCATAACGAAACATAAAGGAAGGAGAGATCATCGCAATCCCCTGCCTTGTTATATAAAGTGAGTGCTGCTGGTCGTACACCTGCATCATTTGGATGCGTTTGATACTGTATGTTTTCTTTCAACCAGACAAACAATGTTTTAGCAAGTAGAAACGAGTTGTTCGTCTCACTGTTTCTTTGAATCGTGTTTGTAATAGCTGTAATGTTAGGGTCGTATGGGTCGATAAAACGCGTTGTCTCGTTTGCTTGCAATTGCGTGTAATGGTTAACAATCTCTGGGTATATCTGAGTAATTTCTTCAATGGTTAAGGCATTTTCTCCCTTTAAATCAGAGACTAGATAACTTTCGCTCTCTATCTGTGCAGTAAGACCTAATTTATATGTTTGTTCGTCTTTTCCAGAAACATTCCATTGGATAAAGGTATTATTTACTATTGTTTTTATTTGATATTCGTAAGCGTAAAGGATGTAGTAGGTGGTGGTTCCAATAAGAACTTCAGGAATATTACATGAATATGTAATCTCATATCTTCCCGTACCGGTACTATTCACCAGATATCCATAGGAAATTTCGTATCTGGCCTTTGTTGGGGTAGGTTCATATATAGTTGGAGAAAAAATAACCTCGCAGCCTGACAATAGTATTATCAGAAAAACCATACTGGTGATGAAGAGGAACCAGGTGTTTTTCTTCATACAATCCTAGGTTTATCTCTTTTAAATAAACTAAACCCTGGCTTGTGCGGTTGTGGATGATTCTTCTTGCTATGAGCAATATTGTATTGACAGCCATTGCCCATTGGACACTGGAGACAGTTTGGATTAGCCTTATGACAGACGTTACCGCCAAGCTGTGCGAGTGATTCAAGATACTTGTATACATTCTCTTTCATTTCCTCCGCTTCTTGGCTGAGGAATTTAATGGTTTCATCAGGATCACTAGTAGTTACCCAGCCAAGCCTTTTTGCAACGCGATTGACCATAACTGCTTTCTCCGTGACGTTGTTCTGAATGTGTCCGGGTTTCTGTATAACGGAGGCTTCTTGTTTTGATGGTAGTGGCGGCATTTTTGGCATCTTTACTTTATAATCAGATGGGTCAATATCTTTGAAGACCGTGACTGATTTCCCGCCGTGATCCGTTTCTCTTGTCCTGATTTCAACGAGAATCGGGATTTGGATTGAAGCACCAGAAATCAACGCAACACCAATTGGGAGCCGTTGGATTTCATCATAGGTTTGACTTGTGAGACCTTCGACTGACTGAATAATGGCTTTCAGATCATTTGGGTTTGTAACCTTTAAAATAATATTTGTATTACATTGAGAAATAATATTCTTATCGATTTTCGCAGGACGCTGACTGACCACGCATAACCCCATGCCAAATTTTCTTCCTTCAGATGCTACTGTACGAAGCATACTGGAGGAAACTGCATGACCAATCCCATGCTCCGGACAGTAATTATGCGCTTCTTCTACAACAAAGAGAAATGGAGGAATCTTTCCTACTTTGCGATCCTTAAATAACTCCTCAGTTAATCGTGCTACTACTACATCCTGGATATCTGGAGGAACTCCACGCATGTTAATGATTGAACATTTTCCTTTTTGCACAAGATCCTCTGTTGACGTACCCTTCTCAGAAAAAACGCCAATAGAATCCAGAGACTCTAATGAAGCTATTACGTTCCATCGAGCATTACTTTTTGTGTGTTCTACTGCTTCTATAATATCTCTTATACTATAGACCTGTTTGAACTCCTTAAGTTCTTTTATGGTCTGATACAAGACTGCGATCTGAGGGCCAGATAATTTCGCTTGAAGAAGTTCAAGGATTTCTCGTCCTTCAAGATTCATTCCATTTAATGTTAAGTGAGTCGTTGCTTCCCCGCTTGCAAGTGGTGAATACGTAGCAATTTGACTGCTGTAGTCATTTTCTTTTACTCCGAATTTCTCCATGTTCTTTTGGTCTTTCTTATCCTTGTTTGGTTTTCCGAGGGAAATATATTCGCCATGGGTATCGATAATAACTAACGGGATTTTCTTTTTTAAAAGCTCTTCGATAAGAACCCCGCATGCATAGCTTTTTCCACCGCCGGTTTTAGCGAGGATACAGATATGTTTCTGAACTAATGAATCAATATTAAGGTATACCGGAAGGTCATGACCTTTAAGAAGGCCAAGGTACGCACCGTTTTGTTTCTCTGCTTGCAAGCCTAGGACGTGACGTATAAGATCCTCATGAGCTAGGGTTATTTGGGCACCTGCTTCAAATGGACTACGCGGTGCCTGCAAATGTCCTTCTTTATCTCTAAAACCGATTACCTCAGCGTATGCTGAAATATCACTCTTTATTGGAGGAATCGACCCATTTGTCTTAATGGTAATAGCATCCTCAAATTTCAAATCAGAGTACCCTTTGATATCCATGACTTGCGCGAGTACATAACCTTCTTCATGTGGTGCGGCAACATAATCAAACTTCCGTACATTTCGTGCATCAACCGTAAAGTTAAATTTTGTTGAACCAACATCACCATAGATTAGACCAACGAAGTCGTTTTTCTGTTGTTGCATCCTTACTCCTTCTGTTGTCGATGTGCGGAATATTATCTAGGGTTATTATAGTTTTTGTATTTTTTTCCCAATCTCAAGCGGTAAACTAGCGCATAGTTCAAGTGCTTCTACTTCCATAAAATGTAGGTTCCCCGGAATTACAAGAGTATGTAATGGTGGACCAAAATCCTTTTTTCTGAGAATATTTATCGTATTTGCAGAAACCACTGAATCAGGAGCACCAGCGCGGGCGACGACACATGCGACAGTTTCATCCCTCAAGAGATTTTTTCTCAGTTTATCCTCCATTCTCAAGAGTACGTCGAGTCCTTCATTCGCCGTCATATACCGGTTTTTTTCAACCTGAATATCAAGCAATACAAGTGTATGTAGTCCTATCTTTTTATTATTATATATTACAGTGTATGGGCTTGTAGGGAAATATTCTTTTTCGCTAAACGGAAGCGTCGTCGTTCTGCCGAATTTGTAGTTCTGCAGACCAAGAATCCCAGGAATCGCGGTCGAAATACTACTGCTGTGAATAATTTTTGTTGTTATACCTTGTTTTATTGCACGTAGCCGTAGATCAACATGCGTTGTTGCGATCATTGGATCTCCACCCGTGAGAAACACAACATGATTCTGTTCGGTTGCGTTAATAATTTTGTCTCCTTTCTCGGTTTCCTCTCGCGACAACACCTCAATTTCTTTCCCGATTAGCTTTTCAAACGCTTTTTGATCAAAGTGACCTAGTTTGGATGTATAAAATTCCGCAAACACTTTGTCACACTGTTTGATTTCCTGTAAACCTTTTAATGAAATATCTGTTTCATCGTACAATCCTAGACCAATAAAAATCAAACGTTTTTTTGTCATTTTTTTCACGACCATTCATAGTCTTGACATTCAAAAATCTTATTCCTTGATTTGATAAATTTCGAAAACATTTAAAACACCTATGTGATTCATAGATTTGGGCGACAACTACCGGCTCTTTTTTTATTTCTAATATAGTAATGTTTACAGGTTTTTTTTGAACATGTTAATCTCGCACGTGCTATCAGTGCACCAGGAGGAAAATAAAGAAAGGTTTAAATTACAGGAGACGTATTCCTGGCAAGAGGTGTTTTATGACATACAAACACGAGGGTTGGACATTATACACACGAAACGTAAAGCTTAAAGGCGGAAGAAATCAAACAATCTATTTCTTCAGCAAGAAATCACCAAAGAGTGGAACGACCTGCGATTTACCAACTGGATACGCTGTTGGTGTAAATAAGAGAACAGGCCTTCCATACCTGAAGAAGAAGTAAATTTCCTTCTTTCTTCATCTTCTCTTTTTCTTTTTTATATTTATTTTTATGCACTATCTTTTTTTACATAAGGATTTAATAATTGGTGTCTCTTCTTCGTTCCAATATGAAACGGAAACATAATGAAGAAAAGAAGATACAAAAAAACATTGCACGCCAGCGGATTCATTACCTCTTTTCACTTGCAGAAGATTGTGCTCTTAGAGGGAAGCTAAACTTGTCAGATCGGTACGTCGCGTTAGCTAGAAAGATTTCTATGAAATATCTTGTTCCAATCCCTGTAGGATACACTCGCCGATTTTGTAAACACTGTTATTGCTATTTGCTTCCACCGTTGAATTGTCGGATTCGTATCCATCGTTCATTAATTATTACCTACTGTAGCAAATGTAAGAAGTATAGTCGGATTCCATTACATGTCCGTTTCTCGACACCTTGTAACTCCGGAATAAAAAATTAGGTGTTACAAGGAGGTTCAGAGTATTTATTTTGCACCCAATATGCTTAAATAACATATGGTTTATTACCGATACCCAATTTAGCGAGAAAGGAAGAGAATTCCTATGACAACAGCGTATGATATTCCTGCAAAAGAATTAATCACTGCATTGACAAAAAAATTACTAAATGAATCTGCAGTTGTTCCACCAGATTGGTGTAAATATGTTCGCACCGGCGTCTCAAAAGAAAATCCGCCAGAGACAAAAACCTGGTGGCATACCCGATGTGCGTCAATTCTTAGGAAACTCTATGTCAATAAGAATATGGGCGTGGCACGTCTTAGGGCAGAATATGGCGGAAAACGAAACCGTGGATCAAAACCGAATAAAGCATTCGCAGGAAGTGGCGCGATTGTCCGTCATGCCCTTCAACAATTAGAGACCGCAGGGTATGTTACAAAGATGAAAGGTAGAGGGCGTACACTCAGCTCGAAAGGAGTTAAATTACTAGATAACACAGCCTTTGAAGTAAAGAAATCCCTCATTGAAACATTTCCTGAATTGAAAAAATATTAAATAGGTGAAGGTAATAGGTTCGTCTTGAGGTTTTAGAATCACTATGGATGATATCGAAGCTATCAGGAAGAAGAAATTACGTGACCTTCAGCAACAACAGGCGTTCTCACAGGAAGACTTCGAAGAGACACAACAGAAAGAGTTTGAAGAGCAAAAGAAACATATCCTGAGAGTGATTCTCACTGATGACGCACGGGAACGTCTTGGACGAATTAAAGCTGCACGTCCAGAAATGGCAGAAAACCTAGAAAATCAACTCATCATGCTTGCACAATCTGGGCGACTCAAAAATAAAATAAACGATGAACAATTACGGGAATTACTCTCGAAGCTGCTCCCGAAAAAACGCGATATTACAATTCGAAGAAGAGGAATATAAATGTCAAGTCATAAATCTTTAGGAAGAAAACTCAGATTAGCCCGAGCAACAAAAAGCAATCGGCGAGTACCAGCATGGGTAATGATTCGTACAAACCGAAGATTTACCCGGCATCCAAAAACACGGCATTGGCGAAGAAATTCACTTAAAATAGGTTGATACGTATGGCTGAGAAAGATTCTAGAAAAGAACTTGAACGGATTTACATAATACCGCTTAGACGAGCAAAAATCGGACCAACATCTAGAGCAGCACCCCGAGCGATTGATGATATTCGTCATTTTCTCATGAGACACATGAAAGTCGAACAGAAAAAAGTCTGGATCGATGATTCTTTAAACAAACAGATCTGGGCGCATGGGAAATTCTGGATTCCAAGTAAAATCCGTGTACGCGCTGTGAAATTCGAAGACGGTGTTGTCGAGGCAACGTTACCAGAGTTAGGTGAAAAGAAATCACGACGAGAATTTTTAAAAGAGGAAAAAGAAAAGAAAACTCCAATTCTTCGACGAGAAGAAGAAAAAGCAGAGGAAGCAGTACCTGGAGCTGAAGGATACGATATTACTCCGACCGGTGAAGGTGAAGTAAAAATCAAAAAGAAAAAAGAGAAAGCTCCAAAGGACGAAGAAACAAAAAAATCAGAAAAAACAGCTAAGAAAAAAGAAGAGCCCATTGTAACAAAAAAATTAAAGGCCACAACGAAGAAATCAACATCAACAAAGAAAGAAGAAAAGAAAAAACCTGTCAGTAAAAGAAAATCATCTTCGAAGAAAACGGAAAAAAAAAGTGAATAAGAATGCTTCAGATCCTGGATTTCAATGAAAATCCAAACGTAGGAATTTACTGTCGAGCGAATGATTCTGTTGTTTTTTTACAGAAGAGCTTACAAAAGAAAACCAAAAAGTTGATTGCAGAAGTTCTGGGTGTTAAGACAGTAGATCTCTCTATTGCTAATTCTACAATTATTGGCTCACTATTGACATTTAATTCATATGGTGCGATTGTGACTGAATACGCTGACAAAGAAACATTGAAAACTATTGAGAATCAGGGACTTAAGATTTATCCGATAAAAGATGTAATTAATGCTTCTGGAAACGATATTTTAGTAAACGATCATGGAGCTCTTGTTCACCCTGATTTACAGAACGCTACTGTGAAAAAAATTAGTGACATACTCGGCGTGCCGGTGCAGAAGGGCACCATCGCTTCGTTTGGTACTGTTGGTATGGCTGCGGTTGTAACAAATAAAGGATGTCTCTGTCATCCGAAGGTTACTGATGAAGAAAAACAACAATTGGAGAAGATCTTTGATGTCGACGTTATGATAGGAACCGTGAACCATGGATTCCCTATGATTGGCAGCGGTCTTGTGGCAAATATAAAAGGTGCCATTATTGGAAAAATGACAACTGGTATTGAAATGGGACGCATTGAGGAAGCATTAGGATTTTTTTGATAGAAACCATCAATATTTTTTATAACTTTTCTTAAGGAAATATTTTTTTAAAACAAACCGAAAGAAGAAAATTCCGAAACATTCTTATATAACATAACTTATTCGTTGATTAGGCGGAGAGATGGGATTGCAAGTAAAACAAAAATTTTTTATTTTCGGAGTAAAC
>Ga0315295_10000768_pt1 | contig 27367 bp, 46 predicted proteins | sample YL17G14_0_MG_FD_204453 | JGI IMG/M metagenome (GOLD analysis project Ga0315295, IMG submission 204453) | Sediment microbial communities from Yellowstone Lake, YNP, Wyoming, USA - YL17G14_0 | ecosystem: Environmental > Aquatic > Freshwater > Lake > Sediment | place: USA: Wyoming | collected... | reverse complement strand
TCTCCACTTGGTATAGAAATAAGCTTTGAGTTTTTTAGTGTTTTACTTATCTTTTTAGCGGCGTCTCTTCCAGCCTTGTCTCCGTCTAGTAGAATATATACACAATCTGCCACGGTTGTCAAGAGCGTTTTTTGATAGGAACTCAAAGATGTTCCACAAAGGGCAACAACATTGTTTATTCCATAAGAATACAGGGTTAGCATATCAAAGTAACCCTCAACTAAAATAACCGTTCTTTTTTCTAAAATTGTATCTAAGCACTGCCATAATCCGTAAAGAGTGCAACTCTTATCATACAAGAAAGAAGTATCTGAATTGAGGTACTTAGGTTGAATATTCTCGTTTATTCGCCTTCCAGAAAAACCAACAATAACACCAGAACTTATTATTGGAATAGTTATTCTAGACCTAAAAAATTCGTAATAAGTTCCATCCGCGTTATTTTTCTTTATTAAACCTAGCTGTTCTGCCTTTTTAAGGTCTAAATTATTTTCTTTTAAAAAACTTACAAGAGAATTATTTCTAGACACACCTAAACGAAAATACTCCATTGTTTCTTTTGGAATACGTTTTAACACCGTATCTAAAATAAACTTATTCCTTTTTATGTTTTCAACATAATGTTTAGCCGTAAAGGCGTTTATTTTTAGATATTCTTTTAAATCTTCAACCATCAAAAATCTTGTTATTTTAGCCTAGTAAGGACACTTTCCAAACAGGGTTACGGTATTCATTAAGAGCACAAAGCTCTGCCGCGCCAAAAGTAGGAGGCTTTGATGTAAGCCTATGCGAAGTATCTCGAAGAGGAAACAACGTTGCTAGTTCTCTAGTTTTAGGATTCCAAGCTACTATTCCTGTATATGTAGGTCTATTCTCTTTAGTAGCAGTAACCACAGCAACAGGAATAAACTGGTGGTGGTATACCTTTAAAATACCATTGTACAAATAAGAGATTCTACTAGACACACCAGAAACAGACATTAATTTTTTTAGTAGCTTTTTTACCTGCGCTGTGTTTAGTTGTTCAAGCGTCGAACTCGTCTGATTCTTCGTCTTCTGTTCCTGCAGCACTCCATTCTCCTTCCTGAAACAGACTTGAAAATAAAGCACTTTCACTACTTGGGCCTATGTGTCCAATAACATACTTAAAAGAAGTACAGAAGTCTTGAAATTGGTCTTTTGTACCAACCATAGTACATGTACCGCATGTAATCATCCTATCCGAGTCCTCATATGCAAAAGAAACAGTCCATTGTACTTCATTTTCTCCCACAGAATTAATATCAATGTCTATTTGGTGCATAAAAAATCCTCCTAAACGAGTATATACAAGGTTTGCTGCCGCCTGTCAAGACTTAATTTGACTCTTTTTTTCCGGTGTACAATAAGAAAAACACAATTTTTAGGAAAAAGATATGAAAATAAAAATCGCCGAGTTACTAAAAGAAAGCCAAGTAGTAGAAAACAAACCAGAAAACCAAATAGATTTTTCTGATTTAGAGAAGGAATTTGGACTAACAGAAGAAGACATAATGCAACCCCCGTATGCTTCCGGTAAGTTACAAAGAGAATTTGATAAAAAGAATAACCCAGAAAAATTAGTAGTCATAGACAGTACAGGACAGCTTTGGTCCGTTATGCAAGAAAAGGAAGGGGTCTTTGTTGGACCAATCAGTATGAAATATGAGATTCCTGGTTATACACCGTACTCATCATTAGACGAGGCTGAAAAATCTCTTCCTGCGGGTTGGGAAGTTCACGACGAACTTACAAAACTTCTCTAAGCCTTAACTACATTATCTCCAAAAACAACATTTCTAGTATCCACAATAAGATCATACTTATTTGTTATCTTTTCATAATCTATATATTTATGTGCAGTAGTAATTATTACACAATCAAAATCGTCTTCTAAGTAGTTATCGTTAGATGTTAAATTTACTTTTTTAGCGTGTGTTTGTTTTATTTCCGGAATAAATTTGTCTGTGTATTCTACACTTGCTCCTGCATCTAGTAATAAATCTATAAGAGGCAAAGCAGGGCTTTCTCTTATATCATCAATATTTTCCTTATAGGCTACGCCAACTAATAACACTTTAGCACCATTTACACTCTTCTTTTTTGTATTCAAGGCGTATGATACTCTATTAAAAACATAATAAGGCATGTTGGTATTTACTTCGCTAGCAAGGTCTATAAAACGAGTATTTATGTCAACCTGCTTAGACTTCCAAGATAAATACATAGGGTCTGGACCAATGCAGTGTCCACCCACACCAGGACCAGGATAAAAAGCTTTAAATCCAAAGGGTTTGGTTGAAGCCGCTTTTATGGCTTCCCAAATGTCTATCCCTAGGCGAGTACAAACCATTTTTAACTCATTAACTAACGCAATATTTATACAACGATAGGTGTTTTCTAGAATTTTAACCATTTCCGCTGTTCTAGCAGAACTAACAGGAACTATTGTGTTTATAACAGAACTGTATAAAGCAACACCAACATCTAGGCTATCCTTGTTATAACCACCTATAACCTTTGGAATAGTATAAATATTCCAGGTTTCATTTCCTGGGTCTTCTCTTTCTGGAGAAAAGGTAATAAAAAAGTCTTCTCCTGCCCGCATGCCCGATGTTTCTAAAATTGGGCAAAGAAGTTCTTCTGTAGTTCCTGGATAAGTTGTGGACTCTAAAGAAACAAGTGTTCCTTTTCTTAGGTAGTTGGCTACATTTTTGGCTGCTTTTTCAATGAATTTTGTATCAGGTTCTCTACTTTTATTGATAGGGGTTGGAACACACAGAATTATTGCGTCGCAGTTTTTAAACTCGGTCTTGTCTGTAGTTGCTGTAAACTTATTTTGTAAAACAAAAGAAGAAAAACAAGTTGCAGGAAAATGAGAAATGTAAGATTTACAGGAGTTTATACTATCTACTTTAGATTGATCTACGTCAAAACCAATAACAGTGAATCCTGAACCAGCGAAAGCTGTTGCTAAGGGAAGGCCAACATAGCCCAACCCAACAACCCCAATTACAGCTTCTCTTTCTTGGATTTTTTTAATAAGAAATTTTTTTACTTCATTTGCCATTTCGTTTCTCCTATTCGTTTCTAGACTGCTGACAAACTTATAGTAATCCCTAATTTTTCAAAAAAGTTAAATTTTGTTCTGTGGCAAAAATAATCATTGACAGACCTTGCGGGGTGTGTATAATAGAAAGTAAGATGGTCAGACAAATTTTTTGTAAGGCATGTAACAAAGTGTTAGACAATGAAAAAAAGGTTTTTTTGTTACTTTTAGGTAATAACAAAGTAGAGCTTATTTGCAAAGAGTGTTTGGAAGAATATAAGAAAACTAAAAATCTAATAACTACCGAAGATTTGCTTATTCAAATCGGAGACTAAAATGCAAGAAAAAAGAATATTTATAATAGACCATACAGGCGAAAATAAAGTTTGTCGTAAATGTGGAAAAAAATGTGGAAAATTAGGAGAGTCTGTTTTTGCTAATAACCACTGGCATTGTATCGCCTGTGCTCCCGGGCCTGCTGTAAAAGAAAAAGAAAACACAACAAAAGAACATAAAAAACGAGCACCTAGAGGTGCATTAAGAGACTTTATTATTGAAAAATTTAAGGAAAAAAGATCTTTAGAAGTAAAAGACCTAATAGAGGAGGCACTAAAAAATAACGTGACAGAATCTGGTGGGTCTGTAGGAGCAATTATTTTTCAATTAAAAAAAGAAGGTAAAATAGCACCATTAAGCAGGGGAGTTTACGTATGGAAAAAGTAACTGTTTCTGTTGAATTTGAAGAAATTCAGTATCGTGGAACCTTTTTGCCCAAGGAAAGTAAAGTTCTCTTAGAAAAGAACGACAAAGGCGAATGGAAAGACCTTGGGTCAGGTCTCTGGTCTGGAAAGCACATTGTTTGGTGTAATGCAAAACTAAATAGTTATGTGTATCTTCTTCTTGAAGAAAAACTCCTAGAAACCCATATGTAGGAGGATCAAATGCCGCTTTATGTTTTTTCCTGTTTATCTTGCGGGAAACAAACAGAATTTTGCCTGGGTTTTTATGACATAGACCACGAAAAGGCAAAAGAGGAAGTAGACCTAAAAGATAAAGATTGCAAGTGCCCTAATTGTTCTAAAACTCTGTTCAAAAAAGAAATTGCCTGCAATGGCAGAATGCCGGAAAATTGGAAATGGGACAGAGGAATGAAGTAATTGTTGCACTAGATGATCTCCTTAAAAAAGGGGAACAGGTCTGGGTTAGACTATACGGGGGGGTACTAATATGCTTGGTAGAAAAAGTTTCAGAGGTTGAGTATAGAGGTAAATATACCCCATGTGTTAATAATTCTAGGTCGTACTCTATACCAGTTAGAAATATAAAGGAAATAAAAGTTAGATGAAGAAAATAACCTACAAAACCCAAGTTGAAGACGCTTTACAAGATTTTAGAGAACACAAAGCTTCTTTTTCTGAGTTTTCAAACGGGAAAGACAAAATTTTTCATCTTTCCTGGAAAGCCCCTAAAACAAGAATAAACTCTGTAAATTATTACATCGTAAACAACGTGTTATTTATAGAAGGTGACCTTTTTGAAGGTGTTTTTTCTTGGTCTCAGGATATTTCTTGGGAATTTTTAGCAGACTGTAGAATAGATTACTTTTCTTCTAAATGCAGGGCATCAGAGACTGGTGTTCATCCTTTTAGTTACTGCGAAGCTACTTGCAGGGAAGAAATTCAAAGACGGATAACAGACATGGAAAAAGAATCGGATGAGGGCTTTCAAGAACGCTGGGCAAGCTTAAAAGAAGACTTAAATTTTTATGATCAAAATCAATTTGGTTTTAGTTTGGAACAGAATTGGGATTCTGTTTGTGATCTGTTTGGGCACGACTGCTACGAGTGGATTTTTGATTGTGGAAAAATATCAAACCACTACTTAGTACATTGGCTTGTAGGCATACAAGAAGCGCTAAAACAAAAAGATAAACATATATAAAACAAGTTTTATTGTCATCGTCTATAATAATACTAAACTGATACTCTCTTAAGGGGACATGGTGGACGATGTGGTCGAAAAAATTATCTCTAGAGAAAAATCAGATAAACTAGTAGAAGAACTAAGAAATAAAAGAGTATTTGGTTGGTTGGTTATAGATATAAATGGGAACTATGAAGGGCCATATAAGACGCTTAAAGAAGCTGAAGATAGATTACATACCAAAGATCCTAATCTAGTACTTTCTGGTGGAGTAATTCGTTTCGTTTCCAAACTAGAACACGTTATGGTTTTATGCCCAAGTTGTAAAAGTATTAGAAAAGAGGGGGATATTTGTAGCCTTTGTAAGTGCCCTGTTCCTAAGATCTAAAGAAGTGGCCATACATTATCTTTGGGAGACAGATTAGGTGTTATTCCATACATTTCTAAATTCCAATCTATGCCAATTTTAGGATCATTCCAGCGTACACCGCTTTCTGCTCCCACATTATAATAATCAGAGCATTTATATTCTACTATAGCTTCATCACTAAGAGTCAAGAAGCCGTGAGCAAACCCTTTTGGTATAAAAAAAGAGTATCTATTCAAGTCACTTAAAATAACCCCAAACCACTTTAAACACGTAGGCGAGTGCGCCCTTAAGTCTATCACGACATCATAAATACAACCGCGTATAACACGCAATAACTTCGCCTGCGGGTTATTGTGTTGGTAGTGCATACCACGAAGAACCCCCAAAAAAGATTTGGATTGGTTTTCTTGCACAAAAGTTTCTTCTATACCAGCCTCTCGTAAACAGGATGCCCTATAGGTTTCTAAAAATTCCCCTCTAGAATCAACAAAAACTTTTGGTTCAAAAAGTTTTATTCCTTGAATAGCAGATTCTACAGGTATATTTTTTAGCATTTGTTTAACCTAGTTACTATATCAGAAATTACTAGTTTTACTCCGGATTCTAGCTGCATTTTTGGTTCCCACCCCAAAACCTTTTTTGATTTAGACCAATCTAGCGCATATTTTTTATCGTGGCCTGGTCTATCTGCAATAAACTGTAAAAGGCGCTCATCCCTGTTTAGAATTTTAAGAACCAATTTTGCTAAATCTATATTTTCCATACAGCTGTTAGCCCCAAAATTGAATACTTCTCCTAACACTTTGTTTTCTTTTTTATTAGCATAGCAATCTATTACTTTTGTTATCCCAGCACAAAAATCTTCTACCCACAACCATTCTCTAATATTTTTTCCATTACCATAAATCGGGATTGATTCTTTTTTTATAGCTTTAGAAATAACGGTAGGTAAAAACTTTTCAAAATGTTGACTGGGGCCATAATTATTAGCTGCTCTAACAATAGTATAATCAAGATTTCCAAAGGTCCTATTGTTCATCTGAACAAACAAATCCCCTGCTGCTTTAGTCCAAGAATAGGGATTGTTTGGGTGAAGGGGTGCTGTTTCTTTAAGTTTTTTATTGGAGTCTAATGGCAGATCCCCGTAAACTTCATCAGTAGACACAAAAATAACAAAAACTTTTTTTCTCTCGTATTTAGACACTCCCTGAACAATATTTTTTACACCTAAAATATTAGACTTTTCAAATTCTTCTATCCCTTTTATTGAATTGTCAACATGTGTCTGAGCGGCAAAATTTACTAAAATATCTGCATTTAAAAAATCTAAAACATATTCCCAATTTAGTGTAGCTATATCTTTTTTTATAAAAGGTATGTTTTCTGGTACTCTAGCTCTATCCCCAGCATAAGTTAAATTGTCTACAATTCCACAAATATTGTAAGTAGTTGAGTAGTTTTTACGCAGGTATCTTACGAAGTTCGACCCAATAAATCCAGCAGCGCCAGTGACAAGAATGTTTTGCACAGCAAAGCTCCTTTCGTATTCGTAATATACACAGTATTTACTGATATGCAGCCGACAAAAGGCGAGACCAGAAACCGGAAGGAAGTGCATTGAGTGTTCTGGCTGCACGAACACCGCCAGGAAGCCATTGGAACAACACAAGACCCTTAGAGCGATATTGCTGCTTGAACTTTACAACAAGCATATTAAATCTATTCAAAATATTATTTATCATAGAAGAAAGTTTAGTAAAATGATCTATTACCAAACTGTTTCCTCCAAAAGAATAGTTATAGTCTGTGTCTATGGCAAAAATACCCTGACTTTCTAAAGCAGCAATGGTTGCAGCATCTATTAATATTGATCCGTATTGTGTAAACGGGAACGTATCTACAGTAAAGCCAGTATACGGAGGAAACGCATTTATAATCTGTATTCCACGCTCAAGGTAGAAAATAAGGTGTGAATCACTATAACCATAAAAAAACTGTATGCTTGGTTCTCCAGTAGGCTTATCCATATTTTGGATTTGATCTGATATGCTTTTTCTAGATTTGTCAACTTGATTACGCAAAGCAGCAGAATAGGCAAACTGCTTTGATGCAACACTTTTTAGAAAGATGTTGCGATCTATAACTTCATTGGAAAGAGTACAGCGCATAGCAGCTAAGTACTCACCTGAATACGTGGAGGTATTCATGCTATACTGATAGATACCTGTTGATGCGTGACTTATAGATCCGCCACCTGTGGCTCCGAATGACTGACTTACTTTAGTAGAATCGTCTGTGATATCAATTAATTTAAAAGTGCTTGTTCCTGCAACATCTGTTAGGGCGTCAGTAGAAGGATCTCTAACGAAAAAAGTAACAGTCTCGGTTTGTCCGGATCTAAGAATTGAAAAATCAGTGAAGGAATTTTGAGGCATTAGTCATCTCTGTTATCGCTAAACAATAAACGTTTAAGAGATCTAACCTCGTCATCAAACTTTCTTATTTCTGAATTTACAAAATCTATTTTCATCTGATTAAAATTTTCTGGACATACAAATTCAAACTTAAAGGATTTACCAAATTTTTTAGCGGATATTAGCGTACATCCTCGCATAGATAAATAAGCAGCAAAAGTTAGATCATTTATTTGTATCGATGTTATTTTTGTAACATCAGCTACATTTTTGTTACGTTCCATTTATCAAAAACGTACCCAATATTTCCGTTTTGGTCTTCTACGGCAATAATGTTTAGATTATCTTTTGTTATAAAGGAAACAACGGAAAAAACTTCATTGGGGAATAAGATATGTTCTACCTTATCCCCAATGTGTAGTCCATTTAGTAAATCAAATCCCACCGATTTTTCCAATTCATATGCACGCTTATTAGTTGCTGAAGCAATACTCTTTAGATCCTTTTTCTTATTTGAGCGCATAAGGATAAATTCACTGTATAAACGATACCCAAAATCAGGGATTTTTGAGTTTAAAAACTTTGCAGCAACATCATCGTCTTCTAAAAGAGCTGCTCTTTCTAGATATTTAATAAAGCCTCTTTCTGTAACCCCTTTAGCAAGGTACCAATGCTTATCGTATGGATCTTTTATATGTTTTTCTACAATGTTTTTCAGAAAGGTAGAAAAACTTGCCTTAGCTGCCGTTTTAAAATTTGGACAATCTGAGGAGTATACAGAAAATAAAAATCTATGCAGTTCCTCGAACCAGTCTTCTGGATTGCTAACGCCGCCCTCTTTGGCAAATTCTATAAGTTTTTCTTTATCTCCGTCAAACTCGTACCAAAGGTCTTTCCAAAACGCTTTATGGGTTGGTTCAAACATGTACATGTTTCGTTCTGGTTGTTTTCTATATGTTTCAGCTTTGACAAAGAGAGGCATGGCTTCTCCTAGAAGGTCATTGGGGACATTCTACAGGAATCAAATTCTTCAAATGTTACCTTAATAGAAAATGTTGTGGACTCTGACCCTAAATTTTCTAGTGCTAAGGCTATTGGCATAGTTCGTAATGATGTTTTTCCTTGTACAAAGGCAGGAATTGTGTCCCCACCTATTGTTGGAGGAAATAGTACGTCATCGTAATGTAAAAAAGCAATAACTCTTCCTGCAGGATCGGGAAAGGAGTGAGAACTATAAGACTCTCCGTCAAAAAGTACCTCTGCTGAATATTGTACTGACGTAGATCCTATTGGATGAACTATTATAGTTAACTTTTTGAACGGAGCAGAGGCTTTAACGGGGTATATTGTAGTAGTCGAGTCTACTCCCCCTGAAGGGCCAAGAGTAACCGTTCCTGCTAAAACTACTGCGCTGGTTGATGCACTCATTTATATATCGGCTTGCGCCGACCTCCTATTATTTAGAAGCCTCTTCTACAGGATCCTCAATCTTGTTTAGTTGATCTTTTGCCCATTCTTTTACAGAACCGAAATACCCATTAGTTGTTAGATAGTTGAAATCTTCTTCTTTTAAAGATTCTTGATTTTCTAACAGATCTTCAAACAGGTCCTCTTCTGAAATACTGAGCTTTTTAGCCTTCAAACACAGGCCAGGTAGACGCGGATTAACCCCAGTATTTGACTGAGAAAAAGTAATTTCCTTGGGAAGCTTATCGTCTTGAACCTTGTTAGTGTACTTTCTAATTTTTTGTGCTACTTTTTCTTTTCTATCAACTCTATTCTCATAATACTTTTCTGCGTCATCCGGATCAAGTAGCTCCAGAACACCCTTATTAACTAGTTTAAACAAATCTCTACAACTCTTTAGCGATTCTGGATCTATTTGCTCGGTAATGCACACAGGATCGCTTCCTGGCGGGATCATAATACTTTCTGCACTGTCTGAGCTAATCGAGATAAAAATAGCTCCTGACCCCTTTCCAAGTGAGGCTACCTTGTTTCTCACCCAGATTTCTTTCTGGTTAGTAATCAAACTCTGCAGCGTTACTCTTTTTTTCTGGACCATTTTATTCTCCTCTTTCGTTTCGTTTTGTGGCACCTTGCCACAAATCAATTATAATATAGGCTACAAAACATTATTAACTTACGTTAGTAGCATTATCCTCTATAAAGGTTAAAAAATCTTCATAAAAAACTAAATCTTGTTTTCCTAGGATAGAAGACCCATCTAAAGTTATAGATCCTAAAGAAAGAGTCGCCCCTATGTTACTTTTTACTTGAGCATAAATAATTGTCCCATTCTCTGTTTCTGTTTCAGTTTCTATCACATTTACACCGCTAGATGTAAGATCTGGCATTTTTTTAGATAATTGATTAGCCTTTGCGGGGTTTAAATATACTCCATCTATAAGAAACAGAGTAGGATTACTTTCTATAACTTTTCTGACCGTACTAGATAAATTTTTTGGTAGCATAGACATATAGTAAAGCAAAAACCCCACAAAGATTTAATCCCTGTGGGGTTTTTATTATTAAAAAGTTGGACTATCTACTCTTTTTCTTTTAATCTTTCCTTACGCGCTTTCCTAAGATCCTTATTGGCCTTCATTTTTGTTAGTTTATCTTTAATTTTAGTAAGAAGCTCTTCTCTCTTTGCAGTTCTAGACTCTTTTTCCTTTACAAGTGCCACTAATTTAGCTTTTATTTCAGGAATTTTATCTATATTAACAGAGGGAAGCTCCTCGCTAATTGCATCTAGCTTTTCAGCTAGGTCTTTAAAGCCTTCTTTGTCTAACTCTTCTGCAGATATGTCCAACTGTCTCTGGACCGCATTTATATTTAGTTTCATTAAGAAAATCTCCTGTGAGGATAAAAAAGTGTGAGTCTGCGCCGAAACGCAGACTCACACATTAACACACAACTACACTTTGTGGCCGAGAGAGACGCCTGCGGGGTTGATTAGAACCATGCTGATTAGTTCGTACCAGAACCATCCCTGGCGGGACTTGCCATTTACGAACTCATTAACCGGCTCAGAGAATAGCTCAACGCGAACCGGCATACCGCCTAGGTACTCAGGGGCGGTTACAGCAAGAACGTCTCCTGGGGCTAGAACTTCAAAGGTGTTGGTACCAGCGGTTGTAATAATATCGGCATTTAGAATTCTACCAATATACCCAGCCATAACTAGCTCACGTAGGGTAACCGGGTCTACTTCGGTTCTTACCTGGTTGATAAGATCGGACACTTCTTGACGATGGATAATGAACTTGTCACAGATTAGGCGGTGACGCTCAATCTGGTAACGCATTGCTTCGAAGGCCGCCATGTTCAGGGTTCCGAAGAAGCTGGTGGTATTTACAGTGTTTCCACCGTTCTGTAGAAGTGCAACGGCTGCGAGGTCTTCTTTGTGCTCGATATCTTGACGAGCGCGGTCCTGAATACGAGCTAGAATGTCAAACTGAGCGCGATACTTGTCTTTGATTTCGATGCTCGGGAATGCAGTTACTTCGAATTCCGGGGGGTACACATAGGAACCCTCTACGGTCGATTGCGGTGTTTCCCCGTCTTCCGCGATAAGCCACGCGGTAACGAAGATATCTTTGTCATAACGAACAACCTCGCCTGCTTTCACAGTGCGGGGTGCCCAAATTTTACGAGCAAGACCTTCGTAATCAATAACTTCTTTGATCGGATTTAGAAGAGCTTGGCCAACTTGGCGGAAGCCTTCACCAGCCGGATCCGAGAACGCTTCCCGCATGATGCTTTCTGCTTCAGCCGCGTCTATATCTAGAGAAGCTGAACGCTCGATTTCATGTGTGCCGTCATGGACGCCATCTAGAAGACCTTTGATGATCTCTAGCGCTTCTGTTTTTGTAGAAGCGTTGATTTGACCCTTGGCGTCGAACACTTTCTCTTTTGAACCAGCGCGCTGAGAAGGGTTGAACTCGTCCCCAGTCCGCTTGTCAAGAACTTTGCTTTTTAAGTATGGGTTAAACATCTTTGTGTCTCCTATTACTGGGCTACCCGAATTTGGTCAAGGCCCAGGAAGGGGTCTGTAGCGGTCGGGACCTTGATTACCCGGCCACATACTGGATACGCAGTTACTGCAGTAGTCCAGCGGCTAGAAGTGTCTGACCTAAGAGCAGCGTTCAGTGTGTAGGTTTGCGCTGGGTCAAACTGATCAGTAAATAGCTGCGAATCGCCAGTCACAACAGTGATTTGACTTGAACCGAGAGTATCATTCGGTTGACGATCATAGTTTACGCCCCGGCTAAAACGGGTAGAGGCGTTGGCCCAGTCAACCTGATTAGCGCTAAGGGTGTATTCGTACCATACGATTACGGTAGCGGAAGCAGCAATCAAACCACCACCAATCCGAGTAACAACACCGTTTGCCAAAGTTACAGAGTAGTCAGCGCCTTGTGTATAAACAGTAGCGCCAGTAGAATCAGTAACCTTGATCGATCCTGTGCTACGGACATTACCACTAGAAAGAACGATAATATCAGAAGCAGTGAAAGTACCACTTTCAACGGTTGTCCGGTGGAATCCTGTATCAGAATCCTTCCAGAAAGTACCGATGGGCACAGTGCCGCTAGCAGCTGTGGTAGCAACAGTAACACCAGCAGCGTTAGTAGCTAGGAACGCAATCATACCAGCAGTAATAGACACGTTTGTGTCTACGGCCCAGAATGGCCGGTCTTTGTAATAACCTCTTTTTTTGTCTAACATAGTTCTTTTCTCCTTTTATTAAAACCCAAAGCGCCGCTTCTTTGTGATTAAAGAAGCATGTTTCTTTACACCAAAGTTACCTGGAACTACTTTTTGGCTTTCGAAAACTCGTTGCAGTTTCGATAGCGAACTCTCGTTTTCCTCTTCTTGAACATGTGACGTAATAGGTAACGAACCTTCGGTAGCTGCTTTCCGTAGAGCAGATGCTTTTGCGGAAACTTCAGGTAAACCATTAACATCAACAGTAGCAGTAGGTAGGTCTCCAATTACTTCTTCATAGTTTACAAAAGCTTCGTCGCTCATAGCAAGAGTCTCTTCTGTTTTGCCTAGAAGAAGGTCTACAGTTTCTTCAGCGGATTTCTTGAAGCTGTCTTCAATCAACGCGCTAGCGGTTACGGGATCTAACTGAGCAACATCCGTAAGCGCTGCAAATAAAGCTCCCTTTAGGGGATTTTTATTTAGAAGATTTTTGTTCATTGCTGTAAAGGCAAGTTTTAGCGCACGAGCAAAACGAAGTTTAAGATCTTTTTCTTCTTTTTTATCTGCGAGATCTTTCTTTAAATCTTCCTTTTTCTCGTCTTTGGGGTCTTTCTTTAGATCCTCTTTCTTCTCGTCTTTAACTTCTTCTTTCTTCTCGTCCTTAAGCTCTTTCTTCTCTTCTTTCTTCTCATCTTTCATGGGGAACGGTTTCTTTTCCACTGGCTTTTCTTCTTGGAAATGCTGAGCAACTTTTTTTCCAGAATACTTAACTAGTGCCTTCTCAAAACCCATTTTCTTCATATCCAGGACAAGGGCTTTTGCAAAATCCCTGGATGCGAAGTTTTCAATACCATCAGCTTTTTCAATCACAGCAATTACTTCGTCGTCTTTGCTTAGAACTTCCCAAGAACTTCCACGAAGCTTTAGGGAAAGCTCACTAAGCTTGAACATCTTAGGCACATCATCTTCCTTCACCTTGGTAATCTTGGGCGCAGGAGCCTCGGGAGAGAACCGCTCTTTACGGTCTTTCTCTAAGCTGAATTCTTCAGATAGTGTGTCACTTCCGGACATCTTCTGAAGACGGGCTTTGCGCCGCTCTCTCAAGCTAGCAGCCTCTTTCATTGTATCCTCCTTAGATAAAACTAAACTGTCTGTGTCAATACCAAACTCGTCTACCGACATCTCGTCTTCTTTTTCTTCGTCTTTGTCGTCTTTGTACTCCTCAAATTTTTCTTCTTTTTCTTCTGGTAAAAGCCCTTTTTCTAAAACATCAGTTATTTCGTCTAATTTTTCATTTAGGTCTTCAGTAAGATCATCCAGTTTATTGTCTATAGACTTAACTCTTTGTTCTTGTTCTATTTGGCCTTTTACTTCTTCTTCCAAGCCTTCTTTAGGTGGCTTTCCTGGAACTGCTTTAGGAGCAGGGGCAGTGGGGCGGGGAGCCGGTTTTGGTAGAGGTGCTCCTCCTGGAGGAGCCGCTGTTTCTGTAGGTAACGGAGCAGCAGGAGCTTGGGGTACTTCTTGTGCTTTTTCTAAGAAAGCTGATAATTTTTTAGCTAATTCTTGTTTAAGCATTGGCATTAATTTTCTCCAATACAATAAGTTTATTATAGTAAAAAAGTTTATATTAACAAACGTTAGAAATTAAAAAAGTTTATTCGCTAATTTAAGAAGAGACTCAGGAAGTCTGTTTATGTTTTCTTTAATGAATCTGGCAACTTCCACCTGATCTTCTTTGGAAAGTACTCCCGCAATGGGGGAAAAAGAAGAAGAAATTTCTTTTTCTTGTAAAGAAGAACAGCGTAGTAATCTTTGTGTAAGGGCGGTAGTGTCTGCAGGGTTGGCTACAATAGACAATTCTTGAAACTCTACTCCAAGGCAGTCTTCATACACAAGCTTCCCACCTATTTTGGACATCTTATGATGTTTTAGGCAGGAACAAAGGTCGTTATCTGAGTGCGCAACCGATTTACAATAAGAACACCGTACCGAATCACATATGCAACCCATAGACCAGCTATTTACTGCCCCACTAAGCAAGCCTTCCGAAAGAGGAATATCCTTTGTAGTATCAATAGCAGCAACAACGATAACATGTAGGTCTTCTGGTGATTGAATGTATTGAACGTCTGGAATAAAACCGCGAGCGGCTTTGGGATCAAAAGCAACGTGTTCTACATGAATTGGGTCATTCTTAAAGGTTTGATATACTTGGCATCTATGTTTTGTAGAAAATCTACGTAACTCTTCGTCCTCAAAGTTGTCCCCGTTATTATTAGGTCTTGGCCTGTTTCCTGTACCTGCGGTTACTGCTCTAGGCACAGGAAAAATATAGTCATTTATGTTATCACTAAGATTGTAAACATGCGCCAATGCTTTTACAACATCTTTGGAAATAAGGTTAAGTGTTTTCTTTACAGCTTCTTCTTCAGCTGGAGTTAAGTCTGCAGTTTTTCTTGCTAATTTATGAAACTTTCCACTTGTTTGATAAACCCCCAAAATTGGAGTCTGTGCAGTTTTGTAAAAACCCATGGTAATCTCCTAGGATAAAATAGTTCCTTTTATATTGTAAGGAGAAAACCAAGTAATAATTTAACTTTAGTTTTTTCTTTTTGGAAGAAAAGTATCTAAGGGTCGAAAATTTCTCTTGACAGAGCATAAAATTTTGGTATACTACTCTTATGGATACACTAGGAACACTGTGGATGTCAGTCCTTTGTGGAATTTTTGCAATAAAACTTCTTCTTTATCTAGTAGAAAGATCACGAGACGCTAAGGCAACGCAGGAAGAAACTGAAATAGAAGAAAAGTGTCAAGAAGCCATCAAAAGAATTGACAACCTCCAAACTCTTCTTCTAACAGAAGAAGTAGGTAGAGCACAAGAGATAAGAAAAATGTTTTCTAAGGCAGCTAATGCTCCAAGAGCAAACAAAGTAACTAACTGTAAAAATTGTGGTGCAGGGCTAACTACCAGCATCTGTGAGTACTGCGGTACTACCTACTGAGGAGTAAAAAAATGGGTCTTACAGGAAAAGTAGTTTTTAAACTAAAAGAAGTAGAATCCAGTAGACGTTTTGAAAAAAGCACAAAAACTAAAACAACAAAAACAGCTAATTTAGAAAACATTTTACAATTTATAAAGCCAAAATCTATTGAATTATCCCCTAAGTTTATTGCTACTTACAAGGCGCAAAAAGACAAAAAAATTGGGCCGCAAAACTAATGGAAAAAACTATTACAATAGACGGAAAAGATCTCATTATTTATGACTTTCCCCAAGAGGTTATAGATACTATTTTGAATGAAGCAAAAAGTATTATTGATAAAAAGATTTTATATGGTTTTAGATGGAGACAAACGCAAGACACATTTTTAAACAGAGTAAACGCTAGCTTAGAAAACAGCCCTTACGATATACACCAAAAAACGGTGTTAATGTACCCTACTGGACGCCCCAAACGGTATGGAGATCGAATACTAGTCTGCGCAGAAGGAAATTACTATGATTTTTTAACAAAAAGAAAAATTGAAAATGTTTCTATGTATATTACTTATTACTATATTAGCCGTAGTAAAGAAAACTACGTACCGCTTGGAGAACCTACTGTATTCAAAGAATCTGATAGATGGGAAAAATTTTCACATCTTCTAAAGGTATGCGCGGACTCTGCTGAAGAAAATGGTTTTCAAGATGCATCTAAAATTTTAAATTTACTTTCAAAATCACAGGTAAAAAGTACTGAACTTATGTCGGTTATTCCTAGGAAGGTTTTTTCATGAGAACTATGGATGAATTGATTGAAACTGTTCAAGAAAACGTACAAAATGTGTATGAAATGATTACAACAACTATAAAAACAGTAAATAACCTTTTAGACATTGTAAAAAGATTAGAGAAAAGAATAACTTACCTAGAAGACCTTGTTATTAAGGAAGAAAAACCAGATTTATTACACTAAATTTGTGTATATTATAGAGGTGCCTGCATAGCTCAAGGGTAGAGCGGGTGGCTGTTAACCACTTGATGGAAGTTCGAGTCTTTCTGCGGGCGTTTAGGCTTGTCCGTTTATTCCAACGAGTTCAGCGGTCCAAGATGCGTGCCCTAATCCACCACGGTAACTTGAGCGTCCAGTTGTTAGAACACGGGTTTTACTTTGGCTCTTTCTAACGCTCCAAGGATTCATATCTCTTGGATAAAAACTTGCTATGATGCTAGGAACAGTAGCGTTAGGTCCTGTGTAATATACAGTACTTCTATCGTCTGTTACTAGAGTTAGATAACCTGCAGTGATTAGCCTTTGAAGATCAGTATCAGCAGTTAGCCACGCATAGGTACAAAATTGCTCTAGGTCTACTGAAGTTCCAAGTGCGAGAGTTACCCCACCATACTGGAGTTTTAGGCTAAGGTTTACATGAACGCTTTTTACTAGGTACATAATTGGTCTCCTTACAAACCAAATAGGTTTATCCTTATTATAAGGAAATAGTCTTTGTAATCTTTAATTATCAATAGCAAATTTTGTGCCAAAAAAAAGATTAACTTTTTTCTCTTGACAACGAGGTTGTTTTCTGTATACTAAATAGTATGCATTTTGAGAAAATTGCTATTAACCCCTTATTAGGTAAAAAAACCTGGGACTTCGCCGACATGGCAGTCGCGCAAGACTGGGAACTCGAGCGCGGGAACGAAGGCGCGTTGATTTGGAATTCTCTAGGGCCTGAACTTGCACGGATGGTTTGTGAGAATCTGGAGGTTCTTATGCTACTTGGGGGCATTGGTGTAGAGCTTGGAACAGGGGCGAGGGTGTGGGCAGGGCCATGGGCAAGGGGGAGGGCGTGGCTGGGGGCTAGGGGGAGGGCGTGGGCGTGGGCGGGGAAAAGGACATTGGCGTGGGCTCTGGCGTGGGAGGAGGCGCGGTCGGGGGCGGGAGCGCTGGCAAAGGCTGGAGAAAACAGTGCATAAAACAAACCCCATGCTACAAACACCAGTTTGGACCTTTGCTGACATGGCGGTTGCTCAGGATTGGGAACTCGAGCGCGGGAACGAAGGTGCTCTGATTTGGACGGACCTAGGTCCTGAGATGGCGAGAGTTCTTTGTAAGAATCACGGGGTTATTGAAGTTCTTACCGGGTTTGTCGAAGAACCTATGTCGTTGGCAAAAGCTAATACTGGGGCACGGGTAGGGGTGGGCACCCTAGTGCGGGTGGGGAGTATTGTTGGGGCGTGGGCGGGGTCCGGTTCTGGTGCGCGGGTGAGGGCAGGAGCATGGGGGTGGAATCATCAGGTTGGGTCGTGGGCAGCAGATAGGGCTAGTGCAGGAGCAGGACCTAGCAGTTTGTCGTTAGCTAGGGCACGAGCGTATTCTGGAATGTGTCGTTATTAACAAGTTTTTTATAAAAGGAGAACATTATGGCTAGATCAGTAAACCAAGTAACTTTGATTGGAAGCTTAGGTAGTGACCCCGAAAGCAAAGGAAAAGGTGTTGTAAAGTTTAGATTAGCAACCAATAAAACTATTTTAGCGAACGGAAGCCCAAAAGAACTAACAGAATGGCATAGCGTTGTAACTTTTGGAAAAACAGGAGAATTTGTAGAAAAATATGTGAAAAAGGGTTGTTTAGTTTACGTGTTTGGTGAACTTAGAACCAGCGCTTGGGAGGACAAGTCTGGAAATAAAAGATATACAACAGAGGTTGCAGCAAGCAACGTTCAACTTCTAAGGAGTCCTAGCGGAGTAAGAAACACCCAAAGCACCAATGTGACCCAAGCACCTGCCCCAGTAGAAAATTATCCAGATGACCCTAACCCAGAAGATTTTTTTGATTTGGAATGCTAAATTGGGAGAACACCTATGTCAGAATGGAAAGTTAGAGTTGTAAAAATTCAAAATATAGAAAAACACCCTAATGCTAACTCTTTGTCTATTATAAATGTGGATGGCGGGTATCCTGTAATTTTTAAAACGACAGATTTTAAGGAAGGAGATCTGGCTGTTTATATCCCGATTGACAGCATTGTTCCTTCTTCTAAAGAATTTGAGTTTCTAGGAAAACACAGAAAAATCGTAGCAAAAAGACTTAGAGGAATTTTTTCTATGGGGCTTTTGACTCCAGCAAAAGAAGGTATGAAAGAAGGAGACATTGTAGACAAAGTTCTAAACATAGAAAAATACGAACCGGAAATTGAAGCAATTGGAAAAGGAAAAGGCGGAAAAGTTCAAGGGGGTGAAACAGAGAAAGACCCCGGGTTTATTCCTGTATACACGGACATTGATGGGTTTAGAAAGTACGGAAAGCCCTTTTCACAAGTTGTTGAAAATAAAGAAGTAATCGTCACGGAGAAGCTGCACGGCTGCAACTGTAGGTACCTGTACGATAATGTAAGGAATAAACTTTGGGTAGGGTCGCACAACAAGATTAAAAGATCTCCTTTTTATGCCGCATCTTTAACAGAAAAAGCTTTTCGTAATTTTGCACTTTTGGTATATTTACTCTTTAGGCGTTTTACTGTTTTATGTCGTTTGTTTAAGCGCGTTTTTGCTTGGGCGAAAGAACACAGAAGCCGAGAAATTCCTGATAATCTTTGGTGCTCTGTAGCAAAAAAATACAACTTAGAAGAAAAACTGAAAAAATACCCTAATGTTGTATTTTATGGAGAAATTTTTGGTCAAGTTCAGGATCTAAAATATGGGGCAGACAAAAATGAAGTTTTCGTTAGATTTTTTGATGCCTATGACGTAAAAACTGGAAAATATTTAGATTGGAATGTAACAAAAAAAATGATTTCTGATATGGGCTTAGAAACCGTCCCAATTCTATACCGAGGCGTATGGCAGGAAGAGTTAGTAGAACTAAGGAATGGAAATACAACAATTATTGGAGCAAACCATACTCGTGAAGGGTTTGTTGTAAAACCTACTGTAGAGATGTGGGATTCACGTATACATAGAGTCATTCTAAAGTTTGTAGGAGAAGACTATCTGCTAAGAAAGGGAGCCTAATGCGATTTTTAATAACCTTACTCTGCACCCTTGTGTGTGTAGAGGCGCGTTCTGCTTGTGTTGAGCATGTTATTCAGGACGGAGATACTCTTGCCGCATTAGCGGAGGTTTATTTTGGAGATAGGTCCTTATGGAAAAAAATAGCAATACAAAACAACATCCAAAGTACAAAAATTGTTGTCGGAGAAAGCCTTTATGTATACCTGGAAGATGAAAAAGACTGGAAAATAGAGTGTGATCATATCATAGAAAATTATCTAAACAAAAGAAAAATCTCGTCTGATTTGTTCATTCCCTCTATTGTGTTTGGGATTGAAGCTGCCGAAAAATACGTTAGTCTTTCACCAAACGATAAATTATTTTTGTGTAAAGCAGCACTTGCCACAATAAAACAAGAAAGTAACTTTAAGTTTGTAATAGGTAAAGCAGGAGAAGTTGGCTATTACCAATTTCTTCCTGCTACAACGCGGGAAGTTTTAAAAAATAACAACATAAAGATTAGCACTAAGAAGGAAGACCTAAAAAACTTTTTAAGGGATGTTTCGTTCGCTACGTTTTTGTTTGTCCTTCATTTTTCGGAACTAAAAGAAAAAAATGGAACGTTTTTAGCCTGGTACAGGTACAACGGATCTGGGCATCGCGCCAAAAAGTATGCGAAAGACGTGTATAATAAGTTTAGGACGGTAGAGAACATGCCAAACTTTTGTTGTGCGGTAGGGTCTGATGATTAAGTTAATTCACACAGCAGATTGGCATTTAGGTGCGCCAAACTTACCTTCTTCTTTTGAGCATGCCCTAGAAAAACTAATTTTATTTGCAAAAGAAAATAAAATAGGCACAATTTTATGTGTTGGGGATATTTTTGACAGACCAAAACCTGTTCAAAGAATAAAGGACTATCTTCTAGAACAACTTTGTACTAACAAGGATATCAATTTTATTTTTATTCCTGGTAATCATGACTATGAAACAAAAGAGTTAGAGTATCATTCCTTAGAGTATCTAAAAACTTTGGAAAATACACACTCGCTAGACAATGTTTCTATCATAGAACCGGGAAACAGCAAGTGTTTTGGAAAACTAAATGTAGTTTCTCTAAAAGAATATGAAGAAATAAAAGATTATGCAGCAGATAATCCTACTGTCCTTACCTGGCACGGAACACCAAAAGGTGTAGACTTCTCAAAGGGTGTAGAGTCTTACTCCTTCAAAGAAATAAACAAACCAAAGAACATCTACATCGCTTTTGGAGACATCCATAAGCATCTATGGCCCTACTCGGGTTCTCTAGTTCAAAAAACTTTTGGTTGTGAATCCGGTTTTTATGTTGTAACATACGATGAAGAAAATAATGAGTTTACTAGAGAAAGCAAAAATTTAGATTTACCAAAAAGAATAACCATTTCTGTTCCAGAAAACTTGAAAGAAAAGGATCTTATAAAATTTGTAAAGAAAACAGCAGGTGAAGAAGACCTAGTAAAGCTAAAGTTTAACATGACAATAGAACAATATGCTGCTCTTGATAAGACAAAACTAAAGGATATTCTAGGAAATGTAATCCTAACAAATGACCAAAAAGTTTCTGATACAAAAAAGTATTCTGAAACAATAAAAAATACTAAATCTTTAGATGAAGAACTACTTGCCTTTATTAATAAACTTGAAAATATAGATAAAAAGAAGTTGTTTTTGCTGTGTAAAAAATACTTCGTGGAGCAGTAAAATGCCTAAGTACTTTACTCAAAGAGACCAGTTTAGGTGCGGACCAATTGCCTACTTAAACCTACTCTCTTGGCTAGGGTATAAGCGTACTAGGAGAGACATTGATGCAGTAACGGAAAGGTTACAATGTAATCAAGAAGAGGGGACAGCTTGTGACGTTTTGTATAAAGTGCTAAAAAAACTCAAAAGTATAAAAGTAACACATAGGTTATCTTGGACAAACGCGGAGTTTTTAGGGCGTTTAAAAAAAGGAAGACCAGTAATTTTAACCTTTTTAAGTATAAAAACAGACAATCATGTAGTATTTATTCCTGGAATTGACCCTATAACAGATAAATATATAATAACAAATATGTACGAAAATAGTACTTATTCTTTGCTATCAGAAGAAGAGTTACTAAAGCTTACAAAAAATAAAGTAGATTGTTTTTTTATTACACGTAAAGAAAAAGAAAGAAAAAAAGGGTCAAATAAAATAGACCAAACGGTACTGGCCTTGGCTAACTCTGTTTTTGTAAGCAAAAAATTTGCACTCAATTGGCTTCAAACACCGCAAATGGGGCTAGGTAATAGACTACCGATAGAAGTCATGACAACAGAAGAAGGAATTCAAGACGTAAAAGATCTGTTAATACGAATAGACCACGGAGTTATTTTTTGAAAAATTTAGCTTTTTTGGTGCTTTTTTGTTCTTGTTTTTCTACAACAAATAAAGCGATTATTAAAGAAAAAATAGTTACTTTTAGTCGTAATGAGTTACCTTACTATTTTTGCCTTTGTTTTGAACAGAAGGTAACCTATACAAAAAACGAATTTTTTAGTCTACAAGAAGACATAAATGATCCTTTTTTAGCTTTTATATATATAAAAGATTTAGTTAAATTTGAAAAAGATAACGACTATAAAGAACTTGGTTGTTTTGATTATTGGAGTAGCTCTTTAGAAACGTTATCTTCTGTTACCGGAGATTGTGAAGATGGGGCCATTTTGTTTGCTGCATTACTGGCAGACGACCAAAAATTTAATGTAAAAATTATTTTTTTAAAATCAGTAGGCCATGTTGTTGCTTCTTTTGAAGAGAATGGAAAGGTAGGAATAATCTCGTTTAATGATAATTCTCCAGAAAGATCTACCTTTTTTCCCCCAATATATTCTACGGTAGATGAATATTTAATGCATATTTACAAAAATGACAAGTTGGTAGAGTATAGCTATTTAGATTTTACCGAAGAAGAAATGATTTTTGGAATTGACAAAAAAACAGGAACTTGTGGCCTAAGAGAAAAGTTTGTTGGTCAGAATCTAACTGTTAGAGAACTAAAATTCTAATGATCCCAGCTAACATAATAAATATAATTATCAAGCTGGCAACAAACAAAACCAGAAGGAAAAGTTTGCTCGGAGATTGTGGGTGGACCTCTTATGCTTATGTCAAAAAAATAAATGCAAAAATTGAGCCTTTTGGCTGGCAATGCTTTTACGATTTTGTTGGTTTTTTAGGAAACCGCCTGCTAATTAAAAATTCAAACGGAAAAATTTATGATGTTAGTACACAAATAGAAGTTGTACTTAATGAACAAAGAAAATTTTACTTTTTGTTGTGGGGCAACCCAGCGGAACTAATGGCAGAAGAGCCAACTATATTTGAACTTGATAAAGAACGCTGGCAAAGAATGTCTCAAACACTACAAGTATGGGCAGACCAAGCTGAAGAAGCTGGTTTTTTGCCTATAAGTGAAGTTTTAAACTGTTTAGCTAAAAAATCGCATTATGCTTTTCTTGCTACTACGCTGCTTCCAATAAAAGAAAAGAAAAAGTAATGAAAACAGCAATTTACATGCGCGAGGGGGATTGGTACGAGCAAGAAGAAAGACTTGCAGCAAAACAATATTTTGAAACTGTTCCTGTTAGAACATCGTTACCAAAAAATTCTTTAGTTATTCCTCGATATAGTGCGTTACCTTTCTACAAAGAGTTAGAACAAGATTGTGCAAATTTAGAAAGTAAATTAATAAATAGTTATCAAGAACACCTGTACGTAGCAGATATTTTAAATTGGTATGAAGATCTAAAAGACATTACTCCTTTAACCCTAGCTACTTGGTATCTACCCTCAATGAGTGGTTCTTGGGTTGTAAAAGGAAAAACAAACAGCAGGAAACACCAATGGAAGAATCGCATGTTTGCCAAAACAGCACAAGACATTCCTAGAGTTGTGTCCAGCTTGTACGAAGACGACCTGATAGCAAGCCAAGGCGTTGTTGTTCGTCAGTATGTACCTCTTGTTCGGCTTGGAGAGGGCATCAACGACATGCCCGTTTCTCACGAGTGGCGTTTCTTTATTCTGGATCAACAAATCCTTGCTGCAGGCTACTACTGGGCAAGTGAACCAGACACAGATCCCAGTAAAAACTATGAAACTTACCCTTGGGACGCGGGTACTTTGGTGCAAGAAGTAATAAGACGAGTAGGTAACAAGATTAGATTTTATGTAGTCGATGTTGCTGAAAAAGAAGATGGCGGCTGGCTTGTAATGGAGTTGAATGACGGACAACAATCAGGACTAAGTACTATTGACCCTTACAAGTTCTATAGGTCGTTAAAGGAAAAATTGTGATTACAAAAATGCAATGTGAGCATTACAAAAAAGTAGTTGAACAAATAATAGAGTATTTAAACTCTAATTTAAAAATAAATAAAGAAGAAATTGGAAAAATATTAGTTTATAGTGATATAATAATAGAAAAAATAATAGATAAAACCGCTAACTATTCAGAGATTTATGAATATGCTTGGGAAATTTACAAGCTTTGTACGGAATTTAATGTATATATTCCAAACGTAAAGATTGCTAATAGCAAGGCCGGTACTACAGTTAGCCTTGGAGATCTTGATTTTTACTCAAGAAACTGGGGAGCATAGCAAGCTTTATGCAAATTTATGTTTATTTTGGAAAGTGTACAACACCAATAGAAATTATTTTCGGTGGAATAAAAGCGTCACTAAGCAAAAACAAAAAATTAATAAAAGAAAGATTAAATAACCTAAAAAATGATTATAAGCAAAGCCTAATTGAACCCTTATTTTATAGAATAAGCACTCCATATATTATAAAAGGAAAAGAATATATACTACAGTGTGTACAACTAGGAGAAAAAAAAGTAAACTTTCGCACGAATGAAGTGAAGTATTTTTTTACTATAGATGATGCGTTTTGTAAAATATACAAATTTATTGACGACAGATTTTGTCTTTTTAGTAATTTAGACGGATCTATTTTCTTGCTAGGTGAGCGAGTAACAAAATTTCCATGTAACAGAAGTGATATAGAAAAAGCAGCATGGAAAAACCTACGAAACAAAGAAGTTTGGATGGTATATGCAGACTGGTTACAAGAAATTGGGGAGGTTGAGTTTGGAACTAACCTAATGAATATGTTTTTTAGCTTATACTAAAGGCGCGTTGTCTTCTTCAGGCAATTCGCGGTCTATAGTGATATACTCTTTGGCAAAGCGGTCTTTCTCTATAATTCTGGCTGCTTCAGAAGCGGGCAAGGTGAAGACCATTCCGTCGAAGCTCTCAGTCAAGATTTCGTGCCACTCTTCGCCCCATTCTTCCTGAAGTTCCTTGACGTGTGCTGTGTCTTTCATCTCGTGCTCTGTAAGAATTTCGTGTGCAGCCTCCAACACGGCGTCTTCACCCTCCCAATCTGAAACACATATGGCTGCTCCTGGGCTGTATCCGCTGCCATCATGAATAATAGCAATTCTTACCGGAGGATCCTTGTCTGGAGATAGGGTAATCGACCCCTCCCCGTCGAGCATCACTACTGCAGCCAGGTAGCGCTCAAACTGCTCGGGGTCAGAAGACGAAAAATTACGCTCCGCTGTTTTTAAAATATCTGCAACTTTGATTTTCATAAAACACCTCAAAAAAGAATTGATTACTTTATATTATATTATGTTTTTTTTTGCTTGTTAACTTCCAGTTAACCTTTCACAAAAAATACCTACTAAGAATAGAAGAAATATGTTTACAGATTATCCCATCCAAACCCGGGTTTCTAACCCCTGGAAATCTATCTTCATTTACCAATTGTGTATCTAATTGGGTATTTATGTAAGCATATCCCCAGTATAGATAAGCGGGACAATCACAATGAATTCTAGCATCAAAAGATAGTATTTCAGGGTATTCTTGTATTATTTGATCCCAAGAATACTTTTGTTCTAAGATTTCTTCAGTGAGAAAAGAACCCCAATCCTCAAACCTAACTCGTTGATTCCAAGCATTTACACTTCCAGAACAGCGGGTAACAAAATCAAGAGTCCCTGTATTTACATCCCATTTTGTAAGGTTTGGGGTACAAAAAACGCCTTTATTGCTTGTTTCTGGGTCTATAGAGCGTTGAATATCAGTAAGGGTTAGGGCTAATTTTACAAGCATAGCAATAGTATTACACAGTTACCGGCGCAATACTTAAACTTTGTTACACACGTTAGTCAGAATTAAATTTATTTTCTAGCTCTTCGAGTATGCCATACACAATAGAGGATTTTACTAAGGAAAAATCAACTTGATCTTTTTCTAGCTTAGATAAGTTAGGAAATTCTTCTTTGTATTCAGAAATAAGCTTTTCAGCAATAAGGTCTACTTTACTTTCTATCTTCGTCCAATTTTTCTTAAGTTCTTCTTCAGGAGAACTTTCTGGAGAAGATTCTTCTAACTCATCCGCCAAAGCCTTTCCTTCAAAAAAGGCCATGCGTACTGTTCTGTCAAAAGATTCTACAGGGTTCTCGTACAAAGAGTAAGCAAAATCTAAATACTCTTCCTCTTCACTCTTTTCGTAAAGAGAATCCTCATCTGTCATTCTGTCATAATCATCTAGTGTTGGTAGCTTTGGCATCGATACTCTCCTGTATTTCCTCTGCTATTTTTTCGTTTAACCACTCCGCACCACACTGGTTGCAGGTGGGAATCTCTATTTCTTCTGGTATTTCTACACAAAAATATATTCGTCCTTTTGCTCGTGTAGGAACAATTTCTCCCACCTGGCATGAATGGCATCTTCTCATACGATTTTTTCCATTTCCGCAAGCGCAGCAGAAGCAGAACTCATTTGTGTTCGCATTATTTCTTTCATTTTTTCTCTATATTGTATTGCCAAGGGTTGAAAGACGTTTATAAATGTTTGTTGTGTTAGCATTTTGTCAACATTAATACCGTTTTCTTTTAATGCAGCAGTTACGGAAACCTGCATATTCAAGCATAAGTCACCAAAAAGAGTAGACATTTCATTTACAATCGTGTTTAAAGCAGACTGTAAAAATTGAATTACAAGAACTTTTGGCCTATTCAGAGCAGCAATATCTTTAACTTGTTCTCTTGCAGCTTGATTTAGTTTGGCTAATCTCTCCAAAAGCTCCAGTACTGGGGTGTTGTCTATCTCTTTTTCCCAGTTACTTGTATTATCCAAACGAAACATCGTTTTATCAAATATTTTGTCAACTATTTTTGTGTATACAGCCGCCATATTGGTAAGCTGCATATAGGCTGTTTTTATGGCTTCATCTTTTACAATATCCCTATTTGGGATAAGGGGGTCTAATAACTCTACTCTCTTCTTCTTTGAAAGGGCTCTATCGTTTGCTAACATATGCCTATTAAAATGATCACTAAATAAAGTACTTGACGGGTTTATCTTATACTTCTTTTTCCAAAAAGAAAGTATATCTTTTTGTGGCCATTTTTCCACATATTTCAAACTGTGAATTTTTTCAATTGCCTCTCTTGGCAACTGACAAATAGGACAACGCTTATCCGCGTTTGGAATTATCTCGTACACATCTTGAGGTAAATCCTGGTAGCATTTTACGTATTTCGACATTTCTTCTCCCTGTCTCCTAATATAATACACAAGAGTTTAGGAAATTAACTAATGTTTGTGTATTCTTTTTGGTATGGCCATACTCTACAGAAAAAAAAGTAAAACCAAAAAAGAAATTGCAAAAATTACAGCGGGAACAGAACAGCCTTCAAGACCTTGCTCCTCTTGTGGAGAAGAAGCAAAGGCTATTGAGGTATATCCTAACTACTCTACTTATAGATGCACAAAATGTAAGACTCTTGCCACATTTTCAGCAACCACGGAACAGAAC
>Ga0315295_10000767_pt1 | contig 27372 bp, 25 predicted proteins | sample YL17G14_0_MG_FD_204453 | JGI IMG/M metagenome (GOLD analysis project Ga0315295, IMG submission 204453) | Sediment microbial communities from Yellowstone Lake, YNP, Wyoming, USA - YL17G14_0 | ecosystem: Environmental > Aquatic > Freshwater > Lake > Sediment | place: USA: Wyoming | collected... | reverse complement strand
TCGGAGAATATATAACGGAATATATCAGAGACGGTGCCGGGGCAATTTTTATAATTACAAACGACGGCTGGTGGAAAAACACGATTGGTTATAAACAGCACCTTTCCTATTCTTCATTAAGGGCGATTGAGACACGCAGGCCGGTCATTAGGGCCGCAAATACAGGTATTTCATGTTTCATAGATTTAAGAGGCCATATAACACTTAAAACAAAATGGTGGGAAGAAGATGTACTGAAGGGCTCTTTTTTTGCCGAAACCAGGATTACTCCCTATGTTAAATATGGTGATCTGCTTATGAAAACGTCAATAATTGTAAGTGCCATTTCATTACTTTCAGCTTTTATTATCCTTCCTCTTCTGAAAATATTTAAATAATCTGCCCCGGGATGCAACCGTTGTAAAATCATTTTGTCTTTTAATCAGGTAAACTTGAAAGGTGAACAATTCAGTACAATATTTACATAACGAACTGATCGAGGAATGTAAGAACAACAGCAGAAAAGCACAGTTCAGGATTTACAAACTCTATTCAAAAGCTATGTACAACTTAGCATACAGATTCATGAATAACCATGAGGATGCTCAGGATATGCTCCAGGAAACATTTATAGAATGTTTCAGGAATATAAGATCTTTCAGGTTTGAATCTACATTTGGTCTGTGGCTTAAAAGAATTCTGATAAACCATTGTATAAATCAGATTCGAAAAAAGAAAATTGATATTTCATACTATGAAGCTCTGCCGGAATCTGCAGTCGAGGAGGAGGTTGAAATTACATTCAATATTTCTGAGGTCTTCAGTAATATCGAAAGACTTCCCGACGGCTACAGAATCATACTGACTCTCTATTTGCTGGAAGGTTATGACCATTGTGAAATCTCCCGGATTCTTGGGATATCTGAATCGACATCAAAATCACAATACTTCAGAGCAAAGGATAAGTTACGAAAAATGATAACTAAAAAACAGGTATATGGATGAATTGGAAAAGTTCATAAGGAATCACAGGGAAGAGCTGGACAAACATACCCCTTCAGAAAAAACCTGGATAAAGATTGAATCTGCGATTAGAAAGAGGCGACATCCTGTATTTATTGCTTTATCCGCTGCAGCAGTCATCATTATTGCTCTTGGTATCGCTGCCCTGTTTAAAGTGACCGGTAATAGGCTGCCTGAGAGTAAAAACTCTGAAGCTTTGATAAAAAATGATCCACAGATCAGGGAGACTGAATTATATTATGATAACCTGGTCAATGACCTGTTTAAAGAAGCAATGCCTTTGCTTACAGAATACCCCGATCTGGAAAAAGAACTGATAATCGATTTATCACAACTTGATAGTATTTGCATTGAGATCAAAAAGGACCTCAAGGACAATATTTCTAATCAGGAGGTTATTGAAGCTTTAATTAATAATTACAGGATAAAGATCCACATTCTTAGCGATATGCTGGTTCAGTTAAGACAGCAGGAAGTTAAAAACGAAAAAACCAAAAACCATGCATTATAGACGTTTCACCTTAATATTAATTTTATTATGTCTGATCCAAAATTCATATGGTCAGGCATTTTCCGAAAAAAGGAGCTTTAAGAAATCGGTACCTGTAAATAATGAGATGACCCTGGAAATAAATAATAAATATGGATCGATTCATATCTCATCATCCAGATCCGATACAGTCTCAATAAGGGCAGAAGTAGAGGCCACAGCCTCAAACCTCGACAGGTTAAGCAAAATGTTGCAGGGAATATCTGTAAATATTTCCGAAACTAGTTATCTGGTAAGGGCTCAGACTGATTTCAGCCAGACAATCAATATGCTTTTTGAGAGCTTTAAAGGCATGACAAATAAGCTGATACCATATGAATCAAGAATACAGATTAACTATTTCATCGAAGCACCAGAATATTTAAATATCAGAATCACCAATAAATACGGGGATGTCTATCTGGAAAATACCACAGGAAACTTTTCAATTGATCTTTCAAATGGTTCATTTAAAGCAAATTCACTTGACAAAACTTCCCAGATGAACCTTGATTTCTGTGATGCTACTATTAATAGAGTCAATGAAGGTAAAATCGATGCATCATTTTCAGAAGTTGTCATCGGTGAATCAATAAGCCTTTCGATTACATCTGTTTCATCCAGATTCGATCTGAAAAATAATAGTATCCTTGATACAAGATCAAGAAGGGATAAGTTCTTTATCGGTAATGTCAGAACTATCAGAGGTAACTCCTATTTTTCGGAATACAGGATAGAGAATCTGGAGGCAGAAATTAACCTTGAACCAAAATACGGTAGAATTGATGTTGATTACATAGGAAAAAACTGTGAGATGATAAACATAATTTCAGGTTATACAGATATATACCTCACCTTCGATCCCTCAATATCATACAACCTCGATATTAAACATACAAATGCTTTTCTGGTATTGCCTGACGGGAAAACTAAGGTTGAAAAGAAAGTATTCAATGAAGATAAGAAAGAGTTTATGACATTCGGGAGTGTTGGGAAAAATCCAGGAGACCTGAAAGTGATCATTGAGGCTAACAGAGGGAACATTTATTTAAAATAGAACTATCATCGTATTATTGACATCATGCCTCGATAATTTTTTCTGTATCAAAGGAGATGGAGTAATAGAAACTGAACGTCACGCAACCGAAGTATTTAATCTGATATAGCAATTCTATTTCTATTTTGAAAATTTCGTCGTGAAAAGTTCTGCTCCCTCATCAAGCCATTTTTTGTACTCCTCAACATTCATATTTGTAGGCATGGGCTTATTAAGAGAATTACCTTCATGATCGGTAATCACATATAACGGGAGGGCATTGGTTTTGAATTTTGAGATCTCCAGATCTTCATTGATCTTCCCGATCGTTTTCTTTAACTTACCGTCAATTGCAGAAGTTATCCATTCAGCTTCAGGCAATAATGTTCTGTCATCAACATACAGACCAACAATTACAAAATTGTTCCTGAGCCGTCTAAGCACCTCCGTATCGGACCACACTTTTGCTTCCATAAGCTTGCAATTGGCACATGCATGACCCTTAAAGTCGAGCAGGACAGGTTTTCCCTGTTCCCTGGCACATTTCAGCCCCTGCTCGTAGTTATAATAACCATTCAGTCCCAGAGGCATATCAAAGATATCATCATGCAGGGGGGTTGAACAGAGTTCACTTGAAATAACCGAAGATATTTCAGATGAAGTTTGAGCAGTATTTTCCTGCATGATCCCTGTAAGGTTGAATTTTGATGTTTCCGGGGATGGCAGCAGTGCAGATATTCCTTTAAGAGGGGCCCCAAATAATCCGGTGATAAGATATACTACAAATGAAAAGACCGCGATTATTAGGAGAAGCCTGAAAGTTCCTATGTAAGGCAGGTCGCTGTCGAGGTGAAACTTGATTTTGCCCATAAGATAAAAACCCATCAAAGTGAATATTACTATCCAGATTGCAAGGTAAATATCCCTTGAAAGAATATTGAACGAATAAACACTGTCGATAGTCATGAGGAACTTTAAGCTGAAAGCCAGCATTATAAAACCCAGGACCACCTTGACCGAATTAAGCCATCCGCCTGATTTTGGCATCTTGTTCATTACCGAGGGGAAAAGGGCGAAAATTGTAAATGGCAATGCAAATGCAAGACCAAAACCCAGCATTCCAATGGTCGGGCGCAACACATCGCCTGATGCAGCTTCAACAAGCAAAGCGCCTACAATGGGCCCTGTACATGAAAAAGAGACGATCACCGTAGTCAGTCCCATGAAAAATGCAGCGATCATCCCTCCTTTATCAACCCTTGAATCGGCTCCCGAAACCCATTTATTAGGTAAAACGATCTCAAAAGCACCAAAAAATGAAATGGCAAAAAGCACAAAAAGGGAGAAGAACAGGAGATTAGGTATCCAATGAGTGCTAAGGGTATTTGCAAATCCTGCGCCTGCACTTGTAAGCGATACTATAATTCCAAGGAGTGAGTAGATCAGAACAATTGAGACTCCGAAAATCAATGCTTTGGCAACCGATTTAGCCCTGTTTTCAGACCCCCGGGAGAAAAATGCGACCGTCATCGGGATCATGGGAAAAACGCAGGGAGTAAATATTCCCGCAAAACCCGCCAGAAGAGAGAGAAGAAAGAACTTAAGCAATCCTTTTCCTCCTTTGCCGGTTTCAGGTGCAATATTCTGACTTTCAGTTGATACCGCCGTAACTTCTTTGACCTGATTACCAATTTTTATTGAAAATTCGACATCTTTCGGGGGAGAACAGGTAGCATTGTTGCACGACATGAAATTAACCAGGCCTGTAACTGTAAAAGAAGAGTTTTGAGCAGTTATTTTCTGTCGGAATTCCGCCTTATCGCTGAAGGATTTTATTTTAAAACCGAAAGCTTCATCAAAGACCTCCTCGGGCTTTGTCACTTCATATGGTTTCCCGTCAAGGATGATGCCGGATGGTGCGTTTATAGTGAAGGATGTAGCAATGGGACCTCCTTCCGGGATCTCCATAGCGTAAATATGAGAGCCCTTTTCAATTTCAGCTGTGAAAACAAGTTCATAGCTGTTTTCACTTTTCTTTTCATAAGTGAAATCCCAGGTTACCGGATCATAAATCTGGGAACTGGCACTGAATGCAATTAGCAGAATTGCGGCCGCAGTAAATATGGCTCTCTTAAGCATAAAACTGGTTTTAATACTTTGTAAAAATAGCAAATCTTTGTCAACCGCCTAAATCCACATTTCAACCCCCCAACCCCCCATTTGGGGGGCTTTAATTTAAGTAATGCTTCCAAAGTCCCCCATTTGGGGGATTTAGGGGGTTGAATTAAAGGGAGTTGATTAAAGTGTTCAAGAATTGAAAAGAAACCTATGCCAGGTCAATTTCATTGTCATACCTGTCGAAGAAATGATATTCAAGCATATGGTATGAAGTAACTGCCTGAACCTTCAGGAAGATTTTATATTTGAAATTCCATTTCCTGTATAATGGGATAATTCCTTTCTTAAGAAATGAGGCCACAAAGGGGTGAACATTCAGGATAATATTGCGTGTTTTAATCTTACCAACAATGAATGCAAGACTCTTTTCCAGATCATCGGTAAAGAGAATCGTCGGCCGTGTCTGACCGGTTCCCTGACATGAAGGGCATCTTTCATCTGTTACGATATTCATTTCAGGTCTGACCCTCTGTCTCGTTATTTGCATCAGCCCGAATTTTGAAAGGGGCAGAATATTGTGCTTCGTCCTGTCGTTCGCCATGATCTCTTTCATCTTTTCGAAGAGCAGCTGCTTATTGTCGCCTGTCTGCATATCAATGAAATCAACAACAATTATTCCGCCCATATCCCTGAGCCGCAATTGCCTCGCAATTTCTAAGGCAGCTTCCATGTTGACCTCCAGGGCATTAGCTTCCTGATTATTGCCTGATCTTGACCTGTTACCGCTGTTGATGTCAATAACATGAAGGGCTTCAGTATGTTCAATTATCAGGTAAGCACCATGTTTAAAAGAGACTGTCTTTCCAAAGAGGGCCTTTATCTGCTTATTAACCCCAAAATGGTCAAAAATCGGAAGGGTGCCATTATAAACCTTCACAATCTTTTCTTTTTCAGGTGCTATCTCCCTTATATATTTTCTTACTTCCTCGGCTAAAACCGGATCATTGATATGAATGCCGGTAAAAGTAACATTGAGCATGTCCCTCAGAATGGTTGAGGTACGGTTCATTTCACCAATAAAAAGTCTGGGTGTTTTGGTTTCCTTCCTGATGGAACTAAATGCCGATTCCCATCTGTTAACAAGCTCTTTAAGCTCCGCATCCAGCATTGCCACTTTTTTACCTTCGGCAACAGTTCTTACTATAACACCGTAGTTCTTGGGCTTTATGCTCTGGACCAGAGTCTTAAGGCGGTTTTTTTCTTCGGCGCTCTCAATTTTTGAAGAGATGGATACTTTGTCGGAAAAAGGCATCAGAACCAGATTCCTTCCGGCAAGAGATATTTCGGAAGCCAGTCTGGGTCCTTTTGTTGAAATTGGTTCTTTGGTTATCTGGACAAGGACAGTCTGCCCGGCATTAAGAACATCAGTTATCTTACCGTCCTTTTCAATATCCTCTTCGCATTTGATTTTATGAATTGGATTTACACGACCCTGCCTTTGAACTGCAGTTGTATAATATTTGTTCTGAGTCCGGAACTGGGCTCCCAGATCAAGATAATGAAGAAAAGCATCCCGCTCATAACCGACATTGACAAACGCAGCATTAAGCCCGGGCATGATCTTCTTTACCTTTCCCAGGTAAATATCTCCCACAGAGAATTTGATATTTCTCTTTTCCTTATTGAGCTCTGTTAATTGCTTGTCTTCCAGTAACGCCAGAGAAACCTCAGAAACACCAACGTCAATAATTAAATCCTTATTTACCACAGCACTATATTAAACTGAGTTAATATAATCTCAACCCCATCCAACATACTGATACAATAAACCTAAAGATCGCAGGACCTTTAGGTTTAGTATTTTTAAACTTTTACTACCCTGTTCGTGCTATTTCTTCTTATGTCTGTTCTTCCGCAAACGTTTTTTGCGCTTGTGGGTAGCCATCTTATGTCTTTTTCGTTTTTTTCCGCTTGGCATAGAGGGTTACTTCTTAACGTGTGATTTAACTTTGGTAATGAACGATTTTGCCGGCTTGAAGGAAGGAATATTGTGAGCTGGAATTATAATAGTAGTATTCTTGGAGATATTCCTTGCAGTCTTTTTTGCTCTTTTCTTTACTATAAAGCTTCCAAAACCTCTCAGGTAAACGTTATTACCGGTAACCATGGAATGCTTTATTGTTTCCATTAAGGCTTCAACAGTCTTCTGAACCGTTACCTTTTCAATACCAGTGTTCTTGGCAATTTCATTAACAATGTCTGCTTTAGTCATTTTCGTGAAGTTTAAAATTCAACAAATTATTTTGAGTATACGTTTTTTTCAACCCTGCAAATATAAAAATATTATTTGTTTAAATTGAAACACTTAAAGAATAATTTTTTTTATTAAAATAATATTATTGCCTAAAATACAATGAAATAGAAAAATGAAACTGACAATCTTACCCGGTTCGGGCAAGAATCCGGCCTGATCGGCCGGAAACTCCCATTTTTCTGTAATATCCTGAAAATATGGACATTCGGTTATAAATACCTGACAGGATTGCAGCAAGCTATTTTTTATTAACTTTACGATTGGATAATGAAACGAACTTAAATCTTTAACTATATGTCAATCAATAAAGTTATACTTGTCGGCAACGTCGGGAAAGATCCGGTGATCCGTTATTTCGACAAGGGAGTCGCTAAAGTTACTTTCCCTCTTGCTACAAGTGAGTCCTACACGAATCAGCAGGGAGAAACCATTACTACGACAGAATGGCACAATATCGTTCTCTGGCGTGCAATGGCAGAGGTCGCCGAAAAGACTGTCAAAAAAGGATCACAGCTCTATATTGTTGGCAAAATCAAAACAAGGTCATATGTAGACAAGGACGGAAATAATAAATATATAACCGAGATCCTGGCAGATACTTTTTTGGTGCTTGATAAAAAACAGGGTTCGGGCTCCGCTCCAGCTTCAGAACCGAATAAAAGCAATGTTCAGGAAAAGGAACCATTGAGCTCCGACATAAATGAACCTCCGGCAGGTTATCAGCCCACTAACGAAGATGATCTGCCCTTCTAGCGGGTTTCACTAAAAATACGGCAATTGGAACCAGGATTATTATTTTCATCTGTAGTGTTTCTCCCGGGCATAGTTACTAATCCTATGGATTTCAAACTGATTATAGGTTTGATAGTCCTTGCCCTTTTGCTTTTTATTTCTGCTCTTATGTCGGGTTCTGAGGTGGCTTTCTTTTCATTGAGGCCTGAAGATATTGAAAAGCTCAAATCAAGTAAATCCAAGAAGGCAGCCATGGTTCTGAAGCTTCATGATATGCCGGACAAACTGTTGAGCACAATTCTGGTCGCCAACAATACAGTCAATATAGCAATAGTACTTCTGGCCGCTTTCCTAAGCGCCAAAACATTCGACTTCAGCTCCAACCCGGTCCTGGGTTTCATTGTTGAGGCTGTTGTAATTACTTTTGTACTGCTTTTTTTTGGTGAGGTGATGCCGAAAGTATTTGCAACCAGGAATCAGATACCCATGGCCCAGTTTATGGCATATCCGATGTCATTTCTGGAAACACTGTTTAAACCGGTGACTTTCATGCTTATCTTTTCAACCTCGTTTGTTAAGAAGAGGGCAGGGCACCGGCATACGAACATCAGCATGGATGACCTGTCGGATGCCCTGGACCTTGCATCAGACGATATAAATGAAGATGAAAAGATTCTGAAGGGCATTGTTAATTTCGGCAACATTAATGTAAGCGAGATAATGTGCCCGAGAATTGACGTGACCGCCATCAATATCAAGCTTGGATTCAATAAGGTAAAATCAATTATTATCGAATCGGGATTTTCCAGAATTCCGGTCTATTCAGGATCATTTGATTCAGTGAAAGGGATCCTGTATGCAAAAGATGTCCTGCCCTATACCAACAGTCCGGATAATTTCAAGTGGCAGGCACTGATGCGGCCTCCTCATTTTGTACCCGAGACCAAGAAGATTAATGAATTGCTTAAGGAGTTTCAGGTGAAGAAGATACATATGGCTGTGGTTATCGACGAGTATGGAGGAACATCAGGAATTATAACGCTTGAAGATGTTCTTGAAGAAATTGTCGGCGAGATAACTGACGAAAGCGACGAGGACGAAACAATGCACCGCAAAATCGATGATAAAACATATCTCTTCGAAGGGAAAATTCTGCTGAACGACTTTTTCAAAATAATTGATGTTGAAGATGATCCGTTTGAAGATGTCAGGGGAGAATCGGAAACACTTGCCGGTCTCATCCTGGAACTTACTGGCGAGATTCCCCAGAAAGGCCAGGTGATCCTGTACCGGAATTTTAATTTCATTATAGAATCTGCTGACAAGAGAAGGATCAAGGAAATTCGCGTGGAATTAACTGATGGCAATGGGAAAACCAAGGAAGATTAATGTGCAAGTGTTCTTATTGATACTTGCAGTTTTCAGCTTTTTCAGCTGCAGGGAAGCCTCTGTACCGAAACCAAAAGGCTATTTCAGGATTGATCTGCAACCAAAGAAATATATTGTTTTCAATGAAACAAACCAGGCAAAAAACCTTCCTTTGAAATTCGAATACCCGGTCTATGGAAATATTTCCGATAAAGTTGATGATAAGTCAGAACCCGGCTGGTTCAATATTGAATTTCCAGCTTACAAAGCCAGGATCTATATGACTTATAAAGATGTCGGGGGTGATCTTGAAGGTCTGATCGAGCAGACTTATACAATGAATGTAAAAAACCATATTAGCAAAGCCGACGCAATCAATGAACAACTTATAAATGACGTGGAGAACCGTAAATTTGGGATACTTTATGACCTGAAAGGCAATACGGCATCAGCTGTTCAGTTCTATGTAACTGACAGCGTTAAACATTACCTTAGAGGATCGCTCTATTTTGAATCAGAACCAAATGCAGATTCACTTGCGCCTGTAATTGATTTCTTCAGGGAGGATGTCATACATCTGATTGAAACCCTGAAATGGAAGGAATAGTAAAATCTTGAAAGATTAATGGGCTGTATTTCTAAACATTATCTTAACGAATTCACAATTCTGGGTGTCTGGAAAATTGAGGAGGATCTTAAAACCCTGCTTGAATCCATTGAACTGGATAATGGCGATAAAAAGAAATACAAGGTCTTTGCGAGTACTTCAAGAAAACTTGAGTTCCTGAGCGTCAGAGCCCTGCTTGCTGAACTTCTCGGCAAAGATGAAAGGATCGTCTATAATAAGAACAACAAGCCCTTTCTCAAAGACGGTTCAAGATTCATAAGTATCTCCCATTCCCATAAGCTTACCGCTATACTCATGAGTACCAATGAGAAAGTTGGAATAGACCTGGAATATATGAGCACAAACATCGGGAGAATCGCTTTTAAATTTATTAACAGAAGAGAAAAGATCACAAAAGAGCCGGAAAACCGCCGGTACCATCTTTACCTCCATTGGTGCGCTAAAGAGGCTCTGTATAAGATTTGCGACAAGGAAGGAATAAGCATAAAAAAGAATATTACAATTGAACCTTTTGAGGTTAAGGAGTCAGGTGAAATAAAAGGGAAAGTGCAAACTGACAAGATTAATGACTCATTTGACCTTTTTTATACAAGGTATGATAACTATACAATAGTCTGGACAAAGAAAAACTATGATAAAGGATAATTTTCCGGGAAACAAAAGTGTTGCCCTTCTGCTCGATCCTGACAAAGCCGCTGAAGAAGGACTTAAGAATATCCTCAGCATTGCCTCTGAATGCAAAACAGATTACATTCTGGCAGGTGGCAGCCTTACTTTCAACAGCATTGAGTATCTGATTGATACGGTAAGAAAGTTGTGCAGCATACCTATAGTCCTCTTTCCGGGCAACCTTCTACAGCTAAGTCTCAGGGCTGATGCAATATTACTCTTATCTCTTATTTCAGGAAGGAACCCTGAACTTCTTATCGGAAACCATGTAATTGCAGCTCCTTATCTTAGAAGTGTCAGGGAAAAGCTTATTTCAGTGGGATATATTCTTGTTGGGTCCGGGAAAAAAACATCAGTTGAATATATAAGCCAGACTGAGGCCATTCCAGCCGATAAACCCGATCTTGTAGTCGCAACGGCTCTGGCTGGAGAAATGCTGGGTTTGCATATGATTTACCTTGAAGCCGGAAGCGGAGCAAAAAATCCCGTTCCTCCTGAAATAATTAATGCGGTAAGAGAAAATATTTCCTCACCTATTGCTGTAGGCGGGGGATTGAGAAGCCGCCAGGGTATATCAGATGCATTCCATGCCGGAGCAAATCTGATTATACTTGGAAATGGCTGTGAAAAGTATCCCGGATTACTGGCGGAAGCCTGTGCGGTCAGGGATAGCATAAAGACCAGACTGGCTACCTGAAGAGTTCCGATATCGGTTCACCGGTACATGCATTAGGATATGGAATTCTGCATAACGATGAGAGAGTGGCGGCTATGTCGGTCATATTGACTTTTCTCATTACAGTAGATCTGTTGACTGTCCAGCCATACCAGATTAGCGGAACATGAGAATCATATTCATAAGGCGAGTTGTGATCCGTCATCTGGTCTCCTTCCTTTTCAACCCAGCCGGGATTTAAAGTAACGATTACATCACCTGACCTTTGAGGACTGAAATTATTAACAATCCTCTTCAGATGACCATTGCCGAAATCATTTGCCTCAAAGGCATAATAAGGATAAGCTGAGGCAACACCTGTAAACTGAGTCAGAAACCTTGCAGTCTTCTTCTGTATCTCTTCAATAGGTATCCTGGCATCTTCAATAAGTGTTCTGTTAAGAAAGATCTGCCTTTCAGAGAATCCTTTTACCCAGTCGCCTTCCCCGTAAACTGCATTAAGGTAACTCCTCAGGAGTTGAAGTGCCTGATTCTGCTTGAAATAACCAGCCGGGATCCTTGTGTTCTCCATAATTGATGGAATTTCAGAAACTCCGTGAGATGATGTGAAATAGATGAGCACATTTCTCTTTCCAAGGTTATCATTCAGGTAATTCAGAAGTGTTTCAATATCCTTATCGAGACGAAGGATGGCATCACCCGTCTCCACTGAAGAAGGTCCGAACCGGTGACCTATATAATCCGTCGATGAGAAGCATATCGCAAGAAAATCAGGGATCTCATCCTTACCCAGATCTTCTTTTTCAATCAATCTTATGGCAAAGTCAGTGGTAAATGCATCACCGAAGGGAGTCTCTCTCAGAAATGCAAAATTGCGGGTTGAATTTCTTCCTGCCGGCTTGCTCATTTTGTTAATGTCGTATGGGAAATAATTGAGGCCGTTAAAGCCGGTCTCAAATTTGTTTGAATCAGGAAGGCATACTGAATAATCCGTTGCCTGCCTCAAAAGGTTCCATGTAGTATTTAGATATGTTTCCGAATATTTCATTGCATTGAAATCGTTGACCCACGCCGGAAGGTTTTCCATATAATAGGTGGATGACATCCAGGTTCCTGTAGAGTTATCATACCAGAATGCTCCGTCGGCCGCATGCCCGGCAGAGAAAATTGCCGAGTATTCTTTAATACCAACTGCAAATACCTTTGACCTTTTGCCTGTTGCGATCTTGAGCTCATCAGCGAACGTTGATGCATTAAGATTAACCGGAGAATGAAGACCTGATTCGTAGCTCCCTCCAACCGGATTAACTGAAACATCCTTTGTACAGTAGATAAATTCGTTTTTCAGTGGAAGATACCAGTTGTCAGATGTAATACCATGATAAGAGGGTTCGGTCCCGGTCGAAATAGTTGAAAATCCGGGAGCCGACTGGGTAAGCATATAATCGAATGAGGCATTACGGAAAAATGTACCCTCATTTATCATTTTCTTAATGCCATTCTCTGAAAGCCTGTCCCTGAACCGTTCAATCTGATCAAACCGCAGTTGCTCAACCACTATTCCTACTATAATGGCTGGTTTATCAGGTGGCAGATATGCCCCTTGTCCCGACAGACTCAAAAAACCGCATAGAAGCAAAAAACCTGCAATAACTCTTTTCCCTGTCATTTTGTAATTCTCCACTGCTTTATAAAACGGCACAAAAATAATCTTTTAAGGCTGAGAAACAATAATTCATTCAAATTCCAGTCAGAATCATCTGATAATCACAATCCTGCCGCTGCATAAATGCTTTGTTCCCTTATTTGTAAAAACAGCAAAATAAATACCTGCCGGCAGCCGGCCGACATCCAGCTTTATGGGATTCCTGTCCCAAGTTTCTGTTTCATAATCTGAAACCTTTTTACCTGTCATGTTAAATAATCTTATATTAACCGTACCCCTAATCTTTTCAGGCAGGATAGCTTTAATAAGAATGCTGCCAGGGTTCGGATAAAATAACGGTTTAGCTGGATTTGTAGTATCCACAGGATTTAAATCGGGTAACATTTTTACTGTCAGATCAGTTCTTTCCCGGTGTATTACAGTGATGTCACTGACAGTCGTGTCCCAGTAACCCTCAGCAGTAAAAGTAAGATCATATGAGCCAGGTAAAAGAAGCCTTGTAAAAAAGCCGGTAAGCGTATCCGAATAAACATGAGAATTATCAATGTCATGCCCTTCAATAAAAACCTTTGCAGGAACAGGCTCACTGTTGAATGCGTCAATTACTTGTCCGCGTATTCCGTACGCAGCATTTTCGAGGTACCCAAGCAATGAGCGGTAGTTGTACTCCCAGATATTATTCAGATCAGAAGTCGGGGTAATAAAGTTATTGTCAAGTTCTACAGTAATTTCACGTCCGTTCAGTGTGTATGTAACATAATCCTGCCTCCCGCCATAAATAGGATACCAGTCATATCCTTTCGTGACACCATTATCAAGATAATTCATGTAACCCGCCCGCGAATGCAGATGGACAGTGTCGGCCCAGGCTCTGGATATCATGTAAAACCAGTTATTATCTGCATGTTCTGCGGACCATCTGTCCCATGGGTAGTTGACAACCTCCTCTCCTGAATGAAAATTCGCTGAAAGAGCAAACCTGTGCTCTGCCAGAAAACTCATCATGTCGATTGTCTCCTTCTGCCTCGTGACTCCCTGGGCCTCAGGATCAGGAAAGTTCCGGTTTAGATCATAACCATTTGCATTGAACCTTACCGGTGAAATAATGAAATTACTGCTCCTGTATGTTCCATCCGGATTTGCCAGCGGATTTATCCAGATCTCAAGATTGTCCACAAGATTTTTCACTCTGGTGTTGAGGCTGTAATTTTTGAGAAGATACTCTGAAAGTCTCAGCATAAGTATAAATCCCGCCGTTTCGTCTCCGTGTATGCTTGATGAATAGAAGACTTCAGGCTCATTCTCATCCACCTTGCAGTTGTCGGAGATTTTGAGGACAAGCACAAGCCTGCCGTTTATGCTCGTACCTATTGTATCGAGCATGCAGAGAGAGGGATACGAAGATGCAAGGGATCTCATTATCGAGTCATACTGTGTGTAGGATGGGTAACTATCCCACTCCATGGCTTCAGTCAAGTTAGCCGAACTGATAACACCTTTGTTATCCGAGCTTTCAGCGATCTTATAATCATAACCTTCTGCAATGAATCTTTCAACTGTAAGTGGCGAGAGTAAAATATGAATTGACTTCTCCTTTACAGATCGTATTGAGTAAATACGTGTAAGCCTGTCGATCGCCAATCGGTTCCGGCCGGCAATTACAACTTCAGCCTGGCCTTTTTCAGATATGATCCCGCGAAGTTTTGTATCATTTGATACATTTTGAGAATAGCACCATTCTGCCAGAAATGAAAATATCAGTAACGGTATCAGTATTTTCTTTAACATTCAACTGCTTAAACATTGAACCTGATATGAAGGATATCCCCGTCTTCAACCACGTAGTTTTTTCCTTCAATGTAGAATTTGCCTGCCTCCTTGCATGCATGTTCCGAGCCCAGTGTTATAAAATCATGATATTTCATTACCTCAGCCCTGATAAATCCTCTTTCCAGGTCGCTGTGAATTACACCTGAAGCCTGTGGTGCGTTCATCCCCTTTTTTATTGTCCATGCCCTGATTTCCTTCGGACCCACGGTAAAGAATGTCACAAGGTTAAGCATTTTATATGCCGCCCTTACCATTTTATCGACTCCGGGTTCATCCAGACCTGCATCTTTGAGAAATGCGAGTCTGTCCTCCACGCTTTCAAGCTCGGCTATTTCTGCTTCAACTGCTCCTGCGATAACCAGTATTTCGGCATTTTTGCCTTTTAGTGCTTCTTTTACTTTTTCAACATAGTTATTTCCTGCGGCAGCAGATTTCTCATCGACATTGCAGACGTACATCACAGGTTTCATTGTAAGCAGGAAAAGGTCATCTATATGTTTTTTCTCCTCTTCCCTGACATTCAGAGTACGTGCATTGTTGAAATTGCCGATATGCTCCCTGTACCTTGTCAGAACTTCTATGCCATGTTTGGCATCTTTATCTCCTGCCCTGACAAGTTTCTCAAGCCGCTGCAATTTCTTCTCAACCGAATCCATATCCTTGACCTGCAATTCAAAGTCGATAGTCTCCATATCCCTTACCGGATCGACAGAGCCTTCAATATGAGGAAGGGCATCATTATCAAAACATCTCAGAACATGTATCAGAGCGTCTGTATTGCGTATGTCTCCAAGAAATTTATTGCCGACTCCTTCACCCTTGTTTGAGCCGCGGGTAAGCCCTGGTATATCAACAATTTCAACGGTGGTGTGTACAATCCTCTCTGTAACCTGATGTTTTTCAAGTTCATATAATCTGGAATCGGGAACCTGTATCACCCCCATATTTGATTTGGTGGCACTGAATGCAAAAGCATTCGTTTCACCCTTTGTGTTAGAGATGCAATTGAAGATGGTCGTTTTCCCTACGTTGGTGATTCCCAGTATTCCGCATTGAAGAGCCATCAGATTTGGTATTAAATTACGGATGCAAATTTACAGATATTCCCGGTTAATCTCGCAGCTTGATGCAGATTGCTATTATTTTCGTTATTACAAAATATCCTTAAACCTTTGTACGTATTAACTATCTAACGATTAAACCGGTTTGCGATTGGATCAGCAAAAATCAGATAGTGATATTTTTAAACTTCTTGAATCCGACACGAATAAAGGTTTCAGACTTGTTGTTGAGAGATACAGTACCCGGCTCTACTGGCATATCCGCCGCCTCGTGATCCTTCATGAAGATGCTGATGATGCTCTCCAGAATACATTTGTCAACGCGTGGCGCAATATTTCAAATTTCAGAAGTGAGAGTTCGCTTTATACATGGCTTTATACCATTGCGACCAATGAAGCCCTCACATTGATAAATAAAAGAACCAGGAATGCCGCAGTTTCTCTCGATGACCTGGGAAGCTGGTTTGCAAATTCAACTGAAGGAAGTACCTGGTTCGACGGCGATGAGGCTCAGGTTAAACTGCAAAATGCAATCATCCGGCTTCCGGAAAAACAGAGGATCGTTTTCAACCTAAAATATTATGACGACATGACTTATGAGGATATGAGCAAAGTCCTTAAAACATCAGTTGGTGCACTGAAGGCATCGTACCATCACGCTGTGAAAAAAATTGAAAATATGTTATCAGGCATTTAAACCATTTGTATTTTTAATCATCCAAGTAATTGATGAAAAACAACAACAAAATACCGGAAGGAAATCCTTTTAAAGTACCTGAAAATTATTTTGAGGAACTGAACAGCAAAATATTCGCCTCTACCATTGAAATTCGGGATGAGAAGAAAAAGGCTGGACTTTATATGAGGCTCAGACCTTTCCTTGCAATTGCCGCTTCTGTTGCGGTTCTGGCAATTCTGACTTTCACCGGGGAAAAATTGTTTTCACCACGTAATGAATATGTTTCTCTTTCAGAGATCCCGGTTGAAGAATATTCGGAAACCATATTGAATGAAATTGATCTTCTTACACTTGAGGAAAATGCAGTACTGACGGGTGTGTCAGGACTTGAGCCGGATATTGATAAGAAGGATATAATTGATTATCTTCTTCTTGAAAATATTGATATAAACGAAATTCAGGAACATTTATAAATTCTCAGCCATGAAAAGAAATATTGTTGTTTTTACCATATTTGCAACATTCTGTGCAATGAATCTATCGGCACAGAATGCCAACCGTCAAAGGCTGGATGCCTATAAAATAGCCTTTTTCACAAAGCGTCTTAACCTTACTTCCCAGGAAGCCGAGAAATTCTGGCCGGTGTACAATGAGTACCAGATTAACAAAAACAAGATCCAGCTTGAAAGGCAGGAAATTAACAGAAATTTCAATCAGAACGAGCTTAATATGAGTGACAGGGAACTGACCGAAGCAGGAGACAGACTTGTCAGCTTAGAGGCTCGCGAAGCGGCTCTGGCACAGGAATTCCACACCAGGATAAAGGCAATCTTGTCTCCGATTAAAATCCTGCGGTTATACCAGGCAGAAAACCAGTACAGACAGCAACTGCTGAATGAATTACGGGAAAGGAACCAGGTAAGGAACAATCGGAATATAAGGCAGCAATAAAAGCCGCCCCCTGCCCCCTAAAGGGGGTTCTCCAGGTAATTCTTAAACATTAAGTCCCAGCCAGTTGGCGGGGACTTAGGGGCAAAAATAAGGCTCAAGGTTAAAGCTCGGATTTCAGAAAAGATAACAACTCTTCAGTGTTCATCTTCCTCTGTTCCCCTGTTGACATTAACTTGAGCGTGACCAGATTATTCTTAATTTCCTCTTCACCTGCAATAATAATGTAAGGGATTTTCCTGGAATCAGCATACGACATCTGCTTCTTCAGCTTGACGGCATCGGGGTAAATCTCTGAACTGATCTTAAGTGCTGCAAGCAGATCACGGATTTTCAGTGCAAACCCGATTTCTTCATTCCCGAAGTTTAGTATCAGAACCTGTGTTGAAGGCCTCTCCTGTTCATTGAACAGGTTCAGGTGGCTCATAACATCATAGATTCTGTCGGCTCCAAACGAGACTCCGACTCCTGAAACTCCTTCCATTCCAAACACCCCGGTGAGGTTGTCATAACGGCCACCGCCACAGATACTGCCGATGCTTGCATCCTTTGATTTGACCTCAATGATAGCCCCGGTATAATAATTCAGTCCGCGTGCAAGTGTAAGGTCAAGTTCTGTTTCAGCTGAAAGTGCTTTGCTGCCGATATAAGAAACCAGTGTACGCAGTTCTTCAATGCCTTTTATGCCAGCCTCCGAGCCTGATAGAACTTTTTCGAGTCCGGCCAGCTTTTCGGCAGTCGTGCCTTTCAACTTAATTATCGGCTGCAGCTTGCAGATGGCTTCGGATGCTATCCCTTTGTTTCTGAGCTCTTCATTAACTGCTTCAATACCAATTTTTTCGAGCTTATCAATAGCAACAGTGATATCGGTTATTCTTTCTGACTCATTTATGATCTCCGCTATTCCTGACAATATCTTCCTGTTATTGATCTTTATGACAATGGCAATTTTCAGCAGGCTGAATATATCGTCAATTATCCTGATCAGCTCATATTCATTAAGAAGTGAATCACTGCCGATAACATCGACATCGCACTGAAAGAATTCCCGGTACCTTCCTTTCTGAGGACGGTCGGCCCGCCATACAGGCTGGATCTGATACCTTTTGAACGGGAAAATGATCTCCTCACGATGCTGAACAACATATCGTGCGAAGGGGACAGTCAGGTCATATCTCAATCCGCGTTCGCAAATTAAGCTAGAGAGTCTGACTGGCTCACGCTCTTGAAGATCCTTATCGCTGATGCCGGAAAGAAAATCACCGGAATTAAGAATTCTGAACAGCAGTTTATCGCCCTCTTCCCCGTATTTACCAAGCAGGGTTGACAGGTTTTCCATCGCCGGTGTTTCTATTGGCTGATAGCCATAAAATCTGAAAACTTCTTTAATCGTATTAAAAATGAAATCCCTTTTCATCATCTCTTCAGGTGAAAAATCGCGGGTTCCTTTTGGTATCGAGGGCTTCATTGCTTAAATAAAAGATAAAAGACAAAAGTAAAAAGACAAAAGTAGGAATAAAAAAGGGAAAAGTTATGCAGGTTTTGCGGTTATGAGGTTCTGCAGTTTATTCAATAATTACAACTTGCATAACTTGGACAACCTGCACTACTGGATTTAGGCCCCCCTTCAGGGGGGTTGGGGGGTTAATACTTTTCCGGCACAAAATTCTGTTCCGTTATCGGCGGTCTTACATATGCAACTTCATGTTTCAGGGGAGGCAGCTTAATCGTTTTTGCTGTAAGGTCCTTATACGGGATAAGCGAAAGAAAATGATCAATGCAGTTAAGCCTGGCTCTTCTTTTATCATCGGCCGGAACAACAAACCATGGCGATTGCCTGGTATCGGTATATGAAAACAATTTATCCTTGGCCATTGAATATTCAACCCATTTATCACGCGATTCGATATCCATCTGGCTTATCTTCCACCTCTTGGTGGGATCCTTGATCCTGTCCTGGAACCGGTTTTCCTGCTCCTTATCGCTTATTGAAAACCAGTATTTCATGAGTATGATGCCTGACCGTATAAGCATCCGTTCAAATTCGGGACATGATCTCAAAAACTCCTCATACTCTTCATTGGTGCAGTACCCCATTACCTTTTCGACTCCTGCCCTGTTGTACCAGCTTCTATCGAACAGTGTTATTTCACCCCCGGAAGGAAGTTCCGAGACATAACGCTGAAAATACCACTGCGATTTTTCCTTTTCTGTAGGTATACCGAGAGCAACGATCCTGCAAATTCTGGGATTGAGGCAGCCCGCAATTGTTTTGATCACCCCTCCCTTGCCCGCCGCATCGCGTCCTTCAAAAATAACTACCACACGAAGCTTATTGGCCTTTACCCACTCCTGAAGCTTTACCAGTTCAATTTCGAGCTTTAAAAGCTTTTTTAAATATTCATTGCTACTCAGCTTTTCTTGCTTCTCAGCTTTAATATCATAGTAAAGATTCTTTTTTTCAAAAACCTCGATTTTGGTTTTCTTGTCCTTATGATTTTTTTTCATTGCAGGAATAATTATACAGATTAGAAATATACAAATTTCTATTCTGATCAGGAAATTTCGTGCATGAAAATGTTACTGGATGAACGGTATTGTAACCGGGTACCTGAATTCCTCCCCTTTTGATGCTTTTACACTTCCTATTATAATACAGATGACCTTAAGAAAGCCAAGAAAAATAACAATTGGGATACCAATGATTATAAAACATAAAGGAATTGTAAGAACAATGTATAACAAAATCGAGATCTGGAAATTAAGTGATTGTTTTCCATTCTGGTCCACCCATTGCGACTCATCCTTTCTTGACAGCCAGCAGATCAGCGGACCGATAATTCCTCCAAACGGGAAGAAAAATCCTGCAAATGCTGAAAGGTGGCATAACATTGCCCAGTTCCTTTCCGATTCTGATAATTCTCTGATCTCTTTCATGACATTCCGGTTTTTATTAAAAGACGCCTCTCTTTTTATTTTGCTGCATTATCAGAATTTCGCAAGACGCTTAAGATCGGCAGGCAACAAACCATTCGGATTAGCCTTGTCAATCACATGCTGATTGTAATAATACATATTGGAATCGTCAGTTCCTATCAGCATCTTGAAACAGTACCCCGAATTGCTTTTGCCAACCGGACCAACTTTATGGAGTATCAGGGTATTGGGTGCCTTTTCCTGAATTGCTTTCACTATTACCTCCTCCGGAACAATTTCAATGCTATACCTGTATAAAGCCCTGATCTTATCAATCGTACCGACAGCCGGAGAAAGATCCTCCTCTTTTACAAGGATTTTTCTGTTTACCACATCAGGGATATATTTATTATAGAACCTCAGATATCTCCTTCCGGTCAGCGAAGGATCCTCAGAGATCATCTGTGCATGCTTCTGCATGAAAGCCAGTATTACTCCGAGTTTATAGCCGTATTCCATATCATCCTCTCCGGCAAACGAGAGCGGGACTGCACAGATCTCAGGGATTTTGCCAAGCTCTTCAATATCTTTGCCCTGCAGGAGGTTAATAAAGTTAAAAACCGAATTCGACTTGTCTTTTTCAAAGTTGGTTTCGGTAAGCATTATAAAGGAGAATGAGGGATCGGACCTTCTAGCACCGAAATCGGATGTTCTGATGAATTCGAAGGGTGTGATTTTCCAGAATTCCTTCATTGCCTGCCTGATATATGTATTAAATACAGTATTGCCCTCTTCCAGCACAACACAGGTCCTCGAAGCAATAAATTGCTTTATTTCATTGCTGCTAGGAAACGGGGCCTGCCCCGACAGCAGACAGCATGAAAAGATCAGCCAAATTATTGTAAGTGTTTTCCTCATTTAAAATCCTTGGTTTGAAGGAAGAAAGAGTGGATTTTTTTCGTTGTACTTACGGATGTAAACAAACATCAGGTCCTTTCTTTTCTTGTTTGGCAGACGCATAAATTCCTCATATAGTTCACTGTCCTTCATAAGAAGAAGTTCAGTATTCTCAACGTCATATTCCAGAATTTTTCCGCTTTCAAAATCTATAAGGTATTGCGTGAGCTCATTTCGTCCGGTATTATTACGGTATGGAGAGTAGTATGAACCATACGGCGAGTAATAATTACCGTATGAGTATGGAGAATAATAAGAATAAGGAGAATAGTATGGAGAATAATAAGAAGAATAAGGATCATAATATCCATAAGGTGAATTGTAATAGCGATTGTCATAAGAGGTAACATCGGCAACAAAATGGCATATGTTCCCAATAAAAGTTATCCGGTTAAAATTCCCCTGGACCTGAATATTCAAAACCCCGTTTCTTGCATAACCCCAAATTGAACTCCTGTCGACTTCCTGCCTGATACCCATGCCATCGTAAAAATAAATCTTCTCTCCGGCCATCAGGTTCTTAAAGAAATCCTTGTCGTTATAATCTGTCGAGGTAAGGATCTTGGATTTTGGTATTGGGCTGTTTGCCTTAACCTGCTCGAAATTCATGTAAATGCCATCATTAAACCTGAAGTCAGGGGTATATTTTACCATACCTCCCTCTTCCTGGGCATTTAGTTGCGATAATCCTTCGCCGGAACCAATTATCGCCATCATAAGTAAAATCCTGAAAAATTTCTCCATAATGGTTGATGCTTTTTATTCCCGGTTCAAAAACTGTACCACAGGAACAAAATTAAGCTTTTCCTTTGAAGGTTGATAATTTCAACGTATGTATATTTATCATCTATTTTAGTTAAATTTACGTCACTGCAATTAATCAGTTCAAATAATGATGGAACCTGATGATTATATTCCCCCCAATACTGATAACCAGTATTCTGACGAGATTTTCACAAAAAAGAAGAGCTCGATAGAAACTTATTCAATTATCTCCCTTATATGCCTAATACTGGCAGTTATCTTCATATCGTTTGATCTCAGGCTCCCTGCAGGTATTCTTGTAATCACTGGCGCTGCACTGTTTGTAACAATAATCAGGAAATCCAGCGATCTGATTAAAACTGTCAAGGAATCTTTTAAGGATGCATCTTCCTCAAATGAAAAGAAAGACGATGTCATAACCGACTTTTCGCACAGGATAAGAGAGCCGCTTAATAATCTGGTCATAATTGCCGATCTTCTGATGGCTACGGGCCTTCAGAAAAAACAAAAGGAACTGATAGAGACTTTTATAGCCTCCACCAATAATATGGTCACCACTGTTAATGAATTAACAATGGAGTCAGCCGGCAATCTGAGCTTTGAAGCCAGAAAACAGATCAGGTACAATATCCTTTCGACCATACAGAACACTATTGAACTCTACAGCCTGAAGGAAAAGGCAAACCTTGATTTTATTTTCAATAAGAAAGACTACAGCGATTATGAATGCCAGGGTGATCCGATAATTCTGAAACAGATCTTCCTTGACATTTTCAATACTATTGAAGCGCAGAATTCCAATATACCCACAAAGGTCACAATAAACCTTAAGAAAGAGAGAGAATCGGACCGTGAAAGATATATAGGAATGCGGATTCAGACTGATAAGAACAACATATTTATTGATCAGGAAGGAACCACCGGGCATCTGGCCTCAAAACTGATAGCTTCAGGAAATGGAAAATATAGCCAGGAATCGGGTAATAATTTCACTGTTCTTAACATAAGCATGCCGTTCGCCTATCCCGTAACTGAAGTTAAACTGATTCCCACCGGCGATACCGGAGCAGCTGTGTCAAGGGAAAAAGTTCACAAGGAGCTGAAAGATATCAGTATCCTTTTTGTCGAAGATAATCTTATCAATCAGAAGATCACGCTTCTGACACTTAAGCCACTGGTGAATAACATCGATACTGCCTCTAATGGTAAGGAAGCAATCGAAAAACTGAATGCATCAAATTACGATCTAATTCTAATGGATATCGTGATGCCTGTAATGGACGGGATCATAGCTGCTGAAAAGATCCGTGAAATGGAATCAGGTTCAGATACCCACGTACCAATAATAGCAATTACAGCAAATGCCATGATCGGTGACAGGGAAAAATGCCTTTCTGCCGGGATTGATGAATATTTATCCAAACCCTTTCAGCCTGGAGTGCTGATAGAAAAGATCAAACAATTACTTTGAGATTCTATCAGCACCTTTTCGAATTAGCTTCATGTTTTTAAGCGAAGGGGATGGAAGATAATTTTCAAACCCAAGTGAATCCCATTTTTTATCTGTTTTTTCAACTGTTGCGGCATCTGAACATACAATATTGGGCCATCGCCTGGGAAACCCGCCCTCACGATAAAATTTTATGGTCCCGTCTACCAATAATGAATCGGGCGATATGAAGTAGTGGTCACGAGCAGGATCCGAATTGCCAAGCACCTGCCACGCCACCATGAAAAGATCATCCAGGTCAACTGTATGATCGACAGCGAGCACAAGCCTGAAAATAAGTTTATCTGCATTATTCTTTAGAAGATCGCATGCTTTTCTTACACTGCCGGGATCGTCGGACGGATCGACAGCCAGGATCAAAATGAATATCCCCCGGGCTACGGAGTATAGTCTGAATCCTTTGATAAATGGCACATTTAACCAGTCAGGATGATTTTCTGCCGATTCTACCATTACAGATGGAGTTTCAAATCTGCCCTGCATCTCTTCCGGCAGCTTAACAGTGGCATCAACGCCTGCTTTGCCCCCGAAAGAGAAATTGTCGGATGAATGGTCGAGGACATCAAGAGGGCCGCGGGTGAAAAGAATGTCTGTTCCAAAATCAGTATTGGTGAAAATGTGGACCATCAGCTCTTTGTAGTTCCTTATATCAGGAGTATCGCTGACCACAACCAGGTATTTGGTGAACATCATCTGTCCGGCTCCGAAAAGAGAGCTGATCACTTTCGTTCCCTGTCCGGGATAGCTCTTGTTGATACTTACAACAACCAGATTATGGGCAATGCCTGCTACGGGCATGTGAAAATCAAGTATTTCAGGCTGAATGGCCAGCCGGACCGGTGAAAGGAAGATCTTTTCGGTGGCTTTAGCAAGCCACGCATCTTCATGGGGAGGTACCCCTACAATGGTAGCCGGATAAACTGCGCTTTCAGAGTGTGTAATACAGGTAACATGAAAAACGGGATAAAGGTCAGCAAGGGAATAGAAACCTGTATGGTCGCCAAATGGCCCTTCTGATACAAACTCTTCAGCAGGATCAACATAGCCTTCTATTACTATGTCGGCATCGGAAGGAACATAAATGTCATTTGTAATGCACTTTACCAGCTTTACCTTTTTCTTCCTGAGAAATCCGGCCAGAATATATTCACTTATGTTTTCAGGTAATGGTGCAGTAGCGCAATATGTATAAACAGGGTCGCCGCCCAGAGTGACCGATACCGGCATTCTTTTTCCTGTTACCTTCCATGCCTCAAAATGATTTGCACCTGTCTTGTGTCTCTGCCAGTGCATTCCCGTTGTATCACTTCCGAGTATCTGCATTCTGTACATCCCTACATTTGACCTTCCGGTCAAAGGGTGAATTGTATGAACCAATGGAAGGGTGATGAACCGTCCGCCGTCGTGAGGCCAGCATTTCAGAACAGGCAGTATTGAAAGATCTGTTTTTTTGCAAATAATCTGCTGACACGAACCTTTTGATCCCGAACACGATGGAAGATATCCGGTGATCTTCAGAAACCGCGGCAGGGTTATAATTTTTTTCATCTTATTTACCGGGGCATCTGTTATCAGGTTAAATATCTTCTCGATATCGTTTCCTGCTTCAGAGAGATCATTCATACCAAGGGCCATGGCTATTCTCCTGTCTGATCCGAAGGCATTGATAAGGACAGGGAACCTGGTTCCGTTGTTTTCAAAAAGCAGAGCCCTGCCCCCGGATTTTGTGACCCTGTCGGTGATCTCTGCGATTTCAAGCACGGGATCAACAAACACCTTGATACGGTGGAGTTCCCCGTTTCTTTCAAGCTCAGAAATGAAATCTTTCAGTCCGGAATAAAACATATTAGCATATTAACTGGGTTAAAGATATTTAAAAGATAAAAGTAAAAAGTAAAAAGATAAAAGTAAAAAGGAGAAAGAAGACTGGAGACAGGAAGCAAATAGCTCCCCTCCTGGGGGGCCGACCGTTTAGAAATTAGCCAGTGGCTAATTTTAGGGAGGAGCCAGGCTGCAGGGTAGATTTGTGGTGGAGGGGTGGGGGGTGGGTTTCTTAGATTTATACAAAACAATAATGGGAACCATTCCGAAGAGTAGTTCCCATTCACCATTTGCAACCGAAGCCGCCTACGGCGTCAGGTTACTGTTATTTTGACCGGCTACATTTCCTGATACAAGACCTGGATCTGCAACCCCTGGCTTTCAGGTTTTGCCTGTTACAGCATAACCTTCCGGCTGTCCTTTTGTCCGGTCTTGCGACTGGACTTCCGGGACGAAGTGTCCTTCAGGCCCTGATGTCATTTCCCGGAGGATCTGGATCAGTTTCAGAGAATCCGGAGCCGAAGCTCTTTTTTTTCTGAAGCCCTGTGACTCAATCGCTGAAAGAACGTTTCCGGTTTCCTCGATCTGCTGAGCATCATGGACCGGAGTCCATTTGCTCAGGCTTCGGCTCTCATGATGCGCAGTCCCGAAGGTCTGAATGAACCAGATTTTGTTTCAATTAAGTAACCTTTTCCGGTCCCACATCGTTTGAGCAGTCTTTTATCGCTCACCTGATAGATCAAATATAATATAAGAATATGATATTACAATCAGTTTGCTTTTCATAGTTGTACACGGGATATAAACAAAAGTTATCAACAATTGTTAATAACGTCTGGAAGCCTGATTACTTCTTATATCCGTACACTGCCAGCTCACCCAGCATCTCCTCTATCCTGAGCAGCTGATTATACTTGCAAATCCTGTCTGTCCTGCTGCATGATCCTGTTTTTATCTGCCCTGAATTAGTTGCAACAGCTACATCAGCAATCGTTGAATCTTCAGTCTCACCCGAGCGGTGTGATGTTACGGTTGTGTAACCTGCCCTGTGGGCCATTTCAATTGTATTGAGCGTCTCGGTCAGTGTTCCGATCTGGTTCAGCTTTATAAGAATCGAGTTTGCACAACCCAGTTCAATTCCTTTTTTCAGGTATTCAACATTGGTAACAAATACATCATCTCCGACTATCTGGATTTTCTTGCCAAGTCTGTCAGTCATAAGTTTCCATCCGTCCCAGTCGCTTTCAGCCATTCCATCTTCTATGGAATCGATCGGGAACATTCCGATTAGTTTCTCAAAATAATCCACCTGCTCCTTCGAAGTTTTTCTTGCTCCTTTCGGACCTTCAAATTTTGCATAATTGTACATTCCGTTTTCATAAAACTCCGAAGCTGCTGAATCAAGCGCTATCGTAATATCAGCTCCTGGCTTAAAACCTGCAGCTGTAATAGCTTTCACAATAGTATCCAGAGCATCTTCAGGTCCATCAAGATTCGGGGCAAAACCACCCTCATCACCAACTGCAGTACTTAATCCGCGTCCTTTCAGGACCTTCTTGAGAGAATGGAATACTTCAGCGCCCATCCTTAAACCCTCTTTGAAATTGGGCGCCCCTATTGGTCTGATCATAAATTCCTGGAAAGCTATCGGCGCATCTGAGTGTGATCCTCCGTTAATAATGTTCATCATTGGTATGGGAAGTGTAACCGCGTTTGCCCCGCCGATATAGCGGAACAGCGGGAGCCCATGATATGCTGCTGCCGCTTTGGCAGCTGCAAGAGAGACTCCAAGGATGGCGTTGGCACCAAGATTGCTTTTGGTCTTGGTTCCGTCAAGATCGATCATCTTTTTGTCGATGCCGGCCTGATCGGTAACATCCATGCCTATAACCTCTTCGGAAATAACATTATTAACATTATGGACAGCTTTAAGAACTCCCTTACCAAGATAACGTGACTTATCGCCATCGCGGAGCTCGAGAGCTTCATTTTCACCCGTTGATGCTCCGGACGGAACTGCTGCCCGCCCCTGGTAACCACTGGCAGTTTGAACATCAACTTCAATCGTCGGGTTGCCGCGGGAATCAAGAATCTCACGTGCATGTACACTAACTATTTGTCCCATAGGAATTTATTTTTTTATTAAA
>Ga0315295_10000766_pt1 | contig 27374 bp, 23 predicted proteins | sample YL17G14_0_MG_FD_204453 | JGI IMG/M metagenome (GOLD analysis project Ga0315295, IMG submission 204453) | Sediment microbial communities from Yellowstone Lake, YNP, Wyoming, USA - YL17G14_0 | ecosystem: Environmental > Aquatic > Freshwater > Lake > Sediment | place: USA: Wyoming | collected... | reverse complement strand
AAAACTGCTTTAGAGATAACAGGTATTTAATAAAAGGACCCTCAAGGTTTCAAAGACCTTGAGGGTCCTTTTATTTAGTTTAACTTACTCCCTCTTATAAGCCTTGAGCAAGGCCGCCGGAGCAGATGCGTTGCGCCCGGCAATCGTCAGGGCAGTAATGGTTACCAGGTAAGGGAGCGCCAGGAAAAGCTCATAGGGCAGGTCAAAGCCGAGCGTCTGCAGGCGAAGCTGCAATGCTGCTACCCCGCCAAAGATCAACGCCCCCCACAGCACTCCCACCGCTTTCCAGTTAGCAAAGATGATTAGGGCAATGCATACCCAGCCGCGCCCGGCGATGATCCCATAGGTGAATGCGCCCAGTTGAGCAAGCGAAAGAAACGCACCGCCAACGGACATGAGCGCTCCACCGATCATCAACCCCTGGGTGCGGATACGGTAAACATTTAAGCCGGCGGCATCGGCTGCTTCTGGGTTTTCGCCAATCGCACGGATTTTCAAGCCAAAACGGGTGCGGTTGACCAGCCACCATACGATCGGCACTAGCAAGAAAGCCACATAAGTCAAAAGATATTGCTCAAAAATTGGTCCGAGAACTGGCATATCCCCAAAGGGGGAAACCTGAAGGAATGGGGGGATTTTTGGCGGCACCTTCGGCTCACCAAAGATCAAGCGGAAACCGTAAAGGGAAAAACCGGTCCAAAACAGGGTGAAACCCAAGCCAGAAACGTGCTGGTTGACCCCTAACCTAACTGTTAGTAGAGACATCAACCATCCGGCGATAAGACCGGCGATAATCCCTGCGAGAAGCCCGAGCCAGAGCGACCCAGTTTGAGAAGCCACGGCAAAACTGGAAAATGCCCCCAGGAACATGATGCCTTCAATTCCCAGGTTTAATACGCCAGAGCGTTCGCAGAAAAGCTCGCCTAGCGTTCCAAAGATCAACGGGGTGGCTACTCGTAAAGTAGCTGCGATTAATCCGATCAGAAATAAATCCATCTTATACTCTCTTGATGCGGTAGTTTTGTAAAATGAACATAGCCAGAGTGACCAGCAGTAAGGTCGCCTGGACGACGTTTCCAAGATAAATAGGTACACCCAGGGCGCGGCTAACTGATTGGGCCCCGGTATCAATCAACCCGATAAAAAGAGCTGCCAGCCCGATGCCCAATGGGTTTAAAGCACCCAGCGTGGCGATAATGATGCCGGTATATCCTAACCCATCGGAGATAGCTTCGATGAGATGGAAATGGATGCCGGCGATCTCACCTACACCAGCCAGACCAGCGATGCCACCGCTGATCAGTGCTGCGCTCAACATAGTGCGATTGACATTCACCCCTGCGAACCGCGCTGCTTCTTTCCCCAACCCAACCGCCCGCATCCTCAGGCCGAATGCAGTCCTTGCCAGGACAAACCATTCAATGAAAATAACCACTACTGCCACAATGAACCCAAAATGCAGTCTCGAGCGTGGGATTAATTTGAAAAAAACTGTGCCATGAGCGATCTCAGGCGATTGCGGCCACATGGAAACCGGGTCACGCCAGGGACCATTTAGGAAATAACTGACTAGAAAAAGGATAACCGAATTTAATAACAGCGTGGTCACGACCTCATCGACATTAAGCTTAACCTTGAGAACTGCCGGCGGAAGCGCCCACAACATGCCAGCCAGGAAACCACCTGCCAGCATCAGCGGTATTCCAAGAAATGGAGATACCTCTTTCAACACCATTCCTAACCAGGCGCCCATGATAGCGCCGGCGTAAAGCTGTCCTTCCGCGCCGATATTCCAGTACCCGGAGGAAAATGCAAAAGCCACTGCCGCTCCGGTTAGCAGCAGGGGCGTGGATTTTACCAGTACTTCAATGGCACTTACCTTATTGGAGAGGGGAGAAATCAAGAATTGGTAATAAGCTTCTAAAGGGTTCGCCTTTGCCCATATTACCAGTATTGAGGTGATAATAAAGGTCACCACGATAGCAGCGATTGGGATGAACGTTCGCATCCAGATGGGAGCAGGTGCTCTTTCAATTCGATATTTAGGCACTCTCAACCTCCTGAGCTTGATCATGCGTGACCGAAGCAGTTCCAGACATCATCAGGCCAAGTTGCTCTTTTGTAGCTTCATTGGCCGGGATGATCCCCATGATCTGACCTTCGTAGATGACCGCAATGCGGTCAGCCAGCGCCATGATCTCATCCAGGTCTTCAGACAGCAGCAAAACCGCTGCCCCACGATCACGTTGCTCCAGCAGTTTGCCCCGGACATAATCGGTTGCTCCCACATCCAAGCCACGGGTGGGTTGTGAGGCGATGACAACTACCGGTTGGCGGGATAATGTCCGCGCCAAGATTACCTTTTGCATATTGCCACCTGAGAGAGTGCGTATGCAATCATCGGCTGAAGCCTTTATTTGATATTCTGATATTAATTTATCGGCGTTTTTACGGATGCGTGTCCGGTCTAAAACACCGTTATTGACAAATTCATCCAGGTATTCCAGGGCTATATTCTCTGCAACGGTCAGTTCACCCACCAGGCTGGCGTGGCGGTCCTCGGCGATGCGTCCAACGCCGACGCAAGATAGCTGAGCTGGGTCGGCCCTGGTCATATCCTTTCCGCCAACCCAGTACTTACCCCCACTTGGTTTCAAAGTTCCAGCTAATACCTGTGAAAGCTCTGTTTGGCCGTTTCCAGAGACTCCGGCAATTCCAAATATCTCACCGGCGCGCACGCTAAAAGAAATCTGCTTCAGGGCGAGTAATCCTTTCTTATCACGAGCGCCTAGATTTTCCACCTGCAGCATGACTTCGCCTTGAGAGCGTTCCCCCTGGCGGCTCACACCGAAGTTTTCGCGCCCCACCATCATGCACGCCAATTCTGTTTGGGTTGTAGCGGTCTTTTCTACCGTACCGACAACGCGACCATCACGTAGCACTGTGATCCGGTCACACACTGTCATGACTTCGTTTAGTTTATGGCTGATAAAAATAACTGAAAGCCCATCTTTGCGGAAACGTTCTAAGGCTTCGAACAGGACTTCCACTTCTTGAGGGACAAGCACAGCCGTGGGTTCGTCCAGGATCAGGACGCGAGCATTGTGGTAAAGCGCTTTTAATATTTCTACTCTCTGCTGTTCACCCACTGAGAGATAGCGTACTAGGGCTCCCGGCTTAACCTGGATGCCGAAGCGTTGTGAGGCTTCAGCGACATTTTTCTGGATGACCACAGGATTCAGGGTAAAACCGCTTTCTTCACTCAGCGCCAGGTTTTCAGCCACACTTAAAGTAGGCACTAGCGTAAAATGCTGGGTAACCATGCCGATACCCATCTGAATCGCGTCTTTTGGAGATAAAATCTTGGAGAATTTGCCATTGACTGTGATTTCGCCCTCATCAGAATGGTAAAGGCCGTAAAGAATTCGCATGAGTGTGGTTTTACCGGCCCCATTCTCACCCAACAAGGCATGGATTTCCCCCTGTAACAAGTTGAAGTCTATGTGGTCATTTGCCAGGACTTCACCAAATCTTTTGACAATGCCACGCATTTGAACAGCATACATGCAATACCCCAATAAAATATGGGGCTGTCCCAAATGTTGTTTTTGAGACAGCCCACATCATCGCAGATTAATTCACTGGAGCTGGTTGTGCTTCGTCGATGTCGACGCGGAAAGCACCACTCTTAATCTCTGCCTCTTTTGCTTTGACTTTTTCAAGGAGATCGGCAGGCAGCTTGCTCTCAGTGTTATGGAAGGGAGCCAGGCTCGCCCCACCCTTGCCCATCATGCTGAAGTCTTTCAGGTCTTGGGCAGTGAAGGTGCCAGCAGCTACCTGTGCGATCAGATAAGCGACGGTGGGTTCCATGTTCCATACTGCGCTGCTGACGACATAATCAGGGGCCAGTTCGTTCTGGTCGCTCATGTTGCCAAATGCCCAAAGCTGCTTTTCAGCAGCTGCTTCAATCACGCCAAAACGCTCAGCAAAGAGCACATCCGCGCCGCTGTCAATCTGGGCAAGGGCCGCGTCTTTAGCTGTTGCCGGGTCAAACCAGCTATTGATAAAGGTAACCAACACCTTGGCATCGGGGTTGATGGACTTGGCGCCAGCAATGAAGGCGTTGACAATACGGTTGACCTCAGGAACGGGCATACCACCAACCACGCCGATTTTGTTCGACTTGGTCAATCCACCCGCCAGCATGCCAAGCAGATAAGCCGGTTCGTGAATCCAGTTATCGAAAACCGCAACGCTTGGTTCGGTCGGGCCAAAGCCTGAACCGAAGGCAAAGGCGATTTCCGGATAGTCGGCAGCCACACGACGGATGGCTTCTTCGTTGCCGAAGGCATCACCCAAGATGAGATCGGGTTTCTGCTGGTCGCAGATTTCGCGCAAAACCCGCTCCATATCACCCGAATAGCCAATGTTTTCAGTGAAGTTGTATTCAATCTTGCCTTCTTCCTGAGCTTTCAGAAGAGCTGAGTGGATCACACCATCCCAGGGTTCTTCGATGGGGGTGGCAAAAGCCCCAAATACTATAAGCTTCTTCTCTACCACGGGGGCGGGAGTAGAAGTGACCTCAACCAGCTTCTCCACTTCCTTCTCAACAACCTGGGTGACCACCTGGGTTACTACAACTGTTTCAGGCGTCGCTGGAGCACAGGCGCCGATAGTTACCGCCAACAACATAAGCACACTCACCAGACGGGAAACTTTTATAGACATTTTTATCCTCCTTAATGTATTGTTTTATTGGTCAATATTGCTTGGAACATTCATCAATAGTTTAGCTCAGTTGTCTTTTCTTGGTTTTCAGCTATTTGCCTCCTTTCTCTGAGATTGAACCTCTCAATCACCGATATCCTCGGCCCATAACTCTGGGTTGGCTTTTATAAAGTCGTGCATCATGTCGATACACTCTTGTGAATGGAGGTCAATCACTTTAACGCCGTTCTCTTCGAGCCATTTAACCCCACCGGCAAAGTTGACTGACTCGCCGACAACTACTGTACCGATATTAAACTGGCGAATTAGACCGCTGCAATACCAGCAGGGAGCCAATGTGGTCACCATAATTTTATTGCGGTAACCGCGCTGCCGCCCGGCGTTGCGGAAGGCATCCGTTTCACCGTGTACGGTGGGATCCCCCTGCTGTACCCGGCGATTGTGGCCCCGGCCTAATATTTTCCCATCCTGGTCTGCCAAGCAGGCGCCAACCGGAACGCCGCCTTCCTTAAGCCCAATCTTAGCTTCTTCAATTGCGACTTGAAGTAGTTTATGATAATCCACCATACGGCCTCCTTGTCAATATTTGGAAAGTTGTCATACGAAGTTTCAGGCTAATTGAATTATATCAAAGTTTACAAACAGTGCAAACATGACGTATAGTATAATCTCCGCCTGACTATGAAAAGATACGATATTATCGTGGCAGGCGATTATTTTGTAGACTTGGTGTTCACCGGGCTCCCGAAGTTACCCGAGCTGGGGGATGAAGTTTTCAGCACCGGTTTCGAAATGCTACCGGGCGGTTCATACAATACCGTTGTTGCCATGCACCGACTGGGTTTGAAGGTCGGCTGGGCAGCCGATTTTGGCAATGACCGTTTCAGCCGTTTTGTCCTTGATTATGCCGAAAATGAGAAGCTTGATCGCTCGCTTTTTGTACGCCATAATCAGCCCATGCGACATATCACTGCGGCGGCGTCGTTCTCCCAGGATAGAGCATTTATCTCCTATAGCGACCCGGAACCTGCAATGCCGGCGGCGATGAAAAAGCTGCCGTTTGCCTCTAGCCGCGCGCTTTATATCCCCGGGCTTTACTATGGCAGATGGTTTAACGCCGGATTATCCCTGTTGCGCGTTAAAAATATGTCCTTGATCATGGATGGCAACGCCTCGGATGTAACGCTCAAAAATACGCCAGATGCGGAGAAGGCCCTCCGGAGTACCGATTTATTTTTGCCCAATGCCAGGGAGGTGCGCTGCCTGACAGGAGAGCAAGACATGGAGAAAGGGATTCACATGCTGTTAACCTTATGCCCGCTGGTGGTGGTCAAGGATGGCATTAGGGGAGCTTACGCTTGTGATGGTTCACGGCTAATCCATTCACCAGCAATCCCAGTGACTCCGCTGGAAACGACCGGGGCGGGAGATTGCTTTAACGCTGGTTTCATCAAGGCCTGGTTAGATCAGAAACCGTTAGAAGAATGCCTGAAATGGGGCAACATTGTGGGTGGTTTATCAACTCTGGCTCTGGGTGGCACAGGTCAGGTGACGACTGTAAAGGAGGTGGAGAAATGGCTGGCAAAGGTTTAGGTAACAGATTTGCGCATACATTTTCTATCGTTGCCCGCTGCCCTGCCACAGAACAGTTAGGCGTGGCGGTGCAGTCGCATTGGTTTTCGGTTGGCTCCATCGTGATCTGGGCAGAAGCTGGCGTTGGGGCCGTGGCGACCCAGGCAATGATTGAGATGAGCTATGGCCCGCTCGGCCTGGCATTAATGCGGGCCGGCAAGTCACCGGCTGAGACGCTCGCCGCATTGACCTCGGTCGACAATGAACACGAGTTGAGGCAAGTTGCCATGGTTGACAGGCGCGGACGGGTGGCGGTATACACTGGTCCCCGCTGTGTCGCCGATGCTGGCCATGAAATCGGGGAGGGGTTTTCTGCCCAGGCTAATATGATGATCAATCGTGATGTTTGGCCAGCCATGGCAACTGCTTACCGAAGCACAAAAGGAGACCTGACGGAGCGGTTGTTGGCGGCTCTTGAGGCCGGACAGGCTGCTGGCGGCGATGCCCGCGGCCAACAGAGTGCGGCAATTTTAGTGGTCGCGGCCGAGTCAACCGGCCGACCCTGGGCGGATAGGCTGGTGGATTTGCGCGTCGAGGATCACACCAAACCAATTGCTGAGCTGCGTCGGCTGGTTGAAATTGGCCGGGTTTATAAATATATGAACAAGGGTGATGCCTTGCTGGCAGAAGGGAATGTTGAGGGCGCTTTAGAGGCCTACCGTCGCTCGGCTGAAATGGTGCCAGAGATCAATGAATTCCCCTTCTGGCATGCGGTGACCCTGGCAGACCTGGGCCGTGTTGAGGAGGCCTTACCTATTTTCAACAGGGTTTTTCTTGCCAACCCAAATTGGAAGGTCATCGTGCAGCGCCTGCCAGCTTCGGGTATGCTGCGAGATGACCCGGAAATGATGCAGCGCATCCTGGCAGCAGCTTGATAAGTGTTACTTAACTACCTTCATACTCACTCGGCACACGTGATCTTGACTTTGCTGCCTGCTCGTATTTCCTTGAGCACGGTTGCATCGTCTACCAATTTGCCAAAAATATTGACCGGACTGGCAGCGCGTGGCGCTTGATTTGAGCTGGCAGGGGTTGGGCCAAAGAAAATGCAGAAGGCATGCCCAGGCGGCCAATATCCCAGGTCGCCAACTTCAACATCAGTGCATGCCCCTGCTTCCGGGCCAAGTATGAGGGGAATACTAAAATATATTTCCTCTCCCCAGGTGCTGGCAGTTCCCTCAATAGGAAGAGCATTCCATATTTCCTCGGCTGTACCGCTTTGGTTTAATTCTGCTGAGAGAGAAAGGTCACCAACCGTAATCGTGATTGTTTTCATCTAATTTTGTCTCCATTATTTAACCTGATAGGGGACTTCGGTGATCACAATATCTTTTCGGCCAAGTAAAACCCTACGTAAAGTATCGGCCGTGCGGGAGTGCAAGAAGTTTGCCATCCAGTTTTGGGGGACAAATTGGGGAACCACAATGGTGATCACTTCACCAGGCTGGCGAATGCCATCTATTTTATCGATGTATTCCAATAACGGTTCGACGAATAAGCGGTAAGGCGAATCTAACATCACAAGGCGAATTCCATCCCCCCAGATATCCCACTTGTCCTGAACTTTTTTTGTTTCATCGGAATCAATGGAGACATGCACAGCGGTAATATCGTTTGAAAGAGTGCGTGCATAGCGTAAAGCCTCCAGAGTGCCGCGATGCACGCCACTCAGTGGCATGATCACGCGGTTGCCGTAGATGCTCTGACGGGGAAGATGCTCGTCCAAGGAAAGCTGGTGTGCCAGGTTTTTATAATGATTGTGAATAGAGAGAAAGATTGCTACTATTGTAGGCGTTAGAAGAATAACAATCCAGGCGCCGTCCTTAAACTTCGTTACTGCAAAAGTGATCGTGACGATCAGGGTGCACAATGCACCAATGCCATTGATGATCATCTTATGAACCCACCCCTTTTCATACCGTAGGGTAGAGCCACGTTCCTTGATCTCTATACCAGGTTTGAGGTGTCCTGATTTCCACCAGCGGCGCGCCATACCACTTTGTGATAGTGAAAAAGAAAGAAATACACCGATCGCATACAATGGAATAAGTCCGGTAACACTGGCCTTAAATACAATAACAAGTAGTGAGGCGATCATCGCCAGGGCAACAATTCCACGCGAATAAACCAACCGACTGCCGCGATAAGACAACTGGCGAGGTAAGAAACCATCATTAGCCGCGATAGCACTCAGCCGGGGAAAATCAGCAAAAGCCGTGTTGGCCGCCATGATTAAGATGACCGTAGTTGCTGAAATCGTAATAAGATAGAACAAGCCTCGGTTACCAGAAACTGTGCGCGCCAGTTGTGAGATCACTGTCTCTGACTCAGACGGCAGTGCTCCGATTTGGACTGCTAGAAATGCTATTCCCAGTAACAGCACACCCAGGATAGTGGACATCCAAAGCAGGGTTTTTCCCGCGTTTTTGCTGCGTGGTTCTTTAAAAGCAGGAATACCATTTGAGATTGCCTCAACCCCTGTAAGCGAGGATGTGCCATTAGCAAAGGCGCGTAAGATTAAAAATACTGTAATGGGTTGGATAATGCCGGCCTCAAGTTTTGGAGGATCAATGACGATGCCAAGCGAACCGGTAACGTATTTCATAAGCCCTATCCCAACCGTTATCAACATCGTTACCAGAAAGAAATAGGTAGGAATCGCAAAAGTCATCCCGGATTCTTTTACGCCGCGTAGATTAACCACCATAACGAATAAAATCATACCCACGGCAAGTTCCACCCGGTATTTATGGAGAAAGGGATAAGCGGAAACAATCTGGGCGACACCAGAAGAAATAGAAACAGCCACTGTTAGAATATAATCAGTCAACAAAGCAGATCCTGCTGAAAGCGCTGGTATCTCCCCTAAATTATCGCGTGCAACAATGTAAGCGCCACCTCCACCGGGATAAGCATGGATAGTTTGCTCATAGGAGAAAGTTAAAATAGCCAGTAAGATAGCAATACCGATGGCAATAGGGAATGAAAGGCCGAGCGTGGCTGTCCCTGCCCAGGCTAGTACCACCATCATCTCCTGAGGCCCATAGGCCACAGAAGATAATGCGTCCGAAGAGAATACAGCTAGGCCAATTAATATTCCAATGGTTTGGTGAGGGGCATCGGCTGTCGCTAATGGACGACCAATCAGCCAGGTGCGCCAGGAGCGCGGAGGATGATATTCTATAGCTTTATTAATGATATTTGTTCGATCACTTGTTTGATTTATCATATTAACATTTTCTGAAAAAATTATCCTACCCTTAAGAGCGGCATATTATACCATAAACATTTTTGCTTGGTCTCACCCGCTTTGAATAAAAGCATAAAAGGTGATTTTATCCGGGATATTATCAAGCTGTTATTGGTATTTAAAAAGCCTCTGGTAAAAAAACTAAACTGGTATATGCTACCTGTAAAATGAATATTATTTCAATTGGAGAGTGAATATGCCTGTAGCTCTGGTGTGCTTTTGGTCGAAGATTCCGAAGATGACGCTGAATTGTTGACGTTGGAACTCAAGTGCGCAGGGTATATTCCAACAATAAAGCGGGTTGAAACGGCTGAAGACATGCACCAGGAGCTAAGCAAGGATGTTGCCGGGCAGGCGGCTTGGGATATTATCATCTCATGCCATGCCGCAATTCAATGGGATGGATGCCCTGGCGCTCTATAATTAAGATTATTTTAAGGCAGAATTGGCTCGCTTGATAGAGGGAAAGACCTTCCCGGTCATTGTGGTGATTGGCGATGTGGACGATTTGAAGACAAGCGATGATAAATTCGGATACACCGCTGCGTATAATAAACTGCGCATGACAGCGGAAGTATAAAAGTCCACATTTCAGAGTCCCGCTGTTGTGGCTCGTATTGGCAGCGATGAAATCGCTGTTAATTAACCCAGTTCAGATGAAAAGACAGTGGCTCATATTTTGGAGCGTTTACGGGTGAAACTAGACGCTACCCAAGCCCTGCCGCAGGCGCAAAGACCTTCGCTCTCATCAGGTCTCTATATCTACTTCGATGCCCCTTTCCCCATCCACAACTTCTCCCACTAGCCACAAGGCCTGTCCTGATTCGCTGGCGCTTTGAAGCAGTGCGTCTCCTTGTCCTGGAGGCAGCGCCATCAAGATTCCTCCGCTAGTCTGAGGGTCATAGAGCAGCATCTGCGCCTCATGGTTGATCTCTTTAACAAAGTGAACGTGAGGGCTAAAGAAATCCTCATTGTTAAAGCCGCCGCCGGGGAAAATCCCCTCAGACGCGTAGCGCTCTGCTCCTGGCATCATGGGGATCTTGTTCAGGTGGAAACGCAAACCAACGCCTGAAGCGGATGCCATTTCCCAGGCATGGCCAAGCAAGCCAAAACCGGTGATATCCGTAGCTGCATGGGCGCCGAATTTAACAGCTAGCTCTCCGGCGGTCTTGTTCAACTGTTTCATTAGCCGCACCGCTTCAGCGATATCGCCTGGGTCAACTTTTTCCGCCTTCAATGCTGTGGTAATCACACCGCTACCGATTGGCTTGCTCAACAACAGAATATCCCCTGGTTGCGCGCCTCCCTTGGTGAGCAGTTTATGTGGATGAGCAAATCCTAGCACAACCAGCCCGTATTTTGGCTCATTATCTTGCACAGTATGCCCACCAACAATGACTACGCCGGCTTCGCGGGCTTTCTCTGCGCCGCCGCACAGGATTTCGGCAGCAATCTCCAACGGCAATTGGGCAGGCAGAGCCGTGATATTCAATCCAAGGAAAGGTGTGCCGCCCATAGCGTAGATATCTGAGAGGCTGTTTGCTGCTGCGATGGCTCCATAGTCATAAGCGTCATCCACCACCGGTGTGAAGAAATCGATGGTGACCAGCAGTACCCGGTCTTTGTCCAAACGCCAGGCAGCCGCATCATCCAGTTCTTGTAACCCGGTGAGCAGGTCTGGATAATCCTGCTCGGCGAATATATTCTTGAGTGGTCGCAGAACCTGCGCCAGCGCCCCTGCGCTTAATTTCGATGCTCAGCCAGAACAGGTTGCCAGCGTGGTCAGGCGAATTTTTTGCTCTTGTTCAGTCATGACCGCTGAATTATACCAGCATTGGAGGGTGTATGTTTTACAGAAAAGAATGTGCTACAATTGCCCAACTCACCTCCCTATCCAGCGTAGATAGAAGATGGGGTAAGGTTACTATGTTCCCTCATGACGCTGTAGCTATCGCCCATCCCAATATTGCTTTCATAAAGTATTGGGGTAACCGTGATCACAATTTACGTATCCCGACCAATGGCTCGATCTCGATGAACCTGGAAGGGCTCTACACCCGCACCCAGGTGGCTTTCGACGCTGCGTTGGTTGCGGATGAACTTGTATTGAATGGCCTACCGCAAAGTGGCCCGGCTCTGCAGAGAGTTCTCACCGTATTGGAGTGTGTTCGCAGTCTGGCACATACTGAAAATCATGCCCGTGTAGAAAGTGAAAATAACTTTCCCACGGGTGTAGGGATTGCTTCTTCGGCTTCAGCTTTCGCAGCCTTGAGCCTGGCTGCCAGTGCAGCGGTGGGATTGCAGCTTTCCGAGCGGGAACTCTCCCGGCTGGCGCGGCTTGGCTCTGGCTCAGCCTGTCGCTCCGTACCAGGTGGGTTTGTTGAATGGCAGGCAGGTGAAGGGGACGAGGATTCCTATGCCGGTTCGATTGCCCCACCTGATTATTGGGAATTGACTGACTGTATCGCTGTGGTGAGTGCGGAGCATAAACCAACTGGCTCCAGCCAAGGCCATCGCCTGGCGGAAAGCAGTCCGTTGCAGGTGGCGCGACTGGCTGGTACGCCACAGCGCCTGATACTGTGTCGCCAGGCAATATTAGAGCGCGATTTTGATACTCTGGCAATAGTCACGGAACTGGATTGCCACCTGATGCATGCTGTGATGATGACTTCCCGTCCGGCGTTGATTTATTGGGCTCCAGCGACTCTGTCAGTCATGGCGACTGTGCAGACTTGGCGTAAGGGTGGTCTGGAAGTATGCTACACGATTGACGCCGGCCCGAATGTACATATACTTTGTCCCAATCATGTCTCAACCCGGGTGGTTGAGTTGATTGAGCAAGTTCCTGGAGTAGTGCAGGTGCTTACTGCTCAACCTGGTGGACCAGCCCGTTTAGTGGTTTAAGCAACCTATTGGTCTGATAGGTGACTGTATTTATACCATCCTCGAGTATTGAACGTTTGCCACAAAATGTTATAATCAACTAACAAGTTTAGAAAGATAGGTGATTCTGTATGGATTTAATATCATTAATTATTGGTATCGTTGCCTTGATTATCCTCCACGAGTTCGGCCATTTTTTACTGGCGCGGCTGAATCATATCAAAGTGGAGGAGTTTGGTATTGGTTTTCCGCCTCGTATTAGGACTTTGTTTCGATGGAAGGAGACCGAGTTCACTCTTAATTGGATTCCTTTAGGGGGCTTTGTGCGCCCTGTGGGGGAGAATGATCCTGATGTGCCAGGTGGGTTAGCCTCCGCCAATCCACGGGTGCGTTTGTCCGTGATGCTGGCTGGTCCATTGATGAACCTGTTGGTAGCCGGTTTACTTTACGGTGTAGCCTTCAGCCAGTGGGGCACACCGGATGTGCACAAAATCGTCATCGTCCAGGTAGCTGCAAATTCTCCGGCTGCCCAGGCTGGCTTGCAGGTGAACGATTTGCTTGTGCGCTTGGATGATGTCTCTGTGGATGGGATCGAATCAGTGATTCGCTATGTGTCCGCGCACAAGGGGGAGGAGATCACAATCTCCTACCAGCGCGACGACCAGATTATTGGAACCAAGCTGGTGCCCCGTATCAATCCTCCCAAAGGAGAAGGCGCAATTGGCATTGCCATGAGCAATCCCACTCAACCCATGTCTGTTATCCAAGCTATCCCTCTTGGCTTCTCAACCCTTTTTGACCAGATCTATCAGATGTTGACATTACCGGTCAGATTAGCCCAAGGCCTTGTCTCTGCCGGCCAGATCCGCTTTGTTGGTTATAAGGGTATCTACGACATCTATCAGGATGTACGCGATGCGGATATTGCTCAGCCGCGCAATAATAACTTCGGCTTGCTAGCCTTTTTCGGAATGCTGAGTGCCTCCTTGGGTATACTTAACTTATTGCCCTTCCCGGCCTTGGATGGAGGTAGGATTTTGTTCGCAGTATCTGAGATGATCTTCCACCGTCGCGTTCCAGCTCGTCTGGAGAACATGATCCATGTAATCGGTTTGATGTTACTGCTGCTTTTTATGGTTTATGTCAATTTACAAGATTTCATTCACCCTTTGGAATTGCCTCATTGATTCCCGGTAAGTGATTATGGACGATTCACAATATTGGCAAGATGATGACATAGATGCAGCTGTGCTTCCTGATGAAATTGAGTTCCACCAGATAATTGAAGCCCTTCTGGACGAGAATAACCCGTTTGCACTGCGCTATATTTACCGACTCTCTGACCTGGAAGGAGAAGACCTGCATCAATTAGAAGAGACCTGGTTAAAGGTTCCGGCCTGGCGACGCCAAGCCTTGATGGAAGATATGCAAATGCTATGCGAAAAGGACTTTTTGCTGTCCTTTGAGGCTGCTGGACGCCTAGCATTAATAGATCCAGACCCAAAAGTACGTTTTAGGGCAGTAAGGATGTTGATCGAAAATGAATGCGAGACCTCTGACCTTGTTGATGTCTACATGGATTTGATGGATAATGATATCGATACCAATGTTAGGGCCATATCGACACAGGCATTAGGTCAGTTTGTCTACCTGGCGGAAATGGGGACATTACTGGCTCAGGAAAAAAGGGAATTGGAAGAGCGCTTGTTATCAGTAGCCCTGGGAGAAGATAGTCCAGAGGTCAAGCGCTCCGCCCTGGAAGCGCTAGGCTTCTCGAGCCGGGATGAAGTCCTTTCTTTGATTGAAAATGCACTGAACTCATCTGACCAGGCATGGCAGATCAGTGCATTAATCGCTATGGGCCGGTCAGCCAACAACTTCTGGATGCCTCAGGTAATGAGTATGTTAAAACACACCAGTCCTCTCATCCGGGCTGAGGCGGCTCGGGCGGCTGGAGAACTTGTCATTGAGGAGGCCAGAGCCAACTTGTTCGATCTCGTTGATGATACTGACGAAAAGGCCAGTTCCGCGGCATTGTGGGCGCTCTCTCAAATTGGTGGCAAAGAAGTAAGGAAAATCCTCCAAGATCACCTCAATACCGCTGAAGATGATAGTGAAGTTAGCTTCTTAGAAAGCGCACTTGAGAACCTAGATTTCATGGACAGTCTCGGGGAATTGGGGTTAATGGATGTCGAAGATATCAATTGGGATGAGCTGTACGCACATCAGGATGAGGAAGATGATTTCTATTACAACGATGAGCTGAAAGATAACGAGGGCGACCTGGATGATGAACGGGATGGCTTTTATTATGAAGACGACCTGGATGAGGACGCCTTTGATTCGTTACTAAAATGATAATAACTAATTGTGAGGATAAAGTGTGGCACCGTTTTATTGTTCAATTTCTTGCACTTAATATCTTCTGGCTGGCTTTCCCGATTTGGGGTAATAGCGAGTTGGGTGTGCCAGAGGGTGTTGCCTGGGCAAATGCGGCGGCAGCCGCTAATGTTCAAGTTCTTAACCCAGAAGCGACTTATACTTTTGGCGGGGAATTGACTCTGCGCGCCATTATCCAATCTGAAGCTCCTGTCCAGAGTGTAGTGGTTTTTTTACAGGCAATAGGTACCCAGAATGCCATCCAAGGGCAGGCAATCCCTGAAGAAGATGGGCATTTCATCTACGTTCATGATTTGACCAAGCAGCCTCTACGGGCTTTTGCTAAGATCAATTATTGGTTTGGGATGCTCCTACAAAATGGGGAAATTGTCGCTAGCCCAATCTTCTCATTCTACTATGAAGATAACCGTTATACCTGGCAGACGCTGGAGATCAAGCCTTTCCGGCTACATTGGTATGAAGGTAATTTGAGTTTTGCCCAGGAGATTTTTAATACAGCCTGGGATGGCTGGGTACGCGCCAAACGCATTTTACCCATTTTCCCACCGGAACGTGTGGAAATTTATGTCTATGCCAGTGCTCGTGAGGTACAGTCAACTTTGCAATTAGGCGCTCAAACCTGGGTAGCCGGACATGCCGATCCAGACCTGGGAGTGATCGCGGTGTCTTTGCCTCCGGGTCCAGAACAGCGTCTTGAAATGGCGCGCCAGATTCCACATGAACTGATGCACATCATGATTTATAAGAAAGTCGGTGATGCCTACGTTAATCTCCCCGTGTGGTTCAATGAGGGACTTGCCTCGGCAGTGGAACTGTATCCTGACCCCAATTATCCCATGCTGATGCAGACTGCTTATCAAAAAAACGGATTGATTCCGATGACTGGTTTGTGCCAATCTTTTCCCAAGAATGCTTCCAGTGCCTTATTGGCATATGCTGAAGCCTCTTCTTTCGTGAATTACCTCTATCGGCGATTTGGTAATACAGGCATGGAAGCGCTGCAGAAAATGTACGCCGATGGTCTAGCTTGTGAACGCGGTTTTGAAGCAGCTTTGGGTAGCCCTCTGGCCAAGGTAGAAAAGGGATGGTTACACGAAACTTTCGAGACTTCACCAGCCCTTTCCGGATTAGAAAATTTAATGCCCTGGGTGGTCGTATTGGCGGTTATTGTAGTTGTGCCGTTGGCAATAGGGGTGCGCGGTATAGCTCTCAACCGAAAGGAAGAGGCGGAGATTTGATATGAGTCACTCGCAGGCAAGCGACCTGCGTTTACATGCTACTGTGAAAGGCTGGGTACAGGGGGTGGGTTTTCGCTACTTTGTGTTGGAAACCGCTGTGCAGCTTGGGTTAACCGGCTGGGTACGAAACTGCTGGGATGGCAGCGTCGAGGTACTTGCCGAGGGAGAAAAATCGCGGTTGGAAAATTTGTTGGCTGACTTACGGAATGGACCACGAGTTGCCCATGTCTCCGATGTAGAGGTTGAGTGGCGGACAGCCACAGGCGAATTTAAGGGATTTAATGTACGTCCAACCCTTTAGCTGAACCCCAATTTGCGCTCCTTAAGCGAAACAAAGCATCCTTGCCCGATGATGAGGTGATCCAAGACGTCGATATCCAATATTTTTCCGGCCTCAATAATGGCGCGGGTAATAGTGGCATCATCCGGACTGGGGGTAGGGTCGCCGCTGGGATGATTGTGCACGATAATAACCGCAGCAGCATTGCTGTGTATAGCAGAGCGGAAAAGTCCTCCAATCAAGACATGGGAGGAGTTCAACGATCCTTTATAAACGGGTTCGATGCGCAAGACCCTGTTGCGGGTGTCCAGCAAGATCACGCGTAGTTCTTCTTGCTCGAGGGCACCCATCTCATACCTGACCAGGTCAGCAGCATCTTTAGGGCTGTTAATTGTGGGATGTGTTTCCGGTTCCTTTTCGACCAGGCGACGGCCTAACTCAATAGCCGCCTTGATCTGGGCAGCCTTAGCAGGGCCAACACCGCGCTCGGCGCACACCACCTCAAAACTTGCCCGATGGATACCGGCGATGCCTCCCAGGTTATGCAATAAACGCTCGCCCATATGGACAGCATTTTCCCCCTTTATACCAGTTCTTAACAAAATCGCCAGTAGTTCGGCATCCTTAAGCACACCTGGTCCTTTCTGGGCCAGGCGCTCGCGCGGCCGCTCTGATATTTCCCAATCAGTGATACGGTAAACCGCTCTGTGTTCATTCTCTGTCATAGGATTACCTGTGCCCCTTTATCTTTTTTCTAATCTTACCACGGAGACATAGACATCACGTGGTTTTTCTAATAGGTAAAAACGAAACTTCCATGCTATAATCATTTATCATAGGGAGTGAGTGATGACCCTTGACCCAACTCAGATCAGTAATATCCTATTGATTGTGACAGCCTGGAGTGGGGCGTTCTTAATCGCCTTATGGCTGAGCCTGGTGATCTGGACTTATCGTGATATCCGTGCCAGGGCGCGCGACCCCCTGGCACGCATTTTGGCGGTATTAACAGTAGCCATCCTGTCAATACCTGGTTTGGTGATTTACCTGATTATCCGTCCTTCGCGGACATTAGAAGAAGAATACCAGCAAACCCTGGAAGAAGAGGCTTTACTGCAATCCATTGAGGACATACCGGTCTGCCCCGGCTGTGGTCGGCGGATTCAAGCAGACTGGATGATCTGCCCTGGTTGTCACACTAAACTAAAAAAATCCTGCCACGAATGTGGTAAATTAATGGAGTTACCCTGGAATCTGTGTCCCTATTGCGGTACGCCTGTACCCGGGATGCGGCGAGAGGAAATAAGCTTGGATGAAGCCTTGCAGACTTTAACGGCTGATCTGGAGCAACCATTGGTTGAGATGGTCAATGAAATGGATATAGATGTTGATATGGATGCCCTGGCTGGTATCGATAACGGAAGTGAAATTAAACCCAAAGATGAAGCTGCAGTCACTGAATAACTCATCAAAGGTCAGTTTCATGGTGGTTGATCGTGAAGGAGTGAGCCAATGTACGAACGTAGAAGGTTGAAGCGCAGGCACCTGATTTACTACTTGCGGGTTTTTAATAGGGAAACGGATAAACTCCTTGGTCATCTTGTGGATCTCACTGAGGAAGGACTCATGTTGATCAGTGAGCAACCTAATGAATTGGGTCTCACATTTCAAATGCGAATGCTATTGCCATCAAACATTGGGGGAATGGAAAGTTGGGAGTTCGATGCCATTAGCAGATGGTGTCGGAAGGACATCAACCCGGACTTTTTCGACTCGGGTTTTCAACTGGTTGATATTGATGTAAAAGGCCTTACGGTTATTAGAAATTTAATCCGGGGGTTTGGATTTCAAGATTAACAGCAAGTTTATCCACGCTTATAAAGGCTTGCGGCCAGCTAGGCCTGAAATCGTTAGGTTGGTACATTTGGTACCAGCTTGGTTTGTATTCAGGTTACTTAATGTGGCGCACACCTGGCAGGCAAGATAAAACATGGGTTTCACAAGCTCACACTCTGCCACCTTTTGTTGTCTCACAATCTTTATACCCACTACCTGAGAAAGATAGATTGCTCCGAACATACGATGAACATTGCCTCGCTGGCTTGTTGCTTCAGGCCGATACCATTGTTGCGGGAAGAGTTCAGATATTTGGCGGGGAGGCAATTCCTTTACAATTGGAAGTTCCAGGTGTCCAAAAGCATTGGACAGCTTATGAAAAGCGATTAAGTGCTGCAGAAGAGGGGGATATTAAATTCATCTGGGAAGTGGGCAGGTTTGGCTGGGCCTATACGTTGGCTCGTGCTTATTATCTAAGTGACCGGGAACAGTATGTGGAAGCCTTCTGGCGTTACACCAGGCAATTCCTGGAGGCTAATCCTCCTTACCTGGGTGTCCACTGGGTTTCTGGGCAGGAAGTAGCCTTGCGTTTGATGGCGCTGGTCTTTGCTTACCAGATTTTTGCTGGTTCCGCCCACACCACGGAAGAAGATAAGATGCTTTTAGGTTGGGCGATTGCTGTCCATGCTGGACGCATCCCTCCAACGCTGGCTTATGCCCGTTCTCAGAATAATAACCACCTGCTGAGCGAAGCGGTGGGATTATACACTGCCAGTCTTGCATTATCTGCTCATCCGTCCGCTTCTGCCTGGCGTAGGTTAGGATGGCGTTTGTTCAACCTCGGTGTGCAGAGCCAGGTGACTCCAGATGGAGCCTATATCCAACACAGTACCAACTATCACCGCTTAATGCTTCAGGATGCCCTCTGGATCAATTTGCTCTCCAGCCATGTCGGTGGGGAACAGTTTCCCGAAAAAACTAAGAACTTGCTAGCAACCGCTACCCATTGGCTTCTCTCACTGCTTGATCCTGTAAGTGGGTATGTACCAAATTTAGGACCCAACGATGGGGCATATATTCTTCCGTTGACGGCTTGTCCTTTTGATGATTACCGGCCTGTCCTCAAGGCGGCAAGTATGGCTTTTATGAATGAATACCCCTTTGGATCAGGGATGTGGGATGAGATGAGCCTGTGGCTTGCTGACGACAGTGGTAAGCATACCAGGATAAGAAATATTATGGGGAAGATGCCAACAAGACCACCATCATCCCTTGCCTTATTCCCTGCGGCTGCACATATTTTACGGATCGATGGATCGAAATCCTGGGCTTTCCTGCGAGCCGTCCATTTCACCAACCGTCCAGGGCATGCTGACCAGTTGCATCTTGACATGTGGTGGCGCGGTTTGAATGTAGCCCGGGATGCGGGAACTTACCTTTACAATGCCTCACGCCCGTGGGATAACGCCCTGACCCATGCCGGAGTGCATAATACTATCACCGTGGATGAACAAGACCAGATGACCCGCGCCGGGCGTTTTCTGTACTTGGATTGGGCACAGGCTGAAATGGTGAAATTTGAAACGGAGAATAGTGTCTGGGTAAGCCTGACCGCTCGGCATCATGGTTATCGTCGCCTGGGCTTAATCCACCAGCGTAAAGTGACCGCCTACCGGGATGGGCACTGGGTAATCATTGATGAATTGCTACCCGTAAAGCGATCCAACGATCCATCACCGCATGATAAATCGGCATTTCATTCTGCCCGGTTGCACTGGTTGCTGCCAGACTGGTCCTGGCTATTGGAAGAGGAACCGAGTACGCCAAGGTATAACCTCAAGCTGCGGTCCCCCTTTGGCTGGATCACAATCCAGGTGGATTGTGCCCTTGGAGGACCGGGCGTTCTTCAAGTTGTTCGTGCTGGTGAGTTGCTACACGGTGGAGGAGAGGTATCTCCAACCTGGGGCTGGGTGTCTCCCACCTATGGATGTAAACACCCAGCTCTCTCTGTAGCTGTTACAATGCAAGGCTATCTGCCGTTGCGGTTCCAGACGGGATGGTATTTACCACCAGGATAAATCAGGTCAGCTCCAATGCATATCCTACTCATTCACCAGGCGTTTACTACCCTTGATGAACCCGGAGGCACCCGCCATCACGAGCTGGTACGTTACCTGGCTTCCCGGGGTCATCGCGTCACCGTGATTGCCAGCCCAGTCAGTTACCTGACAGGTAAACAGACCGTGGCTGCATATCCATCCAATGAGGGAGAGGCAGAGTTCGTCACAATCCTGCGCCCCTTTACATACCCGGCTTGGCATCGCTCTTTCTTGCACCGTGTCTTCAGCTTCCTCAGTTTCATGGTCTCGTCCTTCATCTGCGGGTTGGGTGTGCATGGTGTTGATTTGGTTTGGGGGACTTCACCACCCATCTTTCAAGGCGGCACTGCCTGGTTATTAGCGCGTTTGAAGAGAGCATGCTTCTTATTTGAGGTGCGCGATTTATGGCCGGCATTTGCTGTGGCTGTAGGCGTACTGCGCAGCCCCTTGCTCATCCATCCGGCTGAGTGGTTCGAGCGCTTTCTCTACAAGCACGCCAACCAGGTCGTGGTCAATTCTCCAGGCTTCATTGAATATGTCAAATGCCGAGGAGCGCGCCGGGTTGCCCTGGTTCCTAACGGCGCTGATCCGGATATGTTTGATCCGACGGCCTGTGGGCTTGAGTTTCGCCGAAAGTATGGTTTGGAGAGAAGATATGTCGTGCTCTATGCCGGGGCGCATGGTTTGTCTAATGACCTCGGCGTCGTATTACAGGCTGCTGAGAAGTTGCGAGAGCAGACGGATATTGCTATTGCTCTATTGGGCGATGGTAAAGAGAAGCCTCATCTGGTGGCTCAGGCTGCTGAAATGGGATTATCCAATATCCAATTCCTGGGGCCGATACCCATGAATCAAATGCCCCAGGCGTTGGCTGCTGCTGATGCCTGTCTGGCTATCCTCAAGCCAATCCCTTTATATAAAACTGTGTACCCAAACAAGGTCTTCGATTATATGGCAGCCGGTCGACCAGTTATCCTGGCGATTGACGGTGTAATCCGGAAGGTTGTGGAAACTGCCCGGGCGGGTGTTTTTGTGTCTCCTGGCAACCCGGTGGAACTGGCCAAGGTGATCCAGCTTTTGGCAAGTGACCGTCCAAAAGGGCAATCCCTCGGCCTGAACGGGCGGCATTACATGGAGAGATATTTCAACCGCGCCAACCTGGCTGCTGAGATGGAACGGGTAGTGATTGGTGCTATGGAGCCCCTTGTCCCATCAACGCCGGACATCCCCCAGACCCCCTTCCAGCAATGATAGGTAATATTGAGTAGCTCTATAAACTCGCTGGTGGCTTTCTGGTGACCGGAAACTTACACCAGATTGATACGTCGCCCCCTCATATCTGGTATGATTATAGGACATAGAGAGGAAATTATATGTTTAATGAGAAGCTGATGAAACAAAACGTGGTTAAAGGCAGGATGCATCATCATTGGATGACTTATTCCTTGCTTGAGCGGCTAGACAATGGGCAATTAAATGCTGAAGTGCTTAAGCCCGATCTAACCAGCTTTGACAAGCATTTTGAAGAAATTGCCCCGATTCAGGAGGCTTATGCTCAGGCATTTCATGCGGGGAAGCTTGATTTCAGCCAGCTACCCCAAGATAATGAATACATAGGCGCATTTACAAAAGAGGAACTCAAAGCAAAGCTTGAGAAAGCCGACCAGGCAATCGAGGCAGGTATTGAAGCCTGCCCTCCTGACCGTGTTATTGATATTTTTGGCAATCTATGCTCTCGAGTAGATTTGGCTCAGACCATGCTGCACCATGAACTTTTTCATCATGGTATGTTCTCTGTCTACGCTCATGAAATGAAATTCGATCTCCCTAAGGATTGGCGAGATTTCTGGTGGATATCGCTGAGCGTTGGTGGGTAATTCAATATTGCTGTCAGAGTTTGAGGATTTATGTCTCTGAAGAAAAACGAGACCGCAGAACAACTTAAAATGGCCGTGGCGTTATCACACGTTGGCCAAACGACGAAAGTCAAGGCGCGCCAGTTATTTAAAAAAGTGATCCGGGATGATCCGCATAATGAAGCTGCCTGGCTTGGATTTATTGATACGCTTTCCTCAGATGCGCAACGTGTCAAAGCACTTGAAAAGTGCCTAGAATTCAACCTGGATAGCCAGACTGCCCGCAGCAGGTTAGAAGAGATAAGGGCTCAGGTGCTTGAGCAGGAAATAAGAGCAGCAAAGCCGGAACTTGAACCCCGACCTCAACCCGTGGTCATCGTACCAACTTATAGATATCAGAAACCGGTAAACAAATATCGAATTTTCAGAGGCACGGTAATATTCCTGGGAACTGTGACGGTTTTACTGGTTGCGATGGGGTTGATCTTGTTGGGTAATGGTTCGAATAAAATGGCATCCTCTGCACCGGGTGCAACTCTGGAGCTTGCTGCCGTGTTAGCAGCCGATTCCGCTCTGGTAGCTTCACCTACTGCGGATGCTTCTGCCTCCAATGTAGGTTTAAACAAGGCAAGCATTTTCCAGAGAAGCATTCGCCTTGGACCGGTTGGGCTTTGCTCTCCTTTGGAGGGGTTTAAGTTGGCTGAGCTTCCTGAGATTATGTCTGATGACTACCATCCGCCGCCCCCTGGTCATGATGGACGCCACATGGGTGTGGATTTTGCTTTTTATCGCTATGGCGACCGTATGGATATACGCGATGTGTATATTCGTTCGATCTTACCTGGCAAGGTGGCTGGCGTGATTATCGACCGCCCGCCTTATGGCAACGCTGTGATTATTGAAACACGTGCCAAGGATTTACCGGAAGAGTTGGCGCGTGTACTTGAGGTCAACACCGAGCAGTCGCTGTATCATTTATATGGTCACATGGCAAATGCGCCCTGGGTTGACGTGGGGCAGTTGGTTTCCCTGTGCCACTTGCTTGGCCAGGTCGGAAACACTGGCGCCACGGTTGCGCCACACCTACATCTTGAAACCCGCTTTGGTCCTCCTGGTGAAGTGCTTTCCTCGCTGGGTTGTTGTGGTACGTATATACCGGAAGGAGAACAAAAGGAATATTTTTACTGGGTCACCAGCGGTGTTTTTCAACATTTTGACCCGATGATCATTTTTAAGGCTTTCCAGGATTATTCTCAGTAATAGTCTGGGGTTTTAGAGTTACAATTAATATCAATGAGTGAGAATTCAAGTTATCAGCAAGCGCTGGATTATTTGTATAGCTTTATCGATTACAGCATGCAGCGAAATATTCGCATGTCCCCTGAACGTTTTGATCTGGGACGCGTGCGAGACCTTATGGCTTCATTGGGGAATCCTCACCAGGCATACCCGTTGATCCATGTGGCTGGCACCAAGGGAAAAGGCTCGGTCTCAGTTCTGTGCGCCAGCGCTTTGCAGGTCTCCGGTCATCGAGTCGGTTTATACACACAGCCGCATCTACAGGAATACACCGAGCGGATCCAGGTAAACCGCGAACCAATATCACAGGATGATCTGGTAATCCTGGTGGAGGAGCTCAAGTCTTATGTGGCTGCGATACCGAATCTTACGACGTTTGAGATTGGTACAGCTCTGGCATTCTGGTATTTTGCCTGTCAGAAAGTAGATGTGGCTGTGATCGAAGTCGGCTTGGGGGGCCGCCTGGATGCGACCAATGTTGTCACCCCTAATGTGGCTGTGATCACTTCACTCTCCTATGATCATGCTGAGATACTGGGTGATACGCTGGAGAAGATTGCTACTGAGAAAGCTGGAATTATCAAGCCGGGAATACCGGTCATATTGGCTCCGCAGCTTGAAGAAGCCCGGCGAACTGTGCTCCAGATTGCCCACCAGCATGAAGCCCCTGTGATCGAGGTTGGACGTGATCTCTTGTATGCGCCCGTATCTCACTCTCTAAAAGGGCAATCTTTCCTGATCTGGCCGGCTTCAGAACAAGAGCTGGTTGATGCCTATATCGAGTCTGGGGGTGTACAGGAATGGGAGCCGACCCGCTTGAGCATCCCACTGCTGGGTTACCACCAGGTCGAAAACGCAGCCACCGCATATGCCGCGCTGCAGGCTTTACGAGCTTCGGGTGTGGCTGTTTCTGAAGATGCTATTCGCGATGGTTTCGACCAGGCGTTTTGGCCAGGCCGGTTTGAGGTTTTCCAGCATCCTCAGGATGGTCAAATCCTGGTGGTGGATTCGGCCCATAATCGCTATTCGGCGCTCAGGCTGCGCCTGGCGCTGGGCGATTATTTCCCCGGGCAGCCGGTTGTCCTGGTATTTGGGGTTTCTCAGGATAAAGAGATCGAGAGCATTTTTGCCGAATTGCTCCCTGGAGTGCGCCATGTGATCGCGACCAAATCCGCCCATCCGCGCGCCGCAGAACCAGAGTATCTGGTAACGTTAGCGCATCATTTTGGAAGACCGGCGAAAGCCATCTTACCTCTTGAGGCTGCCCTGGCAGAAGCCTGCCGAATCGCAGGGGGCGAAGCAATCGTTTTAGCTGCGGGGAGCATTTTTTTGGCTGGCGGAATACGCCAGGCCTGGCTTAATGGTAAATTGAATTGAGATCGGTAATAAGGATTTTAGGAGTATAGTATAGCTAATATGAAAGATCGAGATTGGTATCTGCATTACAACGATGAAGAAGATGAAGAATTGGATGCAGATCAAATTGCGGATATGCTGTACCAGAGTACAGATGATTTAGATCAGGTGCCTAATGCAGCGCCTGATGAAACTGGATTAATCGAATGTCTGGGAGTGCCACTGCGGGAGATGGTGGTCTATCCCCGCATGGTGACGCCGATTTTCTTCGGAGATGAATCTACCCGGCTGGCGGTTGAGACAGCTCACCTTGAGGAGCAGACAGCCATAGCTTTGGTACAAAAGGACTCAGAGATGGAAAATCCGGGGCCGGAAGATTTCTTACCCGTGGGTGTGGAACTGGCTGTTGGCCGCGTGTTGCGTATGCCTGATGGCACCCACTCGGCCCTTGTCCAGGGACGCCAGCGGGTATCTCTGGAGGGATTTACCAGGAGAGGCCATGTCTGGCGAGTCCAAGCGCGTCCCATTTATGAAAATGAGGCCGTGGACCGTAACACTAAAGCTACCATGCGGGCAGTTCTGGAGTTGTTTGACCGCTGCGTTCAACTGAACCGCAATATTCCGGGAGAAGCCAACCTTTTTGCGATAAATATTGAAGAACCTGGCTGGCTGGCGGACATGGTCACCTCGACCCTGCAGCTTCCTCTGGAGACACGCCACGAGTTATTACTGCTTCTCGATCCGTTAGAACGGTTACAGCGTTTGATGAACCTGTTAGCCCAGGAAGCGGATGTCCTGGAGCTGGAGGATGAGATCCAGACCCGTACCCAGAGCGAAATGGACCACAGCCAACGCGAGTATTATTTACGCGAACAAATGCGTGTGATCCAGACTGAGTTGGGTGAAGATGATCCCTGGACACAGGACCTGCTCGAGCTGCGTAAGAAAATCGAAGAAGCCAGCTTACCAGAAGAAGTAGAAACTGCGGCGCTCAAAGAGATTAATCGCTTGCACCAGATGCCTCCCATGTCACCAGAGATGGGTATGATTCGCACCTACCTGGATTGGATTATCGACCTTCCCTGGAACGCAATGACCGATGATAATCTGGATGTCACCCATGCTGAGGAGATGCTGGAACGTTTCCATTATGGTTTACCCAAGGCCAAGGAGCGTATCCTGGAATATATTGCTGTGCGTAGCCTGAAACCAAAACGCACCAGGCATCCCATCCTGTGCTTTGTTGGCCCTCCGGGGACGGGAAAAACCTCTCTGGGACGCTCGATTGCCGAAGCCCTGGGCCGTAAATTCGTGCATGTTTCCCTGGGTGGGGTGCGGGATGAGGCTGAAATCCGTGGCCATCGCCGGACATATATTGGCGCTTTACCGGGCCGGATTTTGCATACTATCCACCGGGCAGGCATCAAGAATCCGCTCTTTATGTTAGATGAGATTGACAAGCTGGGTTATGATTACCGCGGCGACCCGGCAGCTGCCTTGCTGGAGGTATTGGATCCCGAACAAAACTATGCTTTTTCTGATCATTATCTGGAATTGCCCTTTGACCTCTCACAGGTCATGTTCATCACTACGGCCAATATTCAGGACACTATCCCATTCGCTCTATTAGACCGCATGGAGATCATTGAGTTTCCGGGTTATATCGAAGAAGAGAAATTAGAAATTGCCCGTCATTTTCTGGTTCCCCGCCAGCTTGAAGAAAGCGGCCTGGAAGATCAGGAAATCCACTTTTCCGACCAGGCGATCAAGCGCATTATTCGGGAGTTCACCTATGAAGCTGGCGTGCGTAACCTGGAACGCGAGATCGGGCGCATCAGCCGGAAAATCGCCCGCTTGAAAGCTGCCGGTAAGAGCTACCCAACCCAAATTGTAGCCTCTGCCATTGGACGTTTCCTGGGGCCGACCCAATTTTTCAATTTAGAGGCGGAACGCCAGGATGAAATTGGCATCGCCACGGCTTTAGCCTGGACGCATAATGGCGGTGAGATAATGCCGGTCGAGGTGCTGCTGACACAGGGTAAGGGAGGCATGCAGATTACTGGTCAGGTTGGTGATGTCATGCAAGAATCTGCCCATGCCGCCCTGTCGTATTTAAAATCTCGTTCTCAGGTTCTGGATGTTAACCCCTGCGTTTTCGAGGAAACTGATGTGCATATCCATGTCCCTGAGGGAGCCATTCCAAAGGATGGCCCGAGCGCCGGTATTACCATTGCTACTGCGCTCATCTCTGCTTTTACCCAGAGAAGGTTTCATAAGGAAGTAGGTATGACTGGCGAAATCACCCTGCGAGGGAATGTTTTACCCGTCGGTGGTGTACGTGAAAAGATCCTGGCAGCTCACCGTGCTGGCTTAAAAACCGTCATCATTCCCAAGCGTAATGCTAAAGATTTGGTGGAAGTCACAAAAAAAGCCCGCAACTATCTTCAAATCATGTTGGTGGAGCATATGGACGAGGTTTTAGACGTAGCACTCTTCCCGCCAGAAGAGAAACCGGCT
>Ga0315295_10000765_pt1 | contig 27389 bp, 21 predicted proteins | sample YL17G14_0_MG_FD_204453 | JGI IMG/M metagenome (GOLD analysis project Ga0315295, IMG submission 204453) | Sediment microbial communities from Yellowstone Lake, YNP, Wyoming, USA - YL17G14_0 | ecosystem: Environmental > Aquatic > Freshwater > Lake > Sediment | place: USA: Wyoming | collected... | reverse complement strand
TCTGCGACGAGCCGACCGGCAACCTCGACGGCGACACGGCGCACGCGATGGTGGACCTGATCTTCGGCCTCAACCGCGAGCGCGGCACGACCCTGGTGCTGGTGACGCACGACCTCGAGCTGGCCGGCCGCACCCAGCGCATCCTCCGCCTCCGCACCGGCGCGGTCATCTCCGACGAGCAGATCAGCCACGGATGACACGGATATCACCGATGCCTCCTGACGCTTGCTTATCCGTGCCCATCCGTGAAATCCGTGGTTAAAAAATGAATTTCATCCTCAAGATGGCCTGGCGGGACACGCGCGCTTCGCGGCGCCGGCTGCTGCTTTATTCGCTTTCCATCGTGCTCGGCGTGGCCGCGCTCATCGGCATCAGCTCGCTGGGCGACAGCCTGCGCTCGGCCGTGGACGCGCAGGCGAAGGGCCTGCTCGGCGCCGACCTGTCGGCCACGGCGCGCCAGACTTTTTCCGACAAGGCGCTGGCCCGGTTCCGCGCCACCGACGGCGAGAGGGCGCAGGGCGTCGCCACCACCACCATGGCGACCTTTGGCAACGGCGCGCGCCGGCTCGTGCAGCTGACCGCCATCGAGGGCGGGTTTCCGTTTTACGGCGAGGTGGAGACGGCGCCCGCCGGGGCCTTCGCGCTGCTGGCCGACGGCCACAGCGCCATCGTCGAGGAGACGGCGCTGACCCAGGCCGGGCTCGCGATCGGCGGGGAGATCCAGCTCGGTCCGGCGAAATTCACCATCGTCGGGGCGCTGAAGAAATACCCCGGCCAGTCGCCGTTTGCCGCGATGTTCGCGCCGCGCGTGCAGGTGTCGATGGCCGCCCTGCAGGCCACCAACCTGCTCAGCCGGGGCAGCCTCTCGCAGCACACCGTCTACCTCAAGCTCCCGCCGGGCACCGACGCGAAGGAGCTGGAGAAAAAACTCAGCGCGGACCTGCGCGGCGAGCGCCTGCGCTACGCGACGGCGGAGGAGCGCAAGGAGCAGATCGGCGAGGCGCTGAAAAACGTCTTTTCCTTTACCAGTCTCGTGGGCTTCCTCGCGCTGTTCCTCGGCGCCGTCGGCGTCGCGAGCGCCCTGCATGTGTTCATCCGCCAGCGGCTGGCCACGGTGGCGATCTTGCGCTGCCTCGGCGCCAGCGCGCGGACCAGTTTTGCCATCTATCTCGTGCAAGGGCTGGGTCTCGGCCTCGTCGGCAGTGCGCTCGGGGTGCTGCTCGGTCTGGCCCTGCAATTCACGCTGCCGCTGGCCCTGCAGAAGTTCCTGCCCTATCATCTGGAGTTCGCGCTCTCCTGGCCCGCCGTCCTGAAGGGTGTGACCGCGGGGGTGGGGGTGAGCGCGCTGTTCACGCTGCTGCCGCTGCTCGGGGTGCGCCGGGTGTCGCCCCTGCACGTGCTGCGCTCGGGTTTTGAGGACGACGACCGGCCCGACCCGTTGCGCTGGCTGGTCTACGGGGCGATCGGCCTGTCGGTGTTCGGCTTCGCGACCCTGCAGACCGGCCAATGGAAGGGTGGGCTCGCGTTCAGCGCGGCGATGGGCGTGAGCTTCGCGGTGCTCGCGGGGGCGGCGCACGGCATCATCTGGTTGGCCCGGCGGCTGCAGACCGGCTGGCTGCCCTACACCTGGCGGCAGGGCGTGGCCAATGTCCACCGGCCGAACAACCGCACGCTTCTGCTGCTGATGTCGCTCGGGCTCGGCACCTTCATGCTGCTCACCCTGCTGCTGACGCGTGCCGCGCTGCTCGGGCAGCTCGCGGGCATGGGCAGCGGCGACCGGCCGAACCTGCTGTTCTTCGACGTGCAGGCCGACCAGATCGACCGGCTCGTCGCCATCGCGCAACGCGAGGGCGTGCCGCTGATGAAGACCTCGCCCATCGTCACGATGCGGCTGGGCGCCCTGAAGGGCCGCACCGCCGAGGCCATCGCGGCGGACAAGACCAGCGACCTCCCGCACTGGGCGTTGCGCCGCGAATACCGCTCGACGTATCGCGCGGCGACCGATGACGCCGAGAAGGTGGTCGCGGGCAGTTTTGTCGGGAAATTCACGGACGCGGCGGCGCGGGTGCCGGTTTCCATCGAGCAGGGTCTGGCGAAGGACCTGCAGCTGAAGGTGGGCGACGAACTCGACTTCAACGTGCAGGGGGTGACGATCAACGCGGTCATCGGCAGCATCCGGCAGGTCGAGTGGCGGCGCATGCAGACAAATTTCTTCTTTGTCTTCCCGACCGGCGTGCTGGAGAGCGCGCCGGCGACCTTTGCCGCGGCGGCGCGGGCCCCGGGCCCCGAGGACACGGCGCGCCTGCAGCGCGCGGTGGCGAAGGAGCTGCCCAACGTCTCGGCGATCGACCTGGGCTTCGTGCTGCGGCTGCTCGACGGGATTTTCACCAAGATCGCGTGGGCCGTCACGTTCCTGGCCAGCTTCACCGTCATCACGGGCCTGGTCGTGCTCGTGAGCGCGGTGCTGATGGGCCGGCACCAGCGGGTGCGCGAGGCCGTGCTGCTGCGGACCCTCGGGGCGCAGCGCACCCAGCTGCGACAGATCATGTTCGCGGAATACACCGTGCTCGGCCTGCTGGCCGCGGTGACGGGCGGCCTGCTGGCGGTGGGAGCGAATGCCCTGCTGGCCAGGTTCATCTTCAAGGTCTCCGCCGTGCCGCCGCTGCCCCTGCTGGCCGGCGCGGTCGCGGCGGTGACGGCGCTGACCATCATCACGGGCTGGCTCGCGAACCGCGGGGTGAGCGGCCAGCCCCCGCTGGAAATCCTCCGCCAGGAAACGTGACCCGGCCTGTCGGGCCGGGGAATTGGAAAGTAACAAGTGGCAAGTAACAAGGAACGAAACCTCTAACGGTTCCTTGGTTTCCTGATACTTGTCACTTGGAACTTGTCACTTGATACCCTGCCCTTGTCACTGGCGGCTCATGGCCGCCGCCCCGCGCACCTTCACCTTCCACTACCTGCTCCGGGACGGCAGCGGCCGCCTGATCGACACGTCGCGCGGCGGCGCGCCGATGCCCTTCACCGAGGGCGCGGGGCAGGTCATCGAGGGTCTGGAGGAGCAACTGCGGCAGATGGCCGCGGGCGAGAAGCGCACGGTCGTGGTGCCGCCGGAGCGCGCCTATGGTGCGCACGACGCCGGTCTGGTGCAACGGGTGCCGCGCGCACGGCTCCCGGTGGGCGAGTTGAAAGTGGGCGACCAATTCCAGACGGGACCCGACCGGGCGGCCCCGATCGTAACCGTCCTGGCGATCGAGGACGACGAGGTCCTGCTCGACGCCAACCACCCCATGGCCGGGCAGACGCTGCGATTCGAGGTCGAGGTGGTGGCCGTGCGCCCGGCCACACCGGAAGAGTTGCCACCAGCCCCGGAACCCGCCTAGTTTCGCGGCCGCATGATTGTCCTCGGCATCGATGTCGGTGGGTCCGCCTTCAAGGGCGCGCCCGTGAACACCCGGACGGGCCGGATGCTCGGCGAGCGCCACCGCGTCGAAATCGACTCACCCTGCCCGAAGGCGCAGGGCCTCGCAGCGGCGCGCGCGATTGCACGGCACTTCAAGTGGTGCGGGCCGGTCGGCGTGGGGTTCCCGTCGGTCATCATGGGCGATCGCATCGGGGTGGTCGGCAACCTCGGGCGCAATTGGGAGCAGAAGAACGGCGCGGTGCTCTTCAGCCGGGCGACGGGCGGCCAGGCGAAACTGTTCAACGACGCCGATGCCGCCGGCCTCGCGGAGATGAAGTTCGGGGCGGGGAAGGGGCACCGGGGCTCGGTGCTGATGCTGACCTTCGGCACGGGCATCGGCTCGGCGCTGTTCTATCGCGGCCGGCTCATGCCCAACATCGAGTTCGGCCACATTCCGTGGAGGAACAAACCCATCGAGCGCTACGCCTCGGCCGCCGTGAAAAAGCGGCGGGGCCTCTCCTGGTTCGAGTGGGCGAAGCGCGTGAATGTCTTCCTCTCGGTGGTGGAGCGCCTCTGCTCCCCGGAACTCATCATCGTCGGCGGCGGCGTCAGCAAAAAGGCCGGCAAATGGCTCAAATACATCAAGGCCCGCGCCCGGGTGGTGCCGGCCCGGATGGGCAATGAGGCCGGCATCGTCGGCGCGGCCCTCGCTTGGGAGCACGCCCGGGAGTAAGGAGCAGGTGAGGCGGAACTGGCTGGCCCGCGGGTTGCGGTTTTCGCCGTGAATGCCTGGGGGGAATGCCAGGGCGGGTTTTTGTAAAACCGGTTTTTTGTGGGCCAGCGAGCTCTTGTCGGGCCATAGCCTTGGCGACGGCCGATGCTCGCGCCGTATCCGCGCCTGCCAGCAGGCGGCCTACCGTGGCTTGATTGCCCCCGATCACATTGTGCAAACACGCCTAGTCCCGCCTCCATGCCTACCATTCATCCGGGCCCTGCGTCCGCTCATCAAAACAAGGTGCAACTTCGGGGCAAAACCAGGTGTTGTAACCCCATGCCCCGCACGACCTGCCGCCTTACCCGCCTCGACCCCGCAACCGGGCGGATGGCCGCGCCATTCCCCAGCTTCATCGCTCCGGAATTTCCCGCCCGCCCGGCCCGCGTTTCACTGCACCCGTTCGTAGTTATCAGTTGTGTGGCAGAGGGGTCCTTCGCGGGGCCCTTCTGTGTTTTCCGGGGCCTGAATCAAGGTGCCTAAAGCGCTGGCCAACGTCTCGAATTTAGCCCAAATCTGCCCAACCTACTGATAAACATGTCCGACTCACCGACCAAACCCGCCCCGGCGCCTGCCGCCGTCCCCCCGAAAAAGAAATCCCGGCGCACGCTCACCATCGTGCTCAGCATCGTCGGCGTGGTGCTGATCGGTGTCGTTATCTTCGCCGCCACCCGCAACAGGGAAGCCAGCATCCCGGTCACCGTCGAGAAAGCCGTCGTAAAGACCATCACGCACCTCGTCACCGCCACCGGCAAGGTCCAGCCTGAGGTCGAGGTCAAGATCTCCCCCGAGGTCGCCGGCGAGCTCATCGCGATCCCCGTCATCGAGGGCCAGACCGTGAAGAAGGGCGACCTGCTCGTCCGCATCAAGCCGGACTCCTACCTGGCCCAGCTCGAGCAGCAGGAGGCCGCGCTCGCCTCCACCAAGGCGGCCAGCGTGCTGAGCCAGGCCCGGCTGGCCAAGGCCGAGCAGGATTTCAAGCAGGCCAACGAGCTTTATGGCAAGCAACTGGTCTCCGAGGCCGACTTCACCGCCGCCAAAACGAACCTCGACGTCGCCAAGGCCGATTTTGATTCCTCCCTGGCCCAGATCCGCCGCACCGAGGGCTCCCTGAGCCAGGTCCGCGACTTGCTGGCCAAGACCACCATCTATTCGCCCGTCGACGGCAGCATCAGCGCCCTGAACAGCGAGGTCGGCGAACGCGTGGTCGGCACAGGCTCCTTCGCCGGCACCGAGATCATGCGCCTCGCCAACCTCGACAACATGGAGGTGCGGGTGAAGGTGAACGAGAACGACATCATCAACGTCAAGGTCGGCGACACCACCGTCGTCACGGTGGACGCGTTCCCCGGTCGCAAGTTCACCGGCGCGGTGGGCGAGATCAGCAGCTCGGCCATCACTTCCGGCGCCCAGTCCGCCGCCGCCTCCGCCTCGGACGAGGTGACCAATTTCCTCGTCAAGATCCGCGTCAAGGATCGCGACGTGAAGCTGCGCCCCGGCATGAGCGCCACCGTGGACATCGAGACCCAGACGGTCGAGAACGTCGTCGCCGTGCCGATCCAAAGCGTCACCGTCCGCGCCGCGGGTGGCAAGACCGCGGAGGAGCTCCAGCAGCAGAAGGCCAAGGAGCAGAAGGAACGCTCGGGCAACGACCTCGAGGTCACCAGCGAGCGTATCGAGGCCCGGCGCACCCAGGATGAGCTGCAGCGCGTGGTCTTCATCAAGACCGGCAACACCGTCAAGCTGCGCAACGTCGAGACCGGTATCGCCGACAATACTTCCATCGAGATCAAGAAGGGCGTGAAGGCCGGCGAGGAGATCGTCTCCGGCAGTTACGCCGCCATCAGCCGCCGCCTCAAGGACGGTTCCAAGGTCATGATCGAGAAGCCCAAGGTGGAGGAGAAGAAGTAGCCGCCGGGCCCCGCCGCCATGATTTCTTCCGCCGCCGCCCCCTTCACGCGCACTTTCCGCGACCCCGGCCCCCTGGTCATCGACATCGAGGGGGTCACCAAGCTCTACAAGATGGGCGAGGAAACCGTCCACGCCCTGCTGGGCGTCTCCATCAAGGTTCACCGCAACGAATATCTCGCCATCATGGGCCCGTCCGGCAGCGGCAAGTCCACGCTGATGAACATGCTCGGCTGCCTCGACACCCCCACGAGCGGCAGATACCACTTCACGGGCAAGGACGTCTCCGACATGTCCGACGACGAGCTGGCCGACATCCGCAACCGGGAGATCGGGTTCGTCTTCCAGACCTTCAACCTGCTCCCGCGCTCCACTTCGCTGGCCAACGTCGAACTCCCGCTGATCTACGCCGGCCTGTCGCCGAGCGCGCGGCGGGACCGGGCCACCGCGGTCATGCGCAGCGTCGGCCTCGGCGACCGCATGGGCCACAAGCCCAACGAGCTCTCCGGTGGCCAGCGCCAGCGCGTCGCCATCGCCCGCGCCCTCGTCAACAACCCCTCCATCCTCCTCGCGGACGAGCCGACCGGCAACCTCGACTCCCGCACCGGCGAGGAGATCATGCAGCTTTTCGAGGAGCTCTATGCGCAGGGCCACACCATCATCGTCGTCACGCACGAGGAGGACATCGCCCGCCACGCCCGCCGCATCGTCCGCCTGCGCGACGGCCTGATCGAGAGCGACGCCCGCCAGCACTGATTATTTTCGATTTTGGATTCTCGATTTTTGATTCCTTCCATGATGTCCACCACCTGTCATTCTGAGCGGAGCGAAGAATCCAGCACGATAGGCGCTTGGGGTTGTGCTGCTGGATTCTTCTCTCCGTTCAGCCTGACCAGCCAGGGCCGGAAAAATCCAAAATCCAGAATCGAGAATCGGAAATCCCCCTAGCCATGCAACGCCTCTGGAACGAGTTCATCGAGTCCTTCCGCATCGCCTTCACCCAGATCCGGGCGAACAAGATGCGCTCGGTGCTCACGGCGCTGGGCGTCATCATCGGCATTGTGGCCGTCACCCTCATGGGCACCGCCATCCGCGGCATCGACACCGGTTTCCAGAACAGCCTCGCCATGCTCGGCGACGACGTCGTTTACGTCCAGAAATGGCCGTGGGGCGGGGTGGAAGACTGGTGGAATTACGCCAACCGGCCGAATATCAGGACGGGGGAGGCGGAGCTGCTGAACCGCGTCATCGCCGAGACCCCGAACAGCCTGCTGGATGTCGCCGTGCCGGTCGTGGGCCGCGGGCTGGCGGTGAAGAAGGATGACGCCAAGGTCAGTTCCGTCACCATCATCGGCACGACGGGCGACTATGCCCGCATCAACAACGTCGACTTCAAGGAGGGCCGGTTGTTCAACGACACCGAGGCCAACGCCGGCCGCGAAGTCATCGCGCTGGGCTACGACGTAGCCGAGGCGCTCTTCCCGGCCAGCTCGCCGCTCGACCAGTCCGTCCTGGTGGGCGGCCACCCGTTCACGGTGATCGGCGTGTTCGCCAAGCAGGGCGAATTCCTGGGCCTCTTCAGCTTCGACAACCAGGCGGTCGTGCCGCTGGCCGCCTTCCAGAAATTCTGGGGCGTTCGCGGCGGCGCCCAGCTGCGCGTCAAGATCACCGACAAGACCAAGCTGGTGGCGGCCAAGGAGGAGCTGACCGGCGCCATGCGCCGCGTGCGCGGCCAGCTGCCCGGCGAGCGCGACAATTTCAGCCTCAACGAGCAGCAGGCGTTCAAGGCCCAGCTCGACCCGATCAAGCAGGGCATCGCGATGGCGGGCCTGTTCATCACCGGTCTCTCGCTCTTCGTCGGCGCCATCGGCATCATGAACATCACCTTTGTCAGCGTGAAGGAGCGCACCAAGGAGATCGGCACGCGCAAGGCCCTCGGCGCCCGCCGCCGCAGCATCCTGCTTCAGTTCCTCATCGAGGCCGTCTCCATCTGCCTCATCGGCGGCGCCGCCGGCATGGTGCTGGCCTTCGCCCTGTTCCTCGGCGTGAAGGCCAATGCGCCCAGCTTCCCCGTCGAGTTCTCGCCCGACCTCGTCCTCGTGAGCATGGTGGTCTCGGTCGTGGTCGGCATCCTCTCCGGCTTCATCCCGGCCTGGGGTGCCTCGCGCCTCGATCCGGTGGTCGCATTGCGGTATGAATAAGCACTCCGCACTCCGCACTTAAAATGAATATCGCCGAAATCCTCCGGATGGCCCTCGGCTCGCTCGGGGTGAACAAGCTCCGCTCGTTCCTCACCATGTCGGGCATCACCATCGGCGTCTTCTCCGTCATCGGCGTGATGACCGCGGTGACCGCCCTGCGCGACTCGATCGAGACCGGCATCAGCTTCCTCGGGACGAACATGTTCCAGTTCGCCAAGTTCCCGGTGACCGGCGGCGGCGACGGCCCGCAGCGCCGCCGGATGGAGCTGCGGCGCGACATCACCCTGGCGCAGGCGCTGCGCTACGAGCGCCTGATGGAGGGCATCTCCAACGTCAACTGCCTCAAGGTCTTTGACCGGACCGGGCTCGCCCAGGCCGTCTACAACGGCCGCAAGACCACCCCCGGCCAGACCTTTGTCGGCAGCAACGAGCATTTCGTGACGGCCAACCAGTTCTCCATCGAGACCGGGCGCAACCTTACCCCGGACGACATCGAGCTGGCCCGCCCCGTCATCATCATCGGCCAGAGCATCCAGGCCAAGCTGTTCCCCGCGGAGAACGCGCTCGGCAAGGTCATCAAGATCCGCGAGCGCACCTACACCGTCATCGGCATTTTTGCCCCGAAGGGCAGCCTGTTCGGCCAGAACCAGGACGACATCGCCCTGATCCCGATCACCCGTTTCCTGAATGATTTCGGCAGCGAGCGGGTGACCGTCAACATCGCCACGCAGGCCGCCAGCCAGCTGGTCTACAACGACACCATGGAGAAGGCCATCACCGCCATGCGCATCGTGCGCAATCTGAAGCCCGAGGAGGAAAACGACTTCGAGATCTATTCCAACGACTCGCTGATCTCCGCCTTTGCCAAGGTTGCGGACATCATCGCCGCCGGCTCGTTCGTCATCAGCGGCATCGCGCTGCTGGCCGCCGGCGTCGGCATCATGAACATCATGCTCGTCAGCGTGACCGAGCGCACCAAGGAGATCGGCATCCGCAAGTCCATCGGCGCGCGGAAAAGGAGCATCCTCATCCAGTTCCTGATCGAGGCGGTCGTCATCTCCCTCGCGGGCGGCGTCATGGGCATCGCGCTCGGCGTGCTCGGCGGCAACGGCCTGGCCCTCCTGCTCAAGGCCTCCGTGATCTTCCCGTGGAACTGGGCCGCCATCGGCATCCTGGTCTGCTCCGGCATCGGCATCGGCTTCGGCTTCTACCCGGCGTGGAAGGCCGCCGCCCTCGACCCGATCGAGGCTCTGCGCTACGAGTGATTTCTATTTCCGAATTTTGATTTTTGAGTTTGGATCTCCGGCATGACCGAGGGCGAACTCAGGCAGCGCACGAAGGATTTCGCCAAACGTGTGCTGCGGCTGGTGGAGGCGCTGCCGCGCAACCGTGCGGGCGCCATCATCGCCAACCAGCTCGGGCGGTCCGGCACTCCGGCCGGGGCGAATTATCGCGCCGCCTGCCGCGCCCGCTCGCGCGCGGACTTTCTCTCGAAGCTCGGCATCGTGGCGGCGGCGGCGGATGAATGCGGCTATTGGCTCGAGCTCATCGCCGAGGAGAAAATCCTGCCGGCCGCCCAGGTTGCCGCCTTGTTGCGGGAAGCGGATGAAATCACCGCCATCATGGTTAGTTCCCGCAAGACGATCGCGCTGGGACGGGCCGTTCAAAAATCCAAAATCTAAATTCAAAAGTTCTCCTGAAGCTTTCCTTCCACTTCAACCCCTCCCTCCGGCGGGAACTCGCCCCGGGTGACCGCCGGCTCTGGCTGTTGCGCACCGTGGCACTGCGCATCGAGCAGCAGGCCATCCCGGTCTGGCGGTTCGAGGTCTATCACCGCCGCCTGCTCCTCGCCCTGGCCGCGCTGACCGTGGCGGGCTGGCTGCTGGCCGCCACCTCCCTGTATCTCTGGCTCGACCAGGCCCCGCGCAACCAGGTCGGCTGGCTGGACCTCGTGGCGCCGTGGCGCTGGTCCGGCCTGCGCGCCCGGCGCGGCGACACCGCCGTGCTCACCGCCCTGGACGAACTCAAGGCGCGCGACTACCCCAGCGCCTTCTACAACCTTCGGGTCGGACTCTCCCGCTCGCCGGGCAACGTCGAGGGCCGTCTCATGCTCGCCCGCCTGCAGGCCGGCTACGATCCCATGCGCGCCGTGACCTTGCTGGAAGAGGGCATCCCGGTGTCAGCCCAGGATCCCAAGTTTTTGGCCGGCTTGTTTGCCATCTATGGCGGGCTGCAGATCCAGACGCACGCCCTGGCGGTCGCCGAGCGGCTGCTGCAGGATAAGGCGGCCGGCCTCCCGCCCGGGGCGCTCTTCACCCTGCAGCGTGCCCGGGTGCTCCTTTTCCTCCAGCTCGGGCGCCTGCCCGAGGCGGAGACAGCCTTCGCCGCCCTCACCCCGCCGGCCTCGCCGGCGGACCAGGCCGCTTTCTCCGGCCTGCAGATTGAACTGCTGCTCCGCACCGGCCGCGCCGCCGAGGCCAAGGCCTTTGCCGCCGGACACCCGGCCGCCGACCCGGAGGACCCGGGCCGCTGGCGGCAGGCCGCGGAACTCGCCCTGGCCCTCGCCGACGCCGACGCCCTGCAAAGCGCCCTGCGCCACCTCAAGGCCCAGACGCCCGACAACCCCGGGGCCTACCTGTTCGCCTTCTCGGCCTGGCACCGGATGAAGCGGCTCTCCTTCCGCGACGCGGCCGAGCAGGAATACCTGCAGCTCTTCGGAAGGAACGACGGCGCCCTGCAGGCCTTCGCCGCACTGGCGGTCAACCTGGACCTGCCGGAGGTGGTGGCGCGCGCCTCGCACATGGCCGCGGCGAACCGCCTCAGCCCGTTCGCCTACCGCGTGCATCTGACCGAGATCGCCCTGCGCCGCGGCGAGATCGAGCCGGCGACGCGCCTGCTGCGCGACTGGGAAAACTCCATCGACACACTCAAGGACACCCAGCGCTTCCATCCCGAGTTCATCAAGCGCCTCGCGCGCGCCGCCTTCGCCGGCACGCCCGAGCAGGTGAATTTCCTCCTGGCGCACCTCGCCGCCGGCCGCGGCCAGCTGCTGCTCCCGGCCTACCAGCTGGCCGCGACGGTCCTGGAGAAATCCGGCAATCCCGGCGGCGCCGACCAGGTGCTGCGCGCCGGCCTGCAGCTTTATGCGCTGAGCGACCCGCTGCTCACCGCCACCCAGCGCGTGGCTGCCCTGCTGCCGGCACCGGGCAACCGGCCCGCACAGGCTCCGGGTTCACCGCCGGAAACGTCGGCGCCCAAGCCGGCCTTCGTCATCCTGCCGGCCGCCTCCGCCGAGGCGCTCAGGCAACTCGACGAACTGCTGCAGAAGGATTCCCTCGCCGGGGCGCGCGACCTGTTGCGCGCCATCCGCGCGCAGAAACCCGCCTGGCTGCCGCTCGTGGAGGCGGACATCGCGATGCGGGAGGTCGAGCTGTCTTTCCTCACCGTGGACCAGATTGCCAGTCGCGCGGCGGTCCGCGCCTACCTCGACCATCACCGGACGGAGGAAGATGTGCTCAAGCTCGTGGCGCTGGTGCCGCGGCTCACCGCCCGTGACCGCCCCGCCGAGGCCCGCCTGCTGGCCGACGAGATTGCCGCCGCCCCCGGTGCCACCGGGCGCGTCCGGCAGGCCGTGCAGGAACTCAACCTGGCCGACGACGTGGCTGCCCTCGCGGGGGATCAGGCGGCGGCGGTGGGCGCGCTGGACCGCTGGATCCTGGCGCAGGAATGGGCGCAGGCCGAGCGGCTGCTCCGGTCCCTCCGCGACAAGCCGCCCGCGTGGCTCGCGGCCGGCATGGCCGAGATCAAAGTCCGCGAGGTGCAGGTGCACCTCGGGCTCGACCAGCGTCCGCTGGCCCTGGGCGCGCTCAAGGAACTCGTCATCAAGGGCGGGGTGCCGCGCAGCGCGGCCTTCAAGCTGGTGCGCGACCTGCTCGCCCGCGGCGAGCGCGACAACGCCGCCCTGCTCGCCCGCGAGATCCAAAGACTGATGCCCGCCGACGCGGCCGCCGCACGGCTGGTCAGGGAAGCCGAGGCCCCGCGCCCGGCAGATTAGACAAAATCAGCGCACCCCGCTTACCGCGCCGAAGTTCATCAAGCGAAGGCCCTTTGGCCTTCAGCAGGCCTCTTCTCTTTTCTTCCGCCGAACGTCACCGATGAGACACGCGCGGGCGAGCGTGGAGTGAGCCCTTTTGAACTACGGGAGATGCTGAGCGGAGATGGCACATGCGATTTAGGTCACATCCCGCGCGTTGTTCTCTGGCGGTTTGGTTCGGCGACTTCATTTCTTCGAGGGATACATCGCCTTCTCGATCGAGGTATAATAGGCAAGACGAGTGCCTGCCTTCGACGCTAGGCCAAGCAAGAAGAGTGAAATCACACAAAGGAGAATCGTGCGAGCTGGCCAAGGCCAAAACTTCTTCTTGGGCTCGGTCTGAAGGAAATACTCGCCGGCATAGCCGACGCAAAAAACGAGATTCAAGCTGACGAATACCCAGCAAAAGTCAGTGGCGATGCCAGGATCAGAGAACCGAGCGCCCGGTAGCTCATCGATACCGACATTGAAGCTATTCGCGATGCCCCAGCCGAAATACGCGGCACCTATCATGAGCACATTGATAATGAGTCGTCGGATCTCCCAATAGCGGACAGCTTCACGTTGATTGGCGGTAAGCATGCTCTTTTGCCGAACGTCAGCAGTCAGACACGACGGGGCGCAGCCCCGTCGTTGTCTGTGATGCTCTGGATGGGCTCTTTTTCATTCGCTATGGGTCCGATACCCCGAAGCTTGCTTCGGCTTGGTTGACGAAACGGGATTGGGTGTGGATTGCATGAGGCTCGATCGGGTTTGCAGAGGTCTCGTCAAATGCCCCGGGGCTTGCCCCGGGGATCTTTACTTTCCGAGGAACGCTGCACCGAAACCAATAGCGAGAAATGGAGGAATCCAATATTTCGAAAACGTTAGCAGCCCACGCATCGACGCGGAGAAACTCCCGTCAGGCCGGCCTCGTGCCTCTCGATCAAAGAATCTACGAAGCGGGGGAATGCTCCACACGAGCATATTCGATACAAGGAACCCAACGGGAATAGACGCTAGCAGCAACGGAAGGACGATGAAGCTCTTCGCTGACTCTCCATAGCTCGAAAACCCATGAACCTCTTCTCTTAAAAGCGCTGCGATCGCGCAAGCCGACACCACAAGTCCAAAACAGCAGGCGCCCATGATGCCGAAAGCAACTGGAAGCAAAAGCAGGTGGGCCGGGCTCTTCTTTGGCCGGCTGGGATCAAGCGCACGCGTTACTGTTTCTCGGATGCTCATTCTTCGCCCATCGCCTCAGATCAGCCACGCCCGCCGAGCGGGCGAGCCGTCTCTTTTGAATGACTGGGCCATGTAGAGCGGAGATATCAGCAGCGAATCAGGTAAGATCAAGGGCGTTGCTGCTGTGGCTGCTGGTTCGGCTCCTTTCTTCATTCGGAGTAGCGGAGGAAACCGGCAACAAACGCCAGTAGCACCGCGCCAGCTAACCAACCCTCGGATGAAGTATACCAGAGCACCGGAGCCCACGCATCAGTAGGCCAAATCAGCAGACATAGGATGGTAGATAAAACTGCGAGGGACCAAAAACTAAGCACCGTATAATACGCCCATTTTCTTTCTTTGACTAGGTGAGCCGCACATGTGGTGAGCACAGGGGGAATGACAGCGAGGAAATAAAACGAAAATGCGTGAAGATACATTTCGCTATCAGCCCCTCTGACCGGAAATGGAAGTCCGGCTAAATAAATGGCTAGGACCGCAAGGACAGCGCTCAATCCAAGTAAAACATTTTGGTAACGCGTCATCTTCCGCCGAACAGTGTTATTCAGACTCCGGATAATACCTCCGGTGGCTTGGCCCGCCAACCTGATTCAGCGAGATAACCCCTTGGTTTTCAATATCTGAATTCCGGCCGTTGGTTTTTTCAGGTTGCTGCATTCCGCGAAAAACCTCCAATTTACATCACGGGCCGCCTTATGAACCAACGGCCTGTTTCGTTCCCCAATTGGAAGGATGTGTTGGCCCGCGCAGCCCTGAGTCCGCCACTCAAGACGGCCTATACCCGGGAAATCCTCGAATTCCTCAAGCATTGCAAAACAAGCCGGGCGCCGGCCACAAACGAACGGGCGAAACAATACCTGGAGTGGCGGGAGAAGCAGTCCACCGGTCCAGCGAGGGAAGCTCTCCGGTGGTTTTATCGCGAGGGGCGTCGGGAGCCAGCCGGTGTCGGCGGGGGAACGGAGTCACCGCAGCCGGCCTGGGCGCGGCCACACGCTTTGCGGCCAATGCAGCCACCGCCGGCGGCGAGTGACTTGGGGAATGAGCCATGGGAACGCGACCTGATCAAGACCGCGCGGGAAAGAGGATTCCTCTGGCGCACGGAGCAGACTTACCGGGAATGGGCCGTGCGCTTCGCGCGGTTCATCGCACCACGTTCGCCGTATGCGGCTTCCGGGGAAGAAGTGGCGGCGTTTCTCAGTGCGCTGGCAGTGCAGGGACGGGCGAGCCCCTCGGCCCAGAAGCAGGCACTGAATGCCCTGGTGTTCCTGATGCAGGAGGCGCTGCACCGCGATCTCGGGCAAATGAATTTCAAACGGGCCTATCCCAAGAAGCGGTTGCCCACGGTGCTGTCCGTGGCCGAGGGTCGCTCGCTGTTTGCCCAGATGAATGGCACTCCCCGGCTCATGGCCGAACTCGCCTATGGCTCCGGCCTGCGCCTCATGGAATTGCTGCGGTTGCGCATCCATCACCTGGACTTGGACCGGCTGCGGCTCCAAGTCTTTGCCGGCAAAGGCGACAAGGACCGCGTGACCGTGCTGCCGGAGACCTTGATCCCGGAGTTGCAAGCTCAGGTATCCCGTCTGCGCAAATTGTGGGAGGCGGACCGGGCCCAGAATTTGCCCGGAGTCTGGCTGCCGGAAGGCTTGGACAAGAAATATCCGCGGGCAGGTGAGAAATGGGAGTGGCAATGGCTGTTCCCCTCGAAAAACCCCGGGCTCGATCCGGCCACGGGCATTACCCGGCGGCATCATGTCAGCGACACATGGTTTCAACGGGTCTTGAAGCGGGCCGCCGAAAAGGCCGGAATGACGAAGCGAGTGACGCCGCATGTGCTGCGGCATTCGTTCGCGACGCACCTGCTGGAAGCCGGCACCGACATCCGCACCGTGCAGGAACTGCTGGGACACGCCAGCGTCGAGACGACGCAGATCTACACCCACGTCATGAAGAAACCCGGGCTCGGCGTGCGCAGCCCGCTCGATCAGCCCTGATCCCGATATGTGTAACGTATTATATTACACTTTCCCCATGCCCACTCCCAAACCTGCCACATTTGAATCGCCGCCGCCGGGGTGAGCCGCCCCGGAAATCTGTAACGTATTATATTACACATATCCCATGCCCTCGCTCAGACAGGCCGTGGACGGAACCTCCTCGCCGACGGTGATTGACCTGGTGGAGATGCTGATTGCTGCCGCGGCGAAGGCATCGGCCGAGGCGGCTGCGGCCCGGGCGAGGGTGGCCCGGCGCCGGCACCGGGGGGCCTGCCGGGGGCAGACACTGCGCCCCGGTCCGGACACGCCGCTGTGGCGTGAGCTCGTGCGCCAGATCCGGCCGCATCTGCGAAAATACGGCGCCAAGGCCCAGCTCGCGCGCCTGCTCGGTCTGCCGCGCCAGCGCCTGCACGACTGCCTCAAGGCCGGCTCGGCCAGCCTGGATGCCGAGCGCACGCTGCTGCTGCTCGGGTGGCTGGGCTTTTTCCAGCGCGGCGGCGAAATCACGCCCGTCGTCCGCCCCGGCCGGCCGGGAAAATCCGCCCGGCCGGTCCCCGGAAATGTGTAACGTATTGTATTACACATATTGCGTGAGAGGAGCAGCGAGCGCGTCGAAGTAAAAGCTCCGTGTCGTTCGGTGTAACGTATTGTATTACACATTTCGTTTCAAGGCGGGGCCGGCGGCCAGGCGGGGACGGGCGGGTGGGGCATCGGCTCTTAACCGGAACCATTCAGGAGTTGCCCGCGAATAACGCGAAGGGACGCGAATCAAAATCCTCCCCAATCCCCGGTATCTGCGACCACTGAACGGTGCAGGCCACCCAGGCGAAGAGAGCGGCGGAAACTCCTCGGAAATTCGCGTCCATTCGCGATGGGTCCGATACCCCGGAGCTAGTCGCCGACCGTGAGCGAGTCGAACGGCTCCGGCTTGCTTGGAATGTAGGAGCCTGCTGGCAGGCGATTCAGCGGGTGGTCCGTTGGCGGGCGTGCCAAATCGCCTGCAAGCAGGCTTCTACAAAGAGGCAAAGAAGCAGGGGGCATCGAGGGTTGGCGTTGGTTTGGTCAAATGCCCCGGGGCTTGCCTCGGGGATCTTTACTCGCGTCATTCGCGAGAAGTCATCTGCCTGAATCCGGCTGAGCCGTAACGAGGCAGTAAGGTGGGCGTCGGTTTCCATACCGACGCTTCGGCGCGCTCGCGGATACCCTGTCGCCGGTATGGAAACCGGCGACCACCGTTCGGTGGCAAACTCGACAGAGGAAATTTGTCGTTCGACTGCATCGTTACGGCTAAGCCGGGATGAGCGGGGGCGAGAAGCGAACGGGGACGGAAAGCCAGACCCGGGCAAGCGGCGGCGCGGGCGGCGGCTCGGGGGGGCCGGGTAAGTTGGGCTTATCGGGGCGTAAAGCCCCTCCTACAGGTTTGCCGGAGGGCGCTCGCGGCGGAAAATTCCACTTGAACCGGCGCGCGGGGTGAGAACGCTAGGGGTTGATGGCCTACGCCGACTATCTTCCCTTTCTCGTCCAGGCCGGGCTGGCCGCCGTGATCACGGCGGCGGTCATCGCGATCAGCCACCTGGTCGGCCAGCGCTTCCGGCCCAACGCGATCAAGGACACCGCCTACGAGTGCGGCGTGCCCGGCGACGGCAGCACGCACACGCGCTTTGCCGTGAAGTTTTACGTCACCGCGATGCTCTTCATCCTCTTCGACATCGAGGTGGTGTTCCTCATCCCGTGGACGTTCGTCTACCGCGATTTCCTGGCGAACCACATCGCCATCCTCTCGCCCATGCTGTTCTTCCTCTTCGTGCTCGTGCTCGGCCTGTTCTACGAGGTGCGGAAGGGTGCGCTCGAGTGGGAGAAGTGAGCAGAGTTTTCTAACCACGGATGACACGGATGGACACGGATATAACTTTCTTCCCCCTGTTTGTCATTCTGCGCGACGCGAAGAATCCAGTGTAATTTCCCTTGGCGGCATCTAGCTGGATGCTTCGCTGCGCTCAGGATGACAGGGATCGTGAATCATCCGTGTTAATCCGTGAAATGGTCAATGGATTGAAGAATTTTCAAACTATCGCTTGTGCAGAAAAATTAGGGTGCATTAGTGTCCATTAGTGGTTTCTTCCTGACTTAACCTGCCATGCGGCTTGACAAATACATCTCCCGGAGCCGCGTCATCGACCTCGGCAGCGCCGACATGGAGGGCGCGCTGGCCGAGCTGCTCAACCTGACGGTCGGCCGCTTCCCCGACCTGCACAAGGAGGCGCTGCTGAAGGGCCTCCTGCGCCGGGAGGACACGATGACGACCTACCTCGGCCTCGGCGTCGCGCTGCCGCACGTCCGCGTGAAGATGGGCCGCCGCTACGTCCTCGCCGTCGGCCGCAGCCACTACGGCATCCGTTACGACGGCGCGATGGAGAGCGAGCCGGTGCGGCTGGTGATCATGCTCATCGCCGACGAGAAGGCGCGCGACTACCTCCAGGTGCTCGCCGCGCTCGCCCGTGTGCTGCAGGAGCCGGATTTCGTCAACAGCCTCGTGGCGGCGCCGGACCTCGACACGCTCTACGACCGGCTGTTCGCGGGCCTGGGCGGCATCGCGGCCAAGCCCGTGACCGCGGCGCCGAGCCGCGTCAATGGGGTCGTGCTCCGCGAGGCCGAGAAGATCGCCCGCGGTGCCCGCTGCACCGGGCTCATGGTCTTCGGCGACGCCTTCGCCGGCACGTTCGAGTCGCCCAAGTGGAAGACCTCGCTCAAGACCATCCTCGTCACCCGCAACCTGACCGAGGCGGAGGACCACCCGGCGCGCTTCGACGAGACGATCCAGGTGCGCTCCTTCTCGAACCAGCGCATGGCGCAGCTGCGCAGCGCGGTGCTGGTCGGCCTCACGCGCGGGCTCATCAACTTCACCGACCGCATCTGCTGCGTCGGCGGCCTCGCGGGCAGCAACCAGTTCGACACCATCGTGGTCGTGGACGTGGAGAAGGAATTCCAGACCCTGCTCACCGGCCACGCCGACCTGCTGCCGGCGGACGTGAAACCCGAGGTGCTCGAGCGCGTCATCGCCGTGGCCACGGAGCTGGCGGTCGAGGGCCGCGAGGGCCGGCCGGTCGGCTGCCTGTTCGTCGTGGGCGACACCGAGAAGCTGGAGAAGCTGACCAAGCCGCTCGTGCTCAATCCGTTTTATGGCTACAAGGAGGAGGACCGGAACATCCTCAATCCCTTCATGGACGAGACCATCAAGGAGTTCTCGTCCATCGACGGGGCGTTCATCATCCGCGGCGACGGCGTCGTGGAGGCGGCGGGCGCCCTCATCCAGGCGGCCGACGTCAACCATGCGCTGCCCAGCGGCCTCGGCTCGCGGCACGCGGCGGCGGCGGCGATCTCGGTGGCGGCCGACTGCATCGCCCTCGTTGTTTCCTCCAGTTCGGGGCAGGTGACCCTTTTCCGGCGCGGCGTGATGATGCCGCTGTCGGAAAGAAGGTAAGGGCGTGAAGCAGCAGCGAGTAACGAGCATCGAGTAGCGAGCACGACGGGAATCCTGGTTAAGTCGGTGCAGGGCTGGCGCTTGCCGCCGTGCCCCAAGGCAGGGTCTTGAGGGCAATCGCCCCCACCAGGTGGACCGAAAGGGGTAGGGGCCGTTGCCCTCAACGGCCCTTTCATAATTTGATTGCACGGGAAGTGAGGGCGTCTTTGCTCCGACCTCTCACCCATTTGAAGCCATGCAAGAAACCGTCACCCTGGAATGCACCGAAGCCCGCAAGGAGGGCAAGCCGCCGTCCCGCTATCTCACGAAGCGGAACAAGAAAACCGTGACCGAGCGCATCGAGAAGAAGAAATACAATCCCTTCCTCAAGCGCCACACGCTCCACAAGGAGATCAAGTAAAACGCGCCGCGGGGTGAGGGCATCCCGCCTCCAAAGGCAGAATTACCGGCCGGTCCCCGTGACCGGCCTTTTTGTTGGGTGGAGCCCGGCCTCCGGGGGGCTTGTCCCCAACGCGTCCGGTCTGTCCGCCATAGCTTCAGCGACGGCGGAAGGCCGCGTTCCCCCTGGGCCCTACTTCTTGGCCTCGCCCGCCGGCATCGCCGTTGCGAGCTGGGCGCGGCGCGCGGCGCGCCAGCTGTCCCGGTGCTTGCGGATCCAGTCGAGCAGGGCGCGCTCGAAGCCGATGTCGTAGCCCAGCCGCTCGGACTCGATCCACTTGTGCTTCAGGATTTCCTCCCGCTCGGCCAGGAATTCCTGGTAGAGGCTCGATTGCTTGACGAATTCCCGGCTGCCGTTGGTCTCTGTAGTGGTGGTCGTCATCGCGGGCAGGAATGGGCTCATCGACAGATAATAAAGGGTCCGATAATCATCGTCGGCTGATGTTGGCCCGGCTGCGGTGTCATGTGCCGGCCACGCTAGATGTTTCGCGGCGTCCGTGTCAACCCGTGTGCAGGGTGGGTTGTGGCATAGCGGGGTGGTCGCCGATCTCCCGGTCGGCGACAGGCCTTCGCCAAGGCTACGGCCCGCGCGCAGGCGTCGGTGTGAAAACCGACTCCACCTCAGACCTTCAGCTTCTTGAGCAGGCCGTCGGCGATTTCGCGGAAAATCTCGGCGGGCCGGCTGGCGGGCGAGTTGACCACGACGGGATGGCCGGTGTCGCCTCCGGCACGGATTTCGGGGAAGAGCGGCACCTGACCGAGCAATTCCGTGCCCAGCAATTCCGCGATGGTCGCCCCGCCGCCTTCGCCGAAGAGCATCTGTTTCTTGCCGTTGGCATCCTCGAACCAGCTCATGTTCTCGGCGACGCCGAGGAGCGGGACGTTGACTTTCTGGAACATCAGGCCGCCCTTGCGCGCCACGTTGGTCGCGGCGGTCTGGGGGGTGGTGACGAGGATGGCGCCGTCGAGCGGGAGCGTCTGGACGAGGGAAAGCTGCGCGTCGCCGGTGCCGGGCGGCAGGTCCACCAGCAGGACGTCCAGCTCGCCCCATTTCACGTTTTGGACGAATTGCTGGATGGTCTTCATGATCATCGGGCCGCGCCAGACAACCGGAGTGTTGTCGTCCACGAGGAAGCCCATCGACATGACCTTCACGCCGTAGCGTTCGAGCGGGACGAGCGCCTCGCCGTCGATCTCGGGCCGGCCCTGCAGGCCCATCATCAGCGGCACGGAAGGGCCGTAGATGTCGCAATCCAGCAGGCCGACGCGGCCGGGGCGGCCGCGCATTTCCAGCAGCTGCGCGAGGGCGCAGGCCAGGTTGACGGCGAAGGTGGATTTGCCCACGCCGCCCTTGCCGGAGGCGATGGCGACGGAGTGCTTGAGCCCGGCAGGCGTCTGCCCGCCACCCATGGCCGCCGTGCCGGGCGCCGGCGGCGCCTTGGCGGCGGAGACCGCGAGCTCGATTATCACGTCCTTTACGCCCGGCTGGGCGCGGAGGACGCGCTCGATGTCGGCCTTGAGCAGCAGGGGCACCTTCGGGTCCGAGGTGGTGATCGCGATCGCGACCTTGGCGGTGCCCCCGGCGAAGACCGCCGAGCGCACGAGCCCGAAAGACACGATATCCCGGCTGAATCCGGGATACTTCACTTGCTGGAGGGCTTCCTTGATCGAGTCGGTGGTCATGCGGCGGTGTGAAAATGGCTTGGAAAACAGTGCGCTTTGACCTTGTGAGTAGGCTGCCGCGAGTAAAACAAAAACCGGTCCCGAACTTCCGCCATCAATATCCGTCCCCCTCTCATGCAGCACGCCTTTCGTTTCCTCCTCGGGCTCGCGCTCGTCGCGTCCCTTTTCGCCCAGCGCGACATCGGCGTCGTCGACCTCGATGCCGACCTCTCGACCATTCCGCTCAACGTCACCTCGGCCTCGCCCGAGCTGCAGAACCTCGCGCTGCAGGCCTTCAGCGCCCATGGCCGCTACCGGCTGGTCGCCAGCGGCGGCACGTTCAACGTGAGCTTCGCGGCGGCCGGCGCCAACTCGGTCGCCGTCACCATCACGAAGGGCGCCGCCGGCACCCCGGTCGCCAGCGAGACCGTCACCGGCACGAGCCCGCGCCACGCGCTGCTGCGCGCCGCCGACGTTGCCGTGCAGAAGACCAGCGGCCTGCGCGGTTTCTTCGCCGGCAAGCTGGCGTTCGTCGGCGAGAAGACCGGCCTGACCGAGATCTACACCTCCGACCTTTTTTTTGGCGACGTGCTGAAGTGGACCGGCGACGGCAAGCAGGTGATGGGGCCGCGCTGGGCGCCCGACGGCTCGAAGATCGTCTTCACCAGCTACCGCACGACGTTTCCCGACATCTACGTGCTCGAGCTGAACAACCGCCGCATCTCGCTCCTCGCGAGCTTCAAGGGCACGAACAGCGGCGGCCGTTACAGCCCCAACGGCACCCAGGTCGCCATGGTGCTCTCGGGCGAGGGCAATCCCGAGGTCTATGTCGCCAATGTCCAGGGCCGGCAGCTCCGCCGCCTCACCAACAACCAGTCGGTGGAGGCCTCGCCCGCGTGGGCGCCCGACGGCTCGCGGCTGGTATTCACCTCCGACGCCCCCGGCAAGCCGCAGCTTTACGTCATGTCCGCGGGCGGCGGCGTCATGACCCGGCTCGCCACGAACCTCTCCACCTATTGCGCCGAGCCGGACTGGAGCGCGGCCGCGCCGAACAGGATATCCTTCACCGCCGCCGTCGGGCGCGGCTACCAAATCGCGGTCTTCGACATGGCGGCCGGCACCAGCAAGTTTGTGACGAAGGCGCCGACCGACGCCATCGAGGCCGTGTGGCTGGCTGACGGGCGCCATCTGATCTGCACCTACCGCGCCGCCAACACCCGCTGCCTTTACCTGGTCGACTCCGAGTCCGGCAAGGCCACGCGGCTGAGCCCGACCTCCTTTGGCAACGCTTCGGGCGCGACGTATCTTGCGCCGTAGTTCATGAAACTCCTCTTCATCGGCGATATCGTGGGCAGGCCCGGGCGCGACATCGTCGCGGCCCTCGGGCCGAAGGTGCGCGCCGAACGGGGCATCGACTTCGTCATCGCCAACGCTGAGAACGCGGCGGCCGGCGCGGGTGTCACCGGGGCCATCTGCTCGTCGCTCCTCGCGGCCGGCGTCGACGTCATCACGCTTGGCGACCATGTGTGGGATCAGAAGGGCTTTGAAAAGGAGATCGGTGCGCTCATTCGCGTCTGCCGGCCGGCGAACCTGCCGGCCACCAACCCCGGGCGCGACCATGTCATCGTGGAAAAGGACGGCTTCCGCCTCCTGGTCTGCACGCTGCTCGGCCGCAGCTTCATGGGGGCGAAGGCCGACTGCCCGTTCCTCGGCGCCGACGCGCTGCTGCAAAGGCTCGCTGGAAAGTTCGACGGCGCGCTGGTCGAGATCCACGCCGAGGCGACCTCGGAGAAGCAAGCGCTGGGCTGGCATCTCGACGGCCGGGTGACCGCCGTGCTCGGCACGCACACCCACGTGGCCACGGCTGACGCTTCGCTGCTGCGCCAGCAGACGGCCTTCATGTGCGACGTTGGCATGACCGGCCCGCACGAGTCGGTGCTCGGCCGCGAGATCGTGCCGGTGGTCGGCCGCTTCCTCGATGGCATGCCGCGCCGCTTCGAGGTGGCCGCAGGCGATGTGCGGCTGTCGGCGGCACTCGTGGATTTCAACCCCGACGGCCGGGCGACCGGTATCGAGTGGCTCAAGCTGAAACAAACCTGATTAGCCACCAAAAGCACAAGAAGCACAAAAACCGACAGGAAACTGGCTTCAGGACGGATCAGCGAATTACCCGGGGGCCGGGGGCCGAGGGATGGGGTTTATTCCCGCCGCCAAATGAAAACGGTTTTGCATCAGGACGTAGGCATGAACTCGCCAACCTAACTTGGTCGCCGCCTCAAACAGCGTCCGAAAAAATGCTTCCATCGCCTCCACGTTCTCCAACAAATCCCTCCGGTAGTTTCCCCGATTGGGTGTTTAGGCCCCAAGGGATGTTTTGCGCATTTGCGGCCAGACGGCTGCATCCAGCACTCACTCAGCCGTTGGTGTTGGGCTTTTCGGCGGCGGTGGGGAGATTGAGAGGGGCGGCCTTGGCCGGATCCGCCACGAGCCAGACGTTCATCTCGTCGACCCCGCGGTTTTCCCAACTGAAGTAAGGCACGAAGGTGAGCTTGGTCGTGGCATTTGTCGCAGTGACGGTCGTCACGCCGCCGAGGAGTTGCGGCTGCCAGGTGGCACGCAACACGGCGTCGGCGGGCAGCGCGGCGGCGGTGACGGGGCCGGCGGGATTATCGGTTTGCTCCAAACAATACAGCAGCGGGCCGCGCATCACGGCGACGCGGCCGGTGAGCATCTCCGCGCGGGGATCGGCGACGACGCGGCGCGGACTCATGGGCAAATGCAGCGTGACCTTGGTGCCGGGCGCCCACGTGCGCGTGAGGCGGAGATAGCCTTCGGCATCGGGTGTCACCGTGACGGCTTGGCCGTCGATCGCGAGGGTCCAGGCGTCGGCGGATTCGTCGGCGTAGCGGTAGATGTTTCCGGGGAAGGGCTGGCCGCGCGCCCAGCCGGGCAGACGGAGGGCGAGAGTAAACGTTTGCGGCGCGGCGGCGACGACGGTGACGCCGACGTCGCCTTGCCACGGGAGTCCGCTGGTGACTCCGAGGGCACCAGCAGCGCCGTTGGCCAACTTAAAGTCAACGCGGCCACCGGCGAATTGGTTGAGCGCAACAGTATCGGCGTTTTGCGCCGCGACCCAGCGGCCAATCCCGGCGACGAAGCCGGGAATCTTCGACGGGCAGCAGAAGAGGTAGGTGCGACGGATGCCGCTGTGTTCGTTTTTGCGCACGGCCGTGCCGGCGGCGAGCAGGTTGGAATAGAAAAACCTGGTGCCGTCGAGGCTGAGGCCGGAGAGCGCGCCGTTGTAAGATTCGAGTTCGACCAAGTCGGCGTAGCGGGCTTCGCCGGTGAGGAGATTGAGGCTGTGCGCCCACTGGCCTTGGGCGATGTTGGCGCAGGATTCGGAGTAGGTTTGCGCGGGATCGAGCAGCCACGCGGGTTGCAATTGTTCCGCCTTGGCCGGGCCGCCGGCGCCGCCATGCACGTAGAGGCGGGAGTCGATGATGGAATGCCAGAGCGCATCGAGTGCCGTGCGCAAGTCGCCGGCCCCGGTGGCGCGGACGACGTCGGTGGCCCCGGTATAGATGTAAGCGGTGCGAACGGCGTGACCCCAGGCGACACGCTGTTCGGCGAGAGGCTGGCGGTTGGCGCCAGCGCCGAGATCGGGCGGACGGGCGAAGACGACTTCGCGGACGATGTGATTGGCGAGGTCGAGGTAGGCGCGAGTGCCGGTGAGTTCGTAGAGTTTCATCAGCGCCGTCTCGACTTCGGGGTGGTCGGCGTAGTTGAGCGGCTGATCGACCGGGAAACGTTTCACCAGGTGGTCGGCGAGGCGGATGGCGGCATCGAGCAACGGGCGTTTGCCGGTGGCGCGGAAGTAGGCGACGCCAGCTTCCATGAGGTGACCGGCGCAATACATCTGCGAATAATTCTTCGGCCAGTTGTCGGCGCGGCTGTCCCAGCGGCCGGCGGGACCGAAACCGAAGGTCAGGACGAATTTCGAGTCGGCCGCCGGGGCGGATGGATGGTCGGGCGGCAGGCTGAATTGCGTGTTGAGATAACCGTCGGGTTGCTGCGCGGCGACGATGTCGTCGATCAGAACGTCGAGGCGTTTTTCCAATGCAGCGTCACGGCGGGTGGAGAGGGAATAGGCGGCCGCTTCGATGAGTTTGTAGACATCGGAGTCGGCGGCGTTGTCGGGGCGGATTTTTTTGCCGGTGACACGGCCGGCGACGATGGCGAAGTTATCGAGTTTGCCCTGCTGCGCGGCGACATCGAGGAGCGTGGGCAGGGTGGCCGTCTGCATGAGCTTGACGCGCGGCGACCAGAACGCGTCGTTGAGATGGACATGCTCGAAGGTGATCGGCGTGTAGGCGGCGGGTGAGGCGAAGGCGATTTGGGTGAGGCCGAGCGAAACGATAAGAATGAGACGAGTGTTCATGGGAAATCAGTCTCCGACTGGGCGTTTGCCTGGGCCCTTGGCATCGGCCGGGGCGTTTTTGCCGGGATTGCGAGCGGGATCGACGTGGGTGCGTTCGGCCCAGACGGACCATTGGGTGGCGTGTGATTTTATCGGCATCGTGGCGGCGAGATTGTGGAGTTCGTTGGGATCGGCTTTACTGACAGGAAACTGGATTCGGGACGGATCAGCGAATTACCCGGGAGCCGGGGGATGGGGGTTATTGTCAGAAGCAACACCTGGATTGGAAGCACAGGATTTGAATATTGTGTGACCGACAGGAAACTGGCTTCAGGACGGATCAGCGAATTACCCGGGGGCCGGGGGATGGGGGTTTGCGCATCAATTCTACCGGTTCGCCTGCCTCCTGCCGCCGGAAATAAGCGGGCCAGTGCTGCTTGAACACCTGCCAGACAGGCGAGGCGCGCGGCTGGCGCGGGCGGTAACGACGGCAGACCATGGGCGGGGAGCAACACAGGGAAGCCCAAGCCTGCGGGAACAGATTCGGTCGGGCAAACAGGGAGAGCAGGACAGGGTCTGCGACTGCTCCAGTGTCGGGGATGCGCCGCTGGCCGGCGAGTTCCCCGATTCATCGCTTGCCAGCAAGCTCCTGCAACTGACAATTGATCGTGTGAGCATGAAATTCTTCTCCCCCGCTGCTGACGTGTTTGTGCCGGATGGCCGTCCGGTTGACGCGGCGCTGGCGCGGACGACGCATCTCTGCATTGCGGCGCACCAGGACGACATCGAGATCATGGCCTACCCCGGCATCGCCGAGTGCCACGGGCGGAAGGACCGCTGGTTCACCGGCGTGGTGGTGACGGACGGCGGTGGCAGCCCGCGCGCCGGGAGGTTTGCAAAATTTTCCGACGACCGGATGCAGGGCGTCCGCCGCGCCGAGCAGCGGCGGGCGGCAAAGATCGGGGAATACGCCGCGGTCATCCAGCTGGCCCATCCGAGCACGCGGGTGAAGAATGCGCGGGTTGCGGCTGTGCGCGACGACCTGGCGGCCATCCTCCGCGCGACCCGGCCGCACACCGTTTATCTCCACAATCCCGCGGACAAGCACGACACGCACGTCGCGGTCTTCCGGCGCAGCCTCGAGGCGCTGCGCGCCCTGCCCAGGGCGCAGCGGCCGAAGCAGGTCTATGGCTGCGAGGTCTGGCGCGACCTCGACTGGCTGCCCGACGCCGACAAACAGGTGCTCGATGCCTCGGCGAACCCGAAGCTCGCGGCGAAACTGGTCGCGGTCTTCCGGTCCCAGATCGCCGGCGGCAAGCGCTACGATCTCGCCACGGCCGGCCGCCGGCTGGCCAACGCAACCTTCCACTCCGCGCACACCACGGACCGGGCGACTGCGCTCACCTGGGCGATGGATCTCACGCCGCTCGTGCGCGACGACCAGCTCTCCGTGGAGAAATACACCCTGGCCTACATCGACCGGCTGCGCACAGACGTGGCGGCGCGGCTGAAGCGATTCGGGTAGCAGAACAGGCAATCGCGGAAACGCGAAAGGACGGAATCACGGAATAAATCTCCAACATTGTCATCCTGAACGCAGCGAAGGATCCATGGCTGCTTTAGGGACTGGATTCTTCGCTGCGCTCAGAATGACATGACGGGGTTTTGTTCTCATTTATTCCCCGTGGGTTCAATACCCCGGAGCTTGCTCCGGCTTGGATGAAACGTAGCCACGAGCGTGAGCGAGTGGTAGTTTGTCCACTCGCTCACGCTCGTGGCTACTGGCCGAGCCGGAAATG